>JAEEGJ010013501.1_pt1 | contig 19774 bp, 15 predicted proteins | sample 8958761 | NCBI WGS metagenome assembly JAEEGJ01 (sample SAMN16246546, study PRJNA631951) | gut metagenome | biome: gut microbiome; feature: rumen; material: RS-attached | host: Bos | place: Iran: Karaj | collected 2018-10 | reverse complement strand
GTTGGCCTCCTGGAAGGTGTAACCGTCGCGCTGGCGTTTCTCCGTGAGGAGGCGTGCGTAACGCTCGCGGCGCTCCTGCTCGGAGGGGTGGCGCAGGTTCACGATCTCGATGCCGTCGATGTTCAGGTCGAGCTTGGCGGCGAGCTTCTGGATCACCTCGTCGTTACCCAGCAGGATGGGGTGGCAGATGCCTTCGGCCTTAGCCTGAGCGGCGGCCTTGAGCATGGTGGGGTGAACGGCCTCGGCGAAGACCACGCGCTGCGGATGGGCGGCGGCGGTGGCGTAGAGCTTCTGTGTGAGCTTCGTCTCCTGACCGAGCAGCACGGTGAGCGAGTCTTTATATTCGTCCCAGTTCTCAATCTTCTTACGGGCCACACCGCTCTCGATGGCGGCACGGGCAACGGCCGAGCTGACCTCGGTGATGAGTCGTGGGTCGACGGGTTTCGGGATGAAGTAGTCGCGGCCGAAGGTGAGGTTGTTCACCTTGTAGACATCGTTCACCACGTCGGGCACAGGCTGCTTGGCCAGGTCGGCGATGGCATGGACGGCGGCGAGCTTCATCTCCTCGTTGATGGCTGTGGCATGCACGTCGAGGGCTCCGCGGAAGATATAGGGGAAGCCGATCACGTTGTTGATCTGGTTGGGATAGTCGGTACGTCCGGTAGACATGAGTACATCGGGGCGGGCCTCCATCGCATCCTCGTAGGAGATCTCAGGCACGGGGTTGGCCAGGGCGAAGATGACGGGATCCTTGGCCATCGTCTTCACCATCTCCTTTGACAGCACGTTACCCTTGGAGAGTCCGACGAACACGTCGGCATCCTTCACGGCCTCTTCGAGTGTGTGGATATCCGTGCGGCTGGTGGCGAAGAACTTCTTCTGTTCGTTCAGGTCGGTGCGGCTGGTGGAGATGACACCCTTCGAGTCGAGCATGACGATGTTCTCCTTCTGGGCACCGATGGCCATATAGAGCTTCGTGCAGCTGATGGCGGCGGCGCCGGCACCGTTGACCACGATTTTCACCTTCTTGATATCCTTGCCGATCACCTCCATGGCATTCTTCAGACCGGCGGCAGAGATGATGGCGGTGCCGTGCTGGTCGTCGTGCATCACGGGGATGTCGAGTGTCTTCTTCAGACGGTCTTCGATGTAGAAGCACTCCGGGGCCTTGATGTCCTCAAGGTTGATGCCGCCGAAGGTGGGGGCGATGCGCTCCACGGCCTCGCAGAACTTCTCGGGATCCTTCTCGGCCACCTCGATGTCGAACACGTCGATGCCGCCGTAGATCTTGAACAGCAGGCCTTTACCCTCCATGACGGGCTTGCCGCTCATGGCGCCGATATCGCCCAGACCGAGTACGGCGGTACCGTTGGAGATGACGGCAACAAGGTTGCCCTTGTCCGTGTATTTATACGCTGCATCGGGGTTCTCCTGTATCTCCAGACAGGGGAAGGCGACGCCCGGCGAATATGCCAGGGAGAGGTCGGTTTGTGTACGATAAGCCTTAGTGGGCTTCACTTCAATTTTGCCGGGACGGCCACTCTCATGATATTCCAGAGCAGCCTCTTTTGTGATTTTGACCATAAGATTCTGTGTATTATTAACCTCAAATTTTTGTTGTCTTCTTCTAAATCGCGCACAAAATTACAAAAATATCACCATATATCTGAGTTTTTCTAAGATTTTTCACTTTTCGCTTTTCACTTTTCACTTATTTTTGTACCTTTGCAGCCGAAAACCGTATGAATATGCAAGAAACTAAACCGATTTCAGCTTATAAGCAGGGGCTTCGGTCGAAGATTATCGAGGCGGCGATGAACGCTTTTCGCTCTCGCGGTATTCGTGCCGTGAGGATGGATGACGTGGCGGCGGAGTTGAAGATTTCGAAGCGGACGCTCTACGAGATCTTCGACAATAAGGAAGTGCTGCTCTTTGAAGGTATCCAGAAATACTACGAGGACCGTTCGCTGAACATGCAGGTGCTTATCTCTCACTGTAAGAACGTGATGGAGGTGGTGATGCTTGTCTTCCGTAAGAAAACCGACGAGATCCGTAACACTAACCCCCAGTTCTATGCCGATCTGCCACAGTATCCGAAGGTGGCGGCCTATCTGAATGCCCAGAAGGAGCGTAACCGTTCGGAGTCGGCGAAGTTCTTCGAGCGCGGTAAGGAGGAGGGTTATTTCAGGCCGGAGATCAATCAGGACCTGGTGTCGATTGTCTTCGAGGCCTTGAACAGATACGTGATGGAGAACCGCCTGTATCAGCAGTTCACCTTTGAGGAGCTCTTCACCAACCTGGCTTTCCTGACCCTACGGGGTATCTGTACGGAGAAAGGTTTGCAGGCGATGGATAAGCTGTTGGCAAAATGAATGGTCAGGCGATTTGCCTGACCATTTACTTTATTATTGATGCTGGTCGCGGAGCAGGTCGTTGACCGTCTTCACGGGGTTGAAGGTGCCCAGAGGCACTTCTACGAAGACGGTGCTCCAGTTGCTCATCGCACCATTCCACAAGCCCGGTAACTCTAAGGCTTTCAGCTCTTTACCAGCTTTCGATTTAGAAGAGATGAAACCGGTAGTCTTGTCGACGAACTTCGGCAGGTCGAAGGGTTTGCCCTGGTAGTCCTTCACGGCGCAGACAAGGTCTACGGGGTTGAAGTGCGTGCCCTGGGTGAACATCTTCATGTAAGCCTCGTTGTTCGTGTCGATCTGCGAGCTCTCGAGGATCTGCAGGCTCACGGTACCATCCTGGTTGTAGGTGAGGAACGGACCACCACCAGGCTCGCCCACATTCTTCACGACACCACAGACGCGCATGGGGCGGTTCAGTTTCTCACGCAGATAGGCGGCGTCGGCCTTCTTACCCTTCGCATCGGTGCAGAGGCACTCGCTGACGAACTTGGCAATCTCTTCGAGCTGGGCATCGGTAGCACCCTTGTCGAGCAGACGCAGATATTCGAAGGCCTGCTTCTGCAGTGTGACGAGCACACCGGCGATGACCTGCTTCCACTCGACGGTCTCGGGCTTCAGACGGTCAGGAACGACGTTGTCGATGTTCTTGATGAAGATGACATCGGCCTCGATCTCGTTGAGGTTCTCGATGAGGGCTCCGTGACCACCTGGGCGGAATAGCAGCGAACCGTCGTCGTTGCGGAACGGGGTGTTGTCGGGGTTGGCTGCAACGGTATCGGTCGACGGCTTCTGCTCAGAGAAGGTGATGTCGTACTTGATACCATACTTCTTGGCGAACGAGTCGGCCTTCTCAGCCACCTTGGCCTTGAAGAGCTCCATGTGCTCGTGGCTGACGGTGAAGTGTACGTGAGCCTCACCATTAGAGGCGGCATAGAGCGCACCCTCTACGAGGTGTTCCTCCATCGGGGTACGGGCGCCCTCGGCATACTTGTGGAAGAGCAGCAGTCCCTTCGGCAGCTGACCGTAGTTCAGGCCTTCGGCCTTCAGCATGTTGGCAGCGACGGCCTTGTAGTTTCCGTCGGCGACGAGGGCTTTGATGCCCTTGCCTTCGTTCTTCTGACAGACGGCGTCGAGGGCCTCGTAGAAGGCGAACTTCTCGATCGAGTCGAAGTACTTCTTCTCGAAGTCGGTGGTGGGCACATCGTAGTCGGCATCGACGAAGGCGAACATGTTCTTGAACATACGGCTGGCAGCACCGGAGGCCGGCACGAACTTCACGATCTTGTTGCCGGCGGCCTTGTACTGGTTCCAGGTGTCCTCGAACTGCTTGCGCTCATCAGCATTGGGGGCGATGATGCCACGACCGATGCCTGCAGCTGCCTCCAGCTTCAGGAAGGGGAACCCGGTTTTAAACTCGTTCAGTTGATTCTCAATCTGCTCAGGGGTGATACCCTTCTGGGCAATTTGTTTTAAGTCTTTTTCTGATAACATAATTGTGGTTATTAGTTAAAATTATGGTGCAAAGATACAATAAAAAGTGAAAAGTGAAGAGCGAAACGTGAAAAAATATCTATCAACAAACATTTTTTCTTAATTCTTAACTCTTAATTCTTAACTTTTCACTAACTTTGCCCTCAAAAAGGTGCATAATGGCTGATTTGTTCTCATTTACCTACGAGGAAAAGAAGAAAATGGCTGTTCAGACGGCTGCCATCTTGACTGATGAAATCGGTCTGGGTGACGATGCAGTGGAGGCTTGCCTGCTGGTGCCCGATGTCGATGCAGGTCAGATGACCTCCGACGAGGTGAAGGCCAGTAAGGGTGAGTCGGTGGCCCGTATCATCGATGGTTTAGGCCGTATCCGCCAGCTCTACGAGAAGAACCCCGTGGTTGAGAGTGAGAACTTCCGCAACCTGCTCCTTTCCTTTGCCGAGGATATGCGCGTGGTGCTCATCATGATTGCCGACCGTGTGAACCTGATGAGACAGATGAAAGCCTTCCTCGAAGAGGCCAGCGACGAGAACCGTCAGGAGCGGGAGGCGTTTGTTCAGGAGGTGTCGCAGGAGGCCGCCTATCTCTATGCACCCTTGGCCCATAAGCTGGGACTCTATAACCTGAAGCGGGAGCTGGAAGACCTCTCGCTGAAGTATATGGAGCACGATGCCTACTACATGATCCGTGAGAAGCTGAATCAGACCAAGGCTTCACGCGATGCTTATATCGAAGCATTCATCCGACCTGTGGAGGAGAAGGTGAAGGCGGCGGGCATCAAGTGTCATATCAAAGGGCGCACGAAGTCGATCCACTCCATCTGGGAGAAGATGAAGAAGCAGAAGTGTGGCTTTGAAGGTATCTACGACCTCTTCGCCATCCGCATCATCATCGACTGTCCGCCGGAGAAGGAGAAGATGCAGTGCTGGCAGGCTTATTCCATCGTGACCGATATGTATCAGCCTAACCCCAAGCGTCTGCGCGACTGGCTCTCGGTGCCTAAGTCGAATGGCTATGAGAGTCTGCATATCACCGTTCTCGGTCCTGACCAGAAGTGGGTAGAGGTGCAGATCCGTACGGAGCGTATGGATGAGATTGCAGAGAAGGGTGTAGCCGCCCATTGGCGTTATAAGGGCGTGAAGGGAGAGGCCGGTCTTGACGACTGGCTCGCCGGCGTACGCTCGATGCTGGAACATGCCGACGGACTGGAGGCGATGGATCAGTTCAAGATGGATCTCTACGAAGACGAGGTGTTCGTCTTCACCCCTCGTGGCGACCTCTTTAAGTTCCCCGTGGGAGCTACCGTTCTTGATTTCGCCTACCATATCCATTCCAAGATCGGTAACCAGTGTACGGGTGGTAAGATCAATGGTAAGGTGGTGAGTATCCGTCAGCTGCTGAAGAGCGGCGACCAGGTGGAGATCCTCACATCGTCGACCCAGAAGCCCCGTCAGGAATGGCTCTCGATCGTGAAGACCTCGCGCGCTAAGTCGAAGATCCGACTGGCGCTGAAGGAGACACAAGTGAAAGATGGCCTCTTCGCCAAGGAGATGCTGGAACGAAAGTTCAAGAACCGTAAGGTAGACCAAGACGAATCGACGATGTTCCATGTCATCAGGAAGATGGGCTTCAAGGAAGTGAGCGACTTCTACAAGCAGATTGCCGACGGTATGATTGATGCCAACGCCGTCGTAGACAAATATATAGAGGTGCGTGAGGGTGAGAAGACCATCACGGGTGATAATGTGGCCCGCTCTGCCAGTGAGTTCGAGCTCGACAACTCTAAATTCTCACCTCTCAACTCACAAATCTCTGACGATGTGCTGGTCATCGACCGTGACCTTAAGGGCCTCGACTATCAGCTGGCACGCTGCTGTACACCTATCTATGGCGACCCCATCTTCGGATTTGTCACCATCAGCGGCGGTATCAAGATCCATCGTGCCGACTGTCCCAACGCTCCGGAACTTCGTCGCCGTTATGGTTATCGTGTGGTCAAGGCCCGTTGGAGCGGTAAGGGTTCGTCGCAGTATTCCATCACGTTAAGGGTGGTGGGCAACGACGATATCGGCATCGTGAACAATCTGACGAGTATCATCTCGAAAGACGAGAAGCTCATCCTGCGCAGTATCAACATCGACTCAAACGACGGTCTGTTCAGTGGTAATCTCGTGGTCATGCTCGAAGATACTTCACGTCTGGAGGCGCTGTTGAAGAAGCTGCGCACGGTGAAAGGTGTGAAGCAAGTGGAACGCATATAACTGAAAACTTAAAACGATATGAGACGATTAACGACTTTCACATTCATGATGGCTTTGCTGCTGACACTATCCATTGGGTGTAAGCAGACACAGGAAGACCGCTATCAGCGTTATCTGGAAGAGGTGGCCGACTCTACGTCAACGATAGAGTTCATCACCCCCGAGGCCGACCCCGAGGCACCTCCGACGGATGAAGGTGAAGACCCCTTTGCCAACGATGAGGGAATCTACACCATTCCTGAGATCCCGAAGGAGCGTCAGGTTGACATGAATGCCAACACGTATGAGCTCGAGAAAGTCATGATGGGAAAGGAGTGATTCTAATTGAGAATTGAGAATTTAGATTTTAGAGATTATTCTCGATAGAGCCAGGAGAGTAGCCTGTTGATCCAGCGGACACCGAAACGGAACCAACGGAAGGTGCTCTGTTCCTTTCCGCCGAAACGAAGAATGAATTCTCGGAAAGGATTCTTTTGGAAAGGCAGCCCCACGTCCATGAAACACATGTGGTCGTAACCCCTTTGATAACAGTCTTGCATCGTATCCCAGATGGTCATCACATCAGGGTGCACGGTGATGAACGATTTACGCTTGTAGGCTGAATACCAGAGATACGCATTCCCCTCACTATAGACGATAGCGGCACATCCGATGACGCGCTGGTGGTACTTGGTGACAAACAGTCGGCCGTCGTTGCTTCCCATGATATTCCTGAAGAACTGATCGTCGGGGAGATAACGCCTGGGCTTGAAGAAATTGTGCTTCCGTAACAGTTTCGAGAAGGCTATGAAGTCTTCTTCCGTCTGCACCTCGTTGGTGGTCACGCCTTTCTGTCGGGCGTTGTCGATACGCTTCTGTAGTTTCTCGCTGATACGCTCTTCAGGGGCGTGGCTATGCAGCGAGTTGTGGATGCTCATCCAGTTTACTGGGAAGAAATGCTGCTGTTTGAGTTGCTTGTAGCCTGTCATCTTCTGACTCAGGTTACTCACCTCGATATAGAACGTGCGGTTGCTCAGGGCCTTCGTCAGTGCTTCGAGCATCATTCCGAAGAGCTGGTCGCGCGGATACTCGTCGTTGTAATACACACCCTCGCCAAGTACCCGACAGTGGATGAGCAGGGGGAAGAGGAACGTCCGGAAGCGTACGATACCCAGCATATGACTCACCACCTCTCCCTTCGCATCCGTGACGACCACCATATAAGGCTTCTGACGGGGTGTCTCCCTCGTCGCCTTGAAGAGCCGTGTGCTGTGGAAGAAATTCTCATCCTTCAGCGGCGGCAATTCGTTGGTCTTGCGATAAATGGTGGTTTCGAGTCCGTTCATACTGCAAAGATACAAATTAATTGAGAATTAAGAGTTAAGAATTAAGAAAAAATGTATTTACCACGGCAATTTTTCTTAACTCTTAACGCATAACTCTTAACTTTTCACTAACTTTGCAGCGAAAAAGAGTATTTAGAATATGACAACATTCAAAGATCTGGCGCAGTTGCGCCGCAGCCATAGGAAGTTTACTGACGAGGAGATTGACGCGGAAGATCTGAAGCTCATCCTGCGTGCAGCCCTTATGTCACCCACCTCGAAGAGCCAGCGCTCGTGGCAGTTCGTCGTCGTCGATGATAAACTCGACATCGAGAAGCTTGCCGACGCGAAGAATCTTGGTTCACAGTTCCTTAAGAATGCACCTGTAGCCATCGTCGTGCTGGGGGATCCCTTACAGAACGACTGTTGGGTGGAAGACGGCTCCATCGCTGCCATCTCCATGCAGTATCAGGCTGAAGACCTCGGACTGGGTTCCTGTTGGATTCAGATGCGTGGCCGTGGTCTCGACGACGGTACCTCTGCCGACACCGTGATCCGTGGTATCCTCGATATCCCCGAGAATTTCTCATGTCTCTGCATCCTGGCCGTGGGCCATTGGGCTGATGAGCGTAAGCCGCAGAGTGAGGATAAGCTCAAGTGGGAGAATGTTCATTTGAATAAATTTTAGCCACAGATTACACAGATTTCCACAAAAGAAATGATTAATTACGACTTAAATAAGATTAAGGCCATTATCTTTGATATCGACGGGGTGCTGAGTGCCGAGACCATTACGATGGGCAATGACGGTGTACCCCTGCGCACGGTGAATATCAAGGATGGTTATGCCATCCAGTTAGCGATGAAACTCGGTCTTCGGATAGCCATCATGACGGGCGCAAAAGTTGATAGTGTGCGTCACCGTTACGAAGGTCTGGGTGTGGAGGATGTCTATATTGGATGTTCAGTGAAGATCCAGACCTACGACCAGTTCCTCGCTAAATATGGCCTCACAGACGAGGAGGTGATGTATATGGGCGACGACATTCCCGACTTGGAGATCATGCGTCGTGTGGGATGTCCCGTATGTCCTAAGGATGCTTGTCCTGAGATCAAGGAAGCCTCGCTCTATATCAGCGATTGCAAAGGTGGTTACGGCTGTGGACGTGATGTCATCGAACAGACTTTACGTGCCCAGGGTAAGTGGGTGATGAATGCCAAAGCTTTCGGATGGTAAGAGAATTTAGAATTTAGATTTAAGAATTAAGAATTTAGAGTGAAATATAGACTGATTCTGGCGAGTAATTCTCCACGTCGTAAGGAGTTGTTGGCAGGTTTGGGCTTGCCTTTCGAGGTGCATGTGCTGAAGGATATCGACGAGAGTTATCCCGATGATCTGCCCGTGTCTGAGGTGGCCTTGTATATCGCCGGCAAAAAGGCTGATGCCTATCGGGCTACCCTTGCTGACGACGAACTCGTGATCACTGCCGATACGGTGGTCATCGTGGGGGATGAGATCCTCGGCAAACCCGTCGACGAAGCAGATGCCGAACGTATGCTCCGACTCATCAGCGGTCGCACCCATCAGGTGACCACAGGCGTTTGTATGCTCACCACCACCAAGGAGCGTCGATTTGCAGTCACTACCGACGTCACTTTCAAGCAACTCTCCGACGACGAGATCCGCTATTATATCACCAAATACCGCCCCTTCGACAAGGCGGGCGCCTATGGCATTCAGGAATGGATAGGCTACGTGGGCGTCACCTGTCTGCACGGAAGCTATTACAACGTGATGGGACTCCCTGTGCAGCGTATCTACGAAACACTCCAACAGATGAACGAAACACATTATTAATATATAATACACAATGACACACAGGATAACACAAGACACACGACTTACTATCATTCTGCTGATACTTTCCACATTTCTCTTTCCTCTTTCCTCTGCTTTTGCCCAGAAGCGGCAGATGGCTGAGGCGGAGAACTATCTGCGTAGTGGGAAGAATTTCGACAAGGCGGAGCAACTGATGACCAAACTCCTGAAAGACTCCGCGAACCAGCAGAATCCCCGCATCTACGACCTCTGGCTGCAAGCCGTAGAGAAACAATACCTGGCCCTCAACGAACAGATGTACAAGCACCAGAGCATCGACACCACGAAGCTTTTCAGCCTCACTAAACAGCTCTTCACCATTGCCGAGCGTCTTGACTCCATCGATATGCAGCCGGACAAGAAGGGTAGGGTATCACTCAACTATCGCAAAGACAACGCCCAGCGACTGATAGGCTATCGTCCTAATCTCTTTTTCGGAGGTGCCAATCACCTGCGTCATGAAGAATTCAAGACGGCTTACGATTTCTTCGAGACCTATATCGACTGTGCCCAACAGCCGCTCTTTACAAGTCACGATTTGATGAATACCGATCCACGTATGGGTGAAGCTGCCTATTGGGCCACTTACTGCGGTTATCGTCTGGATGATCCCGTGCTCACCCTGCGGCACCACGAACTCGCCCGTCGAGATACCACCAAACTCGAATACACCCTTCAATATGTGGCAGAGGCCTGGGACAAACTGGGTGACAATGCCCGTTATGTGGAGATCCTTTGGGAGGGATTCGCCTTCTTCCCGCAGTCGAACTATTTCTTCCCGCGACTGATGGATACCTACACCCGCAAGGGGAACTACGAACTTGGTCTTTCCGTTGTCGATGAAGCCCTGAAGACCGACTCTCTCAACGAACTCTATCTCTTTGCCAAGTCCACGATGCTCCTCAACCTTGGGCGCTATGCCGAGTGTCTCGACTATAGCAAACGTCTCATTGCCGTCAACGACCAGATGGCCGATGCTTACTATAATGCCGGCACCGCGTGTCTGAACATCATCCTCAAAATGGATCCTCGGCGGCATAAGAAACAGATCCGTAAGATGTATCAGAATGCTCAGCCTTATATGGAAACCTACCGTCAGCTGGCACCTGAGGCCAAGGATAAATGGGGTCCAGCCCTCTATCGCATCTATTTCAATCTGAACATGGGAAAACAGTTCGATGAGATAGACAAAATCTTAAAGAATTAAAAAACTTTGGCCTGATTGATACAAGTTTGCATTTTTATGCCTAACTTTGTGGATTAGAATGTTATTAACGTCTAAAACAAATAAATTAAAGAACTATGGCAGACAATGCACAGCTCATTGCTCAGTGCGAGGCACGGGCAAAAGAATGGCTTTCTCCCGCCTTTGATGAGGAGACAAGAAACGCAGTACAGGCAATGCTCGATGATGCTGACAAGACTCAGCTTATCGATGCCTTCTATCAGAATCTGGAGTTCGGTACAGGTGGTCTCCGTGGTATCATGGGTGCCGGTACGAACCGTATGAACAAGTACATCGTCGGTATGGCTACCCAAGGATTCGCCAACTACATCCTGAAGGCATTCCCGGGCAAACAGTGTTCGGTGGTGGTGGGTCACGACTGCCGCAATAATGGCCGTATGTTTGCAGAGACCGTTGCCGACATCTTCTCTGCCAACGGTATCAAGGTGTACCTCTTCGAGAGCCTCCGTCCTACACCTGAGATCTCTTTCGCTATCCGTCAGCTCGGCTGTCAGGCAGGTGTGAACGTGACTGCTTCTCACAACCCGAAGGAGTACAACGGCTACAAGGCTTATTGGGATGACGGTGCTCAGGTGCTCGCTCCCCACGACAAGGGTATCATCGACGAGGTGAACAAGGTAACCATCGACCAGGTGAAGTTCGAGGGAAACAAGGAGCTCATCGATATTATCGGTGGTGAGATGGACTGGGACTACATCCAGGCAGTGAAAGAGGCGATGGTAGATCAGGATGTGATCCTGCGCCAGAAGGACCTCAACATCGTCTATTCCGCTATGCACGGCACAGGTCGTGTGATCATCCCGATGGCTCTCCGTTCATGGGGCTTCCAGAATATCCACGTGGTGCCCGAGCAGATGGTGATCGACGGAAACTTCCCCACCGTTGTTTCTCCGAACCCCGAGAATGCTGAGGCTATGACCTTAGGCATGAAGTTGGGTACACGTCTGAACGCAGACCTCGTGATTGCTTCCGATCCTGATGCAGACCGTCTGGCCATCGTCTGCCGCAACGCCAAGGGCGAGTGGGAGATCCTGAATGGTAACCAGACCTGTATGATGTTCTGCTGGTATATCATCGCCAACAAGAAGAAGCTGGGTCAGCTGAAGGGTAACGAGTTCCTCGTGAAGACCATCGTGACCACAGAGGCTATTGCCGAGATTGCCAAGAAGAACGGCGTAGAACTGCGCGACTGCTACACAGGCTTTAAGTGGATTGCCAACGAGATCCGCGTCTCTGAGGGTAAGCAGAAGTATATCGGCGGTGGTGAGGAAAGCTTCGGCTTCCTGCCGTTTGATAAGGTGCGCGATAAGGACTCCCCAGCATCTATCTGTCTGATCTGTGAGATCGCAGCCTGGGCTCGCGACAACGGTAAGACGCTCTACGATCTGCTCATGGATATCTATGCCGAGTACGGCTTCTCGAAGGAGAGCACCATCAACGTAGTTCGTCCTGGTAAGACCGGTGCCGACGAGATCAAGCAGATGATGACCGACTTCCGCGCTAATCCGCCGAAGGAGCTGGGTGGCTCGAAGGTGGTGCTGTGGAAGGACTACAAGACGCTCGAGGCCAAGAAGGCCGACGGCAGTGTGGAGAAGCTGAATATGCCCGACACCTCGAACGTGCTCCAGTGGTTCTGCGAGGATGGCACGAAGGTTTCCGTTCGTCCTTCAGGCACAGAGCCGAAGATCAAGTTCTACTGTGAGGTGAAGGATCCAACCTTCAAGTGCGCAGGCTGTTATGAGCGCTGCACCAAGGGGGCCGAAGAGAAGATCGAGGCCCTCAAGAAGAGTCTGAACCTTTGAGAATTTAGATTTTAGAAGTTAGCATTTAGAGAGATTCCCTCGCTGATGGGCGAGGGAATCTTTTTGTGCTTTATTTCGGCATGATAACGATGAATCGGCAGCCGTCGTGATAGTCTGTGTCGAGTTCGAGATCGCCGCCCAGACAGATGATATGGCGCCTGGAGAGTGACAGTCCGAGACCAAGGCCTTCGCTGAGGTCATCGACTTTTTGGAAGGGTTTGAATATATTCTCCAACGACTCTGTGGGCAGTCCTGGTCCTACATCCTCGATGGTAAATCGGACAGAAGCCTCCGTCTGCCACACGCGCATGGAGATATGTTCGCCGTCGGAGTATTTGGCAGCGTTATAAAGTAACTCGCGCAACGACCGCATCATATAGAGGTGGTTTGTCTGGAAGCAGAGACTGTCGGGCTCCTCGCTCTCGAAGCGGATGTGAAGTCCGGGGAAGTGTTGCTCTGTATAGTCGATGCACTCACGTGCCATCTGGTTGCAGGAAACGGTGTCAGTGAGCTGACTCTTCCAGCCCTCTGAGAGACCAGTGTCTGAGCTGTCGAAGAGCATCAGCACCATACGGTTCAGGTGCATGGCGTTGTATTTCATCATGCCTCTGATCTCCTGTAACTCTTTCTCGGGAAGGTCCTGATTGTCGTGTAATACTTCTGAGAAACCCTGTATGATGTTCAGTGGCGTACGTATCTGGTGCATCACGTTCTGTATGAACAGACTCTTCTGCTTGACACCTTCCTCTGCCATCTTCATCGCCGCTCCCAGTTCCTCGTTGCGGCGTTGGGTCTCCTCCGTGGTCTGACGGATGCTGTTCATACGTTCTTCTATCGACTCATGCATCGTGGCGAAGCTGTTCTGCAGTTGTCCGATGGCGTCTTCACGTTTTGTGCGCGGGATCTCCAGGTCGTAGTGACCTTCCGCAATCTCCTGCGACATCCCCAGCAGATAGGTGATAGGCTGCATCGCATGTCCCACGGCTCTGCGGCTGAGCCAGAGGATGAAGGCCAGGCCCACGATGATGAGGCCGATGATGATGTATACCAGCTGGTTGTAGCTCTTCATGATCTCGCTTTCAGGACAGACGAGGGCGATGCTCCATTTGGTGCTGAGAACGGGCATGAAGGTCACATGACAGTGCCGTCCGTTCACACGGGCATGAGCGTGTCCCTCTTTGCTGGCCATCATCTCGAGTACGATGTCGGTCATGTCTGAAGGTGTCGGATGATGGACATCCGCCGAGATGGCGCATTGGAGCAGGCGCGTTGAATCTGGATGCACGAAGAAGCGTCCGTCGCTTCCCAGCATGACGAAGTAGGAGTTGGGATAATCCGGCTCTATGCCATTGATGGCTTCATCCAGGAGTTTGAATGACAGTTCTGTGCAGAGGTAGCCAACCACCTGTTTTCCGCCTTTGCCATGAAGGGGCTTACAATAGGTTAAGACCGCTTTGCTGAGATCTGGCTGCTCACCAGAATAGTTTTTGAGGGGATCTATCCAGCCGCCGTCGACATTGCTCAGCTTGGGGAACTTGTCGGGATCTGTGATGACGGTGCAGTTGTAGATGTTTCGGTTCAGCTCTACCACGCGTCGTGTGATCGCCTCCAGCGAGTCTGAATCGAGGTTTTGCTCAATGAACCATGTGTTGGCGTTAGCGGCCGTCTCCACCGTCAGCAGGTATTTCTTGATGCGGTGCATCCTCGTGTTCACCAGGCTGGTGGCATGCTCACTGGCTTCCTGACGGATGTAGTCGCGCGACTGGATGAAGAGCAAGCCCAGCGACAACACGAAGACGGGGATGGCCAGCAGCAGGATACCCAGGCCGAGCTTCGTCTGCAGACTATGACTGATCTTACTCATGGGCACCCTCCTTTCTGGTATCACTGTCTGCCGTATGGAGCACATGGTCGAGCAATTTGAGCATCTCCTCGCTTTGGTGGCGGATGATGTCTGTCTGTCGACTGGCTTCTTGTGTGTTGATGTCGTCGTAGTGGTCGCAGATGCTTGTCACACTCTTGTTGATGGCATCTGACGGGGCCAGCATCTGGTTGGTCATGTAGTGCAGGAACGATGTCTTCATCCTGTCTGCCTCTTGTGCCTGACGGTATGCCTGTTTCAGTTCTTCACCGCGCTCCTGCAGTTGTTGCGAGACCTGCTCCTGACGGCTTATGGAGGTGGCCAGCGCATGTTGCATCTGCTGGAAGTGCTCTTGTAGCTGACCTATCTCGTCGTCACGTTTCGTGTTGGGGATGGTCTCGTCGTAGTTCCCGTCGGCGATACGCTTAGCCGAATCTGTGAGCAGCGCGAGCGGCAGAAGCTGCCGATGGGTAATCAGACTGTAGAGCAAGAAGAAGGTCAGCAGTCCGAAAAACACGATGGCTATCAGGTAGTAGAGCAGCTTGTTGTATTCATTGAAGATGTCATCGTCGGGATAGGCCACGCCCACGCTCCATTTCAGGTCATTGTCGATGCGCCCGGGAGCTGCTGATCGCACGAAGGGCTTGAATATCACGTACCACTGTTCGCCGTTCATCTTGTAGGGCTTGAATCCGGATTCTCCCTTCACCATCGCCTGGGCAGCCTCCAGCACGGAGGGATCAGTTCCAAAGAGTGTCTGGGTGAACACGGTCTCGTTGAACAGTTTCTTGGAGTCCGGGTGCACGATGAAGGTGCCGTCGCGCCCCAGCAGTACGCTGTAGCCGTTGGCTGAGGGCTTGGCGCGGAGGATGAAGTCGGAGAGTCTGGCCAGAGGAATGTCGACACCCATCACTCCCACGGGCTCTGACCTATCCCGCTGCTCTAATTTTGTTCCGTCATACGGGTAGATGGGCAGACTGAAGGTAATGATGGCATCGTCGGGATTACCGTCTTTGCTGGGTTCTATCCAGAAACCTTGTCCTTTCTTCATCGGCTCGGTATACCATGCTTGTTTCAGATAGTCCTTTTGGCGATATGGGTTAAGTGTCTCCAGCGAGTCGTAGCCTTCCGTTTCCCAGTTGCCGCCTTTCACTTTTCTCCTCACGTAGGCCATAAAATGTTCATGTGCGGGATAATAATAAGGTTTGAAGGCGATGGCGCAACCCACGATATACCGATTGCTGAGCACCAGTTCCCGGCAGTAGTCCTCCATACGCTCGGGCTGGTCCAGATGGCGCATCAAGTCCCAGTAGTAGTTGCCTGAGGTCTGCTCTACGCTCAGCAGGATATTGTCGATGTGTAGCGATGTGGCCTCCAGCGTGTACTCAGCGTCTTTCATGGCCTCGTCCCTGAGCGACTCTCGCGAGAAGTGGAACATCACGACGAGTGCCGACGTCAGCAGCAGCGCGATCGCGAAGACCACCTTCAGGCTCAGTCTCAACGATAATGTTTTGGGTAGGATTTTAGTTAAATTCAACTTCATTGACGCTTTATTTTCTTACTTCACTGATCGGCCGTGACCTTCTCTGCCAGGAATTGCTCGGCTCGCGCCAGGTCTTCTGGGGTGTCGATGCCGACGGTCTCAACGGTGGTGATCCCCACACGGATGCGATAACCGTTCTCCAGCCATCGCAACTGCTCCAGGCTCTCTGCTTTCTCCAGCCATCCTTGTGGCAGACGGGTAACCTCGGCGAGCACCTTGCGGCGATAGGCATACACGCCCAGATGCTTCAGGAACGGGTAGTGGCCGAGCCACTGGCTCTCTTCCACACCTCTTATATATGGTATGACGCTACGGCTGAAATAGAGGGCGAAGCCCCTGTTGTCGACGACGATTTTCGGTGAGTTCGGGTTCTTCACGGCCTCCACTGTCTCGAAGGGCTTGCCCAGAGTGCCTATCTGCGTCTCCGGCTCGTCGAAGAGGTGCATGAGCGTCTCGATCTGTGAGGGCTGGATGAAAGGCTCGTCGCCCTGAATATTGATGATGACGTCGGCGTCGGTGGCGATTTTCTCCACCGCCTCTTGGATACGGTCCGTGCCGCTCTTGTGATCCGTGCGCGTCATGACGGCACGGCCTCCGAAAGCCTCGACGGCGCTGAAGATGCGCTCGTCGTCGGTAGCGACATAGGCTTCAGGCAGCACGCTGACGGCCTGTTCGTAAACACGCTGTATCACCGTCTTGCCGCCAAGCACGGCCAGAGGCTTGCCCGGGAATCGCGTCGAAGCGTAGCGGGCGGGAATTATACCTATATATTTCATTCTGGTTGCAAAGGTAATGAAAAATCTCCATTATTAGGTTAAAATATATGGAAAAGTTTTGGCGGCACCGAAAATATTAGTAAATTTGCAAAGATTTTTAAGAGACTACTCATGACAACGAAACGATATATCATCACAATAATGGCCCTCATGCTCCTGATGCCCGCAGGTGCTCAGAAGATGACGCTTGGCTCTACGACGACCAAGGACGGGGGCAACTACAACGGCGAGATGCAGGCAGGAAAGCCTCATGGCAAAGGCCGTGCAGTGTATAAGAACGGCAACGTGTACGAAGGCGAGTACGACAAGGGTAAGCGCCACGGATACGGTATCTATACCTTCAGCGACGGTGAGAAATACGAGGGCGAGTGGTTCCAGGACCAGCGGCATGGTCAGGGCACCTATTATTTCGCCAACAACAACCGTTACGAAGGTCTGTGGTTCCGCGACTACCAGCACGGACACGGTGTCATGTACTATTTCAACGGCGACAAGTACGACGGCGAGTGGTTCAAGGACCTGCGTGCAGGCAAGGGTCGCTACACCTTTGCCAGCGGCGCCTACTACGACGGCGAGTGGGCTAACGACAAGAAGCACGGTCAGGGATTCTTCGACTGGGGCGACGGCTCAAGCTATAAGGGCGAGTGGAAAGACAACATGCGCTCCGGTAAGGGCACCTTCCGCTATGCCGACGGCGACAGCTACACAGGACAATGGTCGCACGACGAGATGAACGGTCGCGGCATCTATAAGTTCCAGAATGGTGATGTGTACGAGGGTGACTACGTGAACGGCAACCGCACGGGATCGGGCATCTTCCGCTATGCCAACGGCGACAAGTACACAGGCTCCTTCGTCAACGGCGACAAGCAGGGGCAGGGTACGTTCACCTGGAAGAACGGCGACATGTACACGGGCCAGTGGAAACAGGACAAGCAGGATGGTCGCGGCAAGCTCACGAAGAAGTCCGGCGACTTGGTCGAAGGTCAGTTTAAGAACGGTAAGACCAACGGCGAGTGCATCATGCGCTTTGCCGACGGCTCGAAGTTCAAGGGGCACATGAAAGACGGCAAGCGTAACGGTCCTGCCATCGAGGAGGATAAAGACGGTAACCGTTTCGAGGGCACCTATGTCGACGACGTGCGCGACGGTAAGTTCATCGAGAAAGACCGTAACGGCCGCATCGTCCGCCAAGGTACCTACACCCGAGGACACAGGAATGTGAATTAAGAATTAAGATTTTAGATTTTAGAGATAATTTAGAGATAAAGCTTATGATTATTGACACAATTGAGAACCTGAGCCACTATGTGGCACTGAATCCGCTGTTTGCCGACGTGGTTGAATTTCTGAAAGCCAACGACCTCCAGACGATGGAGCCAGGCAAGTATCCCATCAAAGACAAAGACCTCTTCCTGAACCTTCAGGTAGCCAAGCAGCGCACGAAGGAAACAGCCTTCCTCGAGACCCACATTGAGATGATCGACATCCAGATCCCCGTCTCTGCCGCAGAGACCTTCGGCTATACGCCGCTCTGCGACCTGCCAGCCTTTGAGTACAACGTTGAGAAGGACATCACGAAGTATGGTGACACGAAGCCTCAGACATTCGTCACGGTACAGCCCGGACAGTTCGCCATCTTCTTCCCCCAGGATGGTCACATGCCCTGCATTACCGATGCCCCCGAGATCAAGAAGGCAATTTTTAAAGTGAAAAAGTAAATACGTAAAGATATGGCAAAGAAAGAAACCGTTACAAAGAAAGTAACGACAAAGAAGGCTGCCCCGAAGAAAGCCGCAGCCCCGAAAAAGGCGAGCGCCAAGAAAGTGGTCGTGGAGCAAGCTCCACAACATATCGGCTTGGTACGTAATGACTCATGGCTGGAGCCCTTCGAGGACGCCATCCGCGGACGTCATGACCACGCCCTGTGGAAAATCGGTCAGCTGACGCAGAACGGTAAGAAGAAACTCTCCGACTTCGCTACTGGCCACCTGTACTTCGGCCTCCACAAACTGCCGAAGGGCTGGGTGTTCCGCGAGTGGGCACCTAACGCTACCGACATCTACCTGATCGGCGACTTCAACGACTGGCAGGAGAACGACAAGTATCGCTGCAAGCGCATTGCCGGCACCGACAATTGGGAGTTAAAGCTCTCGGAGCGTGCTCTGAAGCACGGACAGCTCTACAAGATGAAGGTGAAGTGGAACGGTGGCGAGGGCGAGCGTATCCCCGCCTGGTGCCAGCGCGTGGTGCAGGACGATCAGACGAAGATCTTCTCTGCCCAGGTGTGGAACCCCGAGAAGCCCTACGTGTTCAAGAAGAAGACCTTCAAGCCCAAGAAGAACCCGCTGCTCATCTATGAGTGCCACGTGGGTATGGGACAGGATGCCGAGAAGGTGGGCACCTATACCGAGTTCAAGGACAACGTGCTGCCGCGCGTCATCAAGGACGGCTACAACTGCATCCAGGTGATGGCCATCCAGGAGCATCCCTACTACGGCTCCTTCGGCTACCACGTGTCGTCGTTCTTCGCGCCCTCCAGCCGTTTCGGCACGCCCGAGGAACTGAAGGAACTCATCGACACCGCCCATCAGAAAGGCATCGCCGTGATTATGGACATCGTACACTCCCACGCTGTGAAGAACGAGGTGGAAGGACTCGGCAACCTCTGCGGCGACCCGAACCAGTTCTTCTATCCCGGCGACCGTCACGAGCATCCCGCCTGGGACTCGCTCTGCTTCGACTACGGCAAGGACGACGTGCTCCACTTCCTGCTATCCAACTGTAAGTACTGGCTTGAGGAATACCACTTCGACGGTTTCCGCTTCGACGGTGTCACCTCGATGCTCTACTACTCACATGGACTGGGAGAGGCCTTCGGCGGCTATGGCGACTACTTCAACGGTCATGAGGACGACAATGCCATCTGCTACCTGACGCTGGCCAACAAGCTCATCCACGAGGTGAACCCCAACGCCATCACCATCGCCGAGGAGGTATCCGGCATGCCCGGACTCGCTGCGAAGTTCGAGGACGGCGGCTACGGCTTCGACTACCGTATGGCCATGAACATCCCCGACTACTGGATCAAGACTATTAAAGAGGTACGCGATGAGGACATCAACGTGTGCTCCATCTTCTGGGAGGTCAAGAACCGTCGTCCCGACGAGAAGACCATCTCTTACTGCGAGTCTCAC
>JAEEGJ010013498.1_pt1 | contig 19775 bp, 13 predicted proteins | sample 8958761 | NCBI WGS metagenome assembly JAEEGJ01 (sample SAMN16246546, study PRJNA631951) | gut metagenome | biome: gut microbiome; feature: rumen; material: RS-attached | host: Bos | place: Iran: Karaj | collected 2018-10 | reverse complement strand
TGGATATGCTGCATGGAAACGAGTGTGTGCCTACGTTCATTGGAGCTCAGGGTTGCGGAAAGACCACTTTCGTGCGTCGACTGTTGCCTGTAAACCTGCGTGAGTACTATCTCGACCATCTGAACCTAGCGAATAAGTTTGATAAGGAGATGGCGCTGACGAACAATCTATTCGTCAACCTCGACGAGCTCGATGCCATCCGTCCTTCCCAGCAGTCATCGCTGAAGCAGACATTGTCTGTCAGCAAGGTAAACGGTCGCCCGATTTTTGGACGCACTCAGGAGGATCGCCCTCGATTCGCCTCGTTTGTGGCAACCACCAACAACCGTCATCCGCTGAAGGATGCAACTGGCAGCCGTCGATACATCTGTCTCTTGATTCCTGATGGTCAGATGATCGACAACACTGGCGACATCGACTATGGCCAGCTTTATGCGCAGGTGGTTTATGAGGTGAAAAAGCAGAAGGCTCCCTACTGGTTTAACAATGAAGAGGTAGCCCGTATTCAGCAGTTGAATCAGGATTTCATGGAGAAGAAGGACATCGGGGAGATGTTTGCTGCCTGTTTCCGTAAGCCGAATGAGGGTGAGGTGGCTAAAACGATGAACTGTGACCAGCTGATTGGCATGATGCAGAAGGACTACCCAACTCTGGAGAATACGATGGGCAATAAGGTAAGGCTGGGGAAGATTATCTCGGCTCTTGGCTTCAGCTACAAGGACCATTCGCATGTGCCCTTCTACGAGGTCATTCCGTTGAGAGTTGCCTGATGATGTGAGGGATAAGTGAGGGATTTGTGAGGGATCAAAAACATCCCTCACATCCCGAAACCCTTTCTACAAAGGCGTTTCCGAAGAAAATGTGAGGGATGGAGTATTTTTATTGAATATTAAACGTCATGACGTAGGGATTGGCAAGTGTGAATGGATGCCAGTTCTCGCTGCCAGGCTTGTTGGGATTGCCATATTTTACGAAGTTCGTCCAGCAGTCCATCACTTCATCTGCCAGTTTGTAGTCAGCCTCCGTCATAGGGCGCCAACTGCGGTTGAGCGTGTGGAACATATACCACAGTTCGGCTGAGTGGAAGGCACCGTCGTGAGTGCCAGGCAGCTTGCGGGCAAAGAGGTACTGATAGGCGGGACGACGGTCGAGCGAGTCGCGCAAGAAGCAGAACTCATCAATCTGCTTGCCCATCGGACGGATATCGTCGAGCGTGCAGCCAATCATGTATTCCGCATTGGCCAGATGCTGGTTTCTGGCGGCATCGTCGAAGCTCTCTTTCAGCAGGATGCCGTCAATATGCGGTCTGAAGAGTCCCATGCCCTCTGCCTTGAAATGATTAAGCAGTTCCTCGGCAGATGCAGCGCGCATCTTCTTCAAAGAGGTGTAGCCAAACTTGTCCATAAAGGTCTTGCCCGTTGTCTCGGCCTGTTTCTGACCATCGTCAGAGGTGCCGAACGAGCCGATACCGCCACCGCTCTGGATAATCGCATTCTTGATCATGCCTTTCGACAAGGGCGACGAAACCAGATTCTTGATGCTGGCTGCCCCTGCACTCTGTCCGAGAACGGTGATGTTATTGGGATCGCCGCCGAACTGCGCGATATTCTCATGCACCCATTTCAGAGCTGCCACCTGATCGTAGGTACCATAGTTGCCCGATGTGCCGTCTGGTGTCTCTGCCGACAGTTCGGGATGGGCAAGGAAGCCGAAGATACCCAGACGATAGTTGATGGTGACGAGGATTACACCACGATTGGCCCATGCATCGCCGTCCATCGTAATCTCATGGCCATAGCCGTTGAAATAGGCACCGCCATGCACCCAAAATGCCACAGGCAGTTTCTTGTCTTGCTGCCCGACGGCATTGGCTGGTGTCCAGATGTTCAGATACAGGCAGTCCTCGCTCTGTACGGTATTCTCCTTCCAATAGAACTCATTGCCGTAGAACGTGCCGACAGCATTACCAGGCTGCCAGCAGATATTACTGAACGTGTCAGCTTTTCTTACACCTTCCCACTTCACGACGGGCTGCGGACGCTTCCAGCGGAGATTGCCCACGGGAGGTGCTGCGTATGGGATTCCCCTGAACACGGTTACACCACTCGATGCAGAAGCAACGCCCTGCACCTGTCCACCTTCAACCTTAACTACAGGACTCTGTCCCCATGCGAGAGCCGTCATCAGGCTCAATGCGCATAATACGAATAGCTTTTTAGTCATAAATACATTTAATTTATTTGCAAAGATAGTAATTATTTCAAAATAATCAGTATATTTGCACCAAGAATTAACATTGCTTATTAACTTAAACTAAACAGGATATGAAAATGAGAAAGTATTTATGGGCAGCTGTAGTGCTGATGGCACTGACGGCATGTAAGAACAACGTGAAAGAAACGGCAGAGATTATTGACCTGCCACGTGCAGAAACCCCAGAGAATGTAGCCAACGCTATGGAGGAATTCTTCCAAGCAGCTGCAGCAGATTCGATGGACATCCACAGCGTGATGATCGTCAAGGATGGTAACGTCATCTACAGCCACTGGCAGAGCGAGGGCGTGGACAGCGTGCCGCACGTGCTCCACTCCGTCAGCAAGACCTTTACTGCCACTGCCGTAGGACTCGCCATTACCGAGGGTAAGATGGCTCTGACGGACAAGGTTATCAACTACTTCCCCGACAAGTTGCCCGCCGAGGTCAGCGACAACCTGAAGGCTATGACTGTGCGCGACCTGCTGACGATGTCGTGCGGACACGACGTAGAGCCATCTTGGCGTGGTGCTACCGATCAGGACTGGGTGACCGTCTTCCTGGCTCATCCCGTCGTACACGAGCCTGGTACTTTCTATCTTTACAACAGCCTCGGCACCTATATGCTCTCGGCCATCGTACAGCAGGTGACTGGCGAGAAGGTGGTCGATTACCTGACACCTCGCCTCTTCGAGCCATTGCATATCGACAAGCCCAAGTGGGAAGAGAGTCCGCAGGGCATCAACACAGGTGGCTGGGGTCTCTATCTGAAGACCGAGGATCTGGCGAAGATGGGCCAGTTGCTGTTGCAAAAGGGCGAATGGAACGGCAAGCAGCTCATTCCTGCCGAGTGGGTGGCTGAGATGTCGAAGAAGCAGGTGGAGAGCATCAACCCCGGCACCCGTATCGAACAGGCAGCCGAGCGTGGCTTGACCGTAGAGACCAGCGACTGGATGCAGGGCTATGGCTATCAGATGTGGCGTTGCCGCCCAGGTTGCTTCCGTGCCGACGGTGCCCGTGGCCAGTACATCATCGTCGTACCTGACAAGAATGCCGTCATCGCCATCACCTCCAACGTAGAGGACCTGCAGGGCGAGCTGAACCTTGTCTGGAACCGCATCCTCCCCGTTTTGTAAAACAGATACCTCATTGCCAGAATATGATGGCAAGTAACGACAATGGATATTACAAGCTCTCCTGGGGTGAACGCATTGGGTTCAACTCAGGTGAGCTGGCCCAGAACCTGATTTACCAGACGGTCAGTATCTGGCTGCTCTTTTATTACAATAATGTGTTCGGCCTCGACGCAGCTGTGGTGGCCGTGATGTTCCTTGTGGTTCGTATCATCGACGTGCTATGGGATCCGATGGTCGGTGCCTTCGTCGATAAGTCGCACCTGCCGTGGGGTAAGTACCGTTCGTGGCTCCTCATTGGCGGTCTGCCGCTGGCGACGTTCGCCATGCTCTGCTTCTGGAACGGCTTTAGCGGGTCGCTGCTCTATGCCTATGTGACTTATGTGGGCATGAGCATGTGCTTCACGCTGATCAATGTACCATATGGTGCCCTCAGTGCATCATTGACCCGCGACACCAACGAGATCACCATCCTTACCAGCGTGCGTATGCTGATGGCCAATACGGCCGGACTCATCATTAAGACCCTGCCATTGGTTGTTGCCCTCTTTGCGCCCAAGGTGCTCAACGAGCAGACGGGCGAGATGGAGGCAGTCTATAACACCCCAGAGGCAGGCGGGGCGTGGTTCATCACCATGAGTATCTTTGCGCTCACAGGACTGGTATTGCTTGTTGTCACCTTCTTCAGCAGTAAAGAGCGCATCGTGATGGATAAGAGCGAGTCGGCCAATGTCAAGGTGAGCGACCTCTGGATGGAACTGATCCGTAACCGCCCGTTACGGGTGTTGGCGCTCTTCTTCATCATCGCTTTCACCACGATGAGCATCAGCAACGCTGCCGACTCCTACTTCATGACCTACAACATGGGGGCTACGCCGATGATGACCACCACCTTCATGTGGCTGGGCACCATTCCGGCTTTTATCTTCCTGCCCATGGTGCCGGCTATCAAGCGCAAGATAGGTAAGAGTGCCATGTTCCGCCTGTTCCTCGGTATCTCCATCGTGGCTATGCTGGTGATGTATCTCTTCGTGTCGATCCCCAGTCTGAAAAACTATTTCCCATTGCTTTGTGTGGTGCAGTTCGTCAAGAGTACAGGTGTGCTGGTGGCTACTGGTTATATGTGGGCACTAATGCCCGAGGTGGTCACCTACAGTGAGTATGCCTCAGGCCGTCGCGTGGCAGGCATCGTCAACGCACTCATCTGCATCTTCATGAAAGCAGGTATGGCCCTTGGCGGTGTCATTCCCGGACTGGTGCTGGCATGGGTGGGCTTCAAGGCTGGTGCTTCTGCCCAGACGCCATTGGCCGAACAGGGCATCCTCTGGCTCGTCACGCTGATTCCCGCAGCCCTCTTTGTCATCGCCATTTTCGTCATCGGCAAGTACGAACTCTCTGATGAGAAGATGGACGAAATCAATGCCGCCATAACGAATAAAACAAAATAAGCTATGGAATTGACATCTAATTCCGATAAGATTACCAGGGACTATTTCGACTCCCTGCTGGTAGAGACCCGCTATCTGGACGCTGTGCTTCCCTCCACGCAGCTGACGCTGTTTGGAGAGACCTTCCGAACGCCCATCATGACAGCCGCTCTGTCGCACCTGCAAAATACCGCTAACGACGGAATGACCATCTATGCCCAGGCCGCAGCCATGAGTGGAGCCGTCCACTGGGTGGGTATGGGCAGCGACGAGGAGCTGGAGGCCATCGTGGCTACTGGTGCCAGAACCATCAAGATTATCAAGCCCCACGCTGACAATCGCGAGGTACTGCGAAAGATAGAGCATGCCGTGAAGACGGGCTGCATCGCCGTGGGTATGGACATCGACCACGCTTTCAACTCTGAGGGCGGCTACGACAACATCTTCGGACTACCGATGAAAGCCAAGACCACAGAGGAACTGAAGGATTTTGTACAGGCTGCTGGTGTGCCATTCATCGTAAAAGGCGTGCTCAGTCCTCACGATACCGAGAAATGCCTCAAGGCTGGTTGCGCAGGTATCGTCGTGTCCCATCATCATGGTATTATCCAGTATGCCGTACCGCCACTGATGGCGCTGCCCGACATCCTGTCAATTACAGGCAGAAGCATTCCCGTGTTTGTCGATTGCGGTATCGAAAGCGGTATGGATGCCTACAAGTGTCTGGCTCTTGGTGCGACAGCTGTGTCGGTAGGTCGTCACCTGATGCCATTGCTCAAGAACGGTGCCGAGGCTGTAGCTGGTCGTATCGACGAGATGACGGCAGAGCTGGCAGGTGTAATGGCCCGTACAGGTGTGGGTGCCTTAGACCGCATGGATCCAACCATTATTCATAGGAGGACGTTCTGATGTACTTGGGCATTTCATCATCGTTAGCGCATGAGTCACCTCAGGAGTGGGCTCAGAAGCACAAGGCGCTCGGACTCCAGACCGTTAATTTTCCTGTGTGTTATGATGACGGCGAAGAGACCTTCATGGCCTATAAACAGGCTGCCGATGAGGCTGGCCTTACGATAGCTGAGGTTGGTATCTGGCGCAACACGCTGGCTGCCGATGCCGACGAGCGCCAGCGCTGGATAGACTATGCCATCCGTCAGCTCCGCATGGCAGATGCCATTGGTGCCGCCTGTTGTGTCAATGTGGTAGGCACGCCCTACGGTCCCCGCTGGGACGGTGGCTACCGTGAGAATTTCAGTACTGAGCTCTGGGATATGGCCGTCTCGATGATCCGTCAGATTATCGACACAGCCCGTCCCCGTCATACCAAGTTCTGTATCGAGTCGATGCCTTGGATGATTCCCAGTGGTCCTGACGAATATCTGCGCCTGATAGAGGCTGTTGATCGTGCGGAGTTCGGCACCCATCTCGACGTGGTGAACATGATTACCTCGCCGAGACGTTATTTCTTCAACGACGAATTCCTGGAAGAGTGTTTCGAGAAACTTCATGGTACCATTGTCAGCTGCCACCTGAAGGATATACGCCTTAAGCCAGAATACACCTTCCAACTGGAGGAGTGCGCCTGCGGTCAGGGATCTTTGGATATCAAACGGTATATCCGTCTGGCCACTGCCGAGAATCCTTGCATGCCCATGATCATCGAGCACCTGACTACCGATGAGGAATACATCGCAAGTGTAGACTATGTGCGAGAATTAATACGTCAGATTTAACAATTATCCAACCTAAAAGTAAGCTATAAGATGATGATTAGACTCAACAACAACATCGAGATTCCGCAGATTGGTGTCGGCACATGGACGCTGCGAGGAGAGACGGCCCGACAAAATGTTTGTCTGGCCTTGGAAGCCGGATTCCGCCACATCGATACGGCGCAAATGTATGAGAATGAGGCTGAGGTCGGACAGGGCATTCTTGACAGCGGGATGCCGAGACAAGATATATTCCTCGTCACCAAGATTAATACGAATGTCATGCGCGATGGTCGCGAGGCTGTCCGAAAGTCTATCGATGAAAGTCTGGCTAAGTTGAAGACCAGTTACATCGACCTGCTGCTGATTCACTGGCCCGTGAAGGACTGCGTAAAAGATACCTGGCAGGTCATGGAGGACTATGTTAAGCAAGGGGCAGTAAAGTCCATCGGCGTAAGCAACTTCAACCGCCGCCATCTGGACGACTTGCTCACGTATGCCGAGATCCGTCCTGTCATCAACCAGATAGAGGTACATCCATTTATGACGCAGGAAGAGAACATCGCCTACAACCGCCAATTGGGCATCCAGGTAGAGGCATGGGGACCGTTCGGACAAGGCGACATCGACGTCGTTGGGCATCCGCTGCTCCAATCGCTGGCTGCGAAGTACCAGAAGACCGCTTCGCAGATTGTACTCCGCTGGATTGTGCAGCGAGGACTGATCACCATCCCCCGAGCCAAGCCCAACCACTTCGCCGAGAATCTGGAAATCATGACGTTCTCGCTCTCCGACGACGACATGCAGGCCATCAGTACCCTGAACCAGAATCTGCGCTCGAACGCACTCAACGACCCCGATACGTTCCCATGGTAGTAACGATCCTTTGTCTGTACCAAATGGACTGAAGGATGCCCCTCATGATGAGGTAAAGAACCATCGCCAGCCACAAAGCGTGGTTGGAAAGTGAATGGTGGAGAATGAGAAGAGACAGGTTGTAGACAGCGAAAAAGATCAGTGTAGACAAAAACGATGAGACCAACATACCACGCGTAGCGGTGATGCCGATAAAGACCCCGTCCCAGATAAAGGCAGCAGCCCCAGCGGCAGGGATAAGCCATATCCACCAAAGGTAATCACGAGAGGCTGCGAGCACCTCAGGCTCATCTGTCAGGATGCTGACAATCCATGAGCCACCAACTATATATAACATCGTATAGACCGTCGTAACAAAGATTGCCCACATCCAGAGTCTGTGTAATGTCTCACGGAAGGCCATCCAGTTCTTCGCACCATAGGTCCTGCCGCACAATGCCTCACCAGCATAGGCAAAACCATCCATGAAATAGGAAAAGAAGAGGTAAAGCTGCATCAGTACCGTATTCACAGAGAGGATGACGGCCCCACTACGGGCACCTGCCGAGGTGAAATAGAGATTCACGGCCACCAGACAGAGCGTACGCAGGAAGATATCACGGTTCACGTTGAAGAAACGCCCCATCGCCTCACGGACGAACGTACCTTTCAGCACCAGATAGCTGCGCAGGCGTCCATAATAACGGAGCAACAAGCCCAGAGCCACGATGAAACCAGCATATTGTGCGATGACCGTCCCTAAGGCCACACCCTCGATCTTCATGCCAAAACCATAGACGAGGGTCAGTGAGGCCAGGATGTTCACAATGTTCTGCATGATGGAGATAAACATCGGAATCCGCGTGTTCTGCATGCCGATAAACCAGCCCGAGAGACTATAGAGCCCCAACATCGCCGGCGCACCCCAGATGACCATATAATAATAGGTGGTGGCATAAGTCACGACATCTGCCGTAGGACCTATCAGCCAGAACATCAGCCATTTCAGTGGTCTCTGAAGCACTATCATCGTCAAAGCGATACCCAGTGAGATGGCCATCGAACGGATCAGAATACGAGTCACCTCCGTCAGATCCCTTCGTCCCAAAGCCTGTGAGGTCAGTCCGCTGGAGCCCATACGCAGGAAACCGAAAAGCCAGTAGACCAGGTTGAAGATCATCGAACCCACCGCTACAGCACCGATATAGACAGGACTGCCCATGTGCCCCACGATGGCCACGTCGATCATTCCCAGCAATGGAACGGTGATGTTCGACACGATCGAGGGCAGGGCTATCTGTAGTATCTGGCGGTCACGGATATTCATAACTGCTGCAAAGTTAGCGAAAATTTTGGTTTGTGCAAAAAAATTGGCTAACTTTGCACCCTGTTATGACAATACTCATCACCGTCCTGGCCTATTTCGCCGTACTTTTCGCCATCAGCCGCCTCACAAGCAGGAAGGCCGATAACAATACCTTCTATCGTGCCAACCGTCGCGCACCCTGGTATATGGTAGCCTTTGGTATGGTGGGGGCATCCATATCCGGCGTGACATTCATCTCCGTACCAGGTATGGTGCTCAACTCGCAGATGACCTACCTGCAGATGTGCTTAGGATTCATTGTGGGTTATCTGGTCATCGCCTTTGTATTATTGCCGCTATATTATCGTCTGAATCTCACGACTATCTATACTTATTTAGGACAACGGCTCGGACAGCGTTCCTACCTGACAGGCGCTAGTTTCTTCCTCTTGGCAAAAATGACGGGGGCCGCCGTGAGGTTCTATGTAGTGTGTATCATCCTACAACAGTTTGTCTTCGATCCTGCAGGTATTCCGTTCACCGTCAATGTCGTAGTGATGGTCCTGCTCATCTGGCTCTACACCCGCCGAGGTGGTATCGGCACACTGGTCTTCACCGATTCCTTTCAGACTCTCTGTCTCTTTACAGCCCTTATCCTGATCATCCTGTCAGTCATATCGCAGCTGCATCTGTCTGTGGGTGAGGCTGTCAGGGCCGTGGCCGCCAGTGATCTGAGTCGCATCTTCGTGTTTGACGACTGGCTTTCGCCCCACCACTTCATGAAACAATTCCTCAGTGGTGCCTTTATTGCCATCGTCATGACGGGACTGGATCAGGACATGATGCAGAAGAACCTGACCTGTAAGACGTTGCGTGATGCTCAGAAGGATATGTGTACCTACGGGGTAGCCTTCGTGCCTGCCAATCTGCTTTTTATGGCCTTAGGCGTGTTGCTGACGATGGTACTCGGCAGCGGTATTAAAGGCGACGAGTTGCTTCCGACCTATATCCAAGGGGCCGCCAACTCCCAACTGCTCATCATCCTTTTTGCTATCGGTATTGTGGCTGCCTCCTTCTCGAGTGCCGACTCTGCCCTCACCTCACTGACCACCTGTTTCTGCGTGGATATCCGCCAGCAGCCTGATAACGAGTCATTAAGAAAAAGGACACATATCGCCATGTGCCTCTTCTTCGTGCTTTTTATACTGCTGTTCCGTCAGATCAACTCCACTTCACTCATCGATGCCATCTATATTCTGGCAAGCTACACCTATGGTCCGTTGCTCGGACTGTTCGTCTTCGGACTTTTTACAAAGAGTCAGCCCAACGATCGCCTGGTACCTTGGATCTGCATCGCCTCACCGATTCTCTGCTATGCCCTTGATACAGCAGCCCAACACCTCTGGAACTACCATTTCGGATATGAACTACTGATGTTCAACGGCCTCCTGACTTTCCTCGGCCTCCAGCTTACGGCTCGTAACGCAGTCCCAAGGTAGGGTCACTCATAATTATCGTTCATTGTATGTCATTTTTGATACAATGAACGATTTTTGTTAGTAAATGAAACATAAGTTATAGAAGTATACAGGAATTTACTGTAATTTTGCAGCAGAGTTCAAAAAAAGTACAATCAAAAATGAATAGCAAAATGAAAAGAACAGTAATTTCGATGGTGGCAGCTCTATTGGTAGCAATAACTGCCAGTGCTCAGGTAAAACCGATGGTGCTTGGCGACAAGCATGCTATGCTGAGACTGGATCCAACGATGAAGTACGTGCTTCTGCCAGTACAAGAGACAGAGGACATTGCGGCGATTGCCGTATTGGATGACCAAAACAACATGGTGCAGCGACTGAATGTTAAGTTGGCTATCGACCGAGTAGATTATTATGTACCTTATTTAATAAAGGGCGCCAAACTGATGGATATCGAGTTTCATGGTGACCGTCGTCAGAAGGGCGCTGTAGGCGAGTTCGCTTGCTGGAAAGAAATCAAGTTCTCCGACACCTTTGACACCACTAATCGCGAGCACTTCCGTCCTGTTTATCATCATACGCCCCTGTACGGGTGGATGAACGACCCGAATGGGATGTTTTATAAGGACGGAGTGTGGCACCTCTATTATCAGTGGAACCCCTACGGATCGCAGTGGGAGAATATGCATTGGGGGCACTCTACCTCGCGCGACCTCATTCATTGGGAGGCAGAGCCGATGGCTCTGGAGCCTGACTGGTTGGGCAGTATCTTCAGCGGTTCGTGCGTAACGAAGGGTGACGAGGTAGTCGCTATGTACACCACAGCCGGACATCATCAGACACAGTCGATCGCATTCTCAAAAGATGGTGGACGAACCTTCCAGAAGTACAGCGGCAACCCAGTGTTGACAAGTGACGCTCCTGATTTCCGTGATCCCAGACCGTTCTGGAACGAGGACATCAAGGCTTGGAACCTTATCTTGGCAGTAGGTCAGGAGATGCGTATCTACTCATCGAAGGATCTGAAGGACTGGAAGTATGAGAGTTCATTTGGTAAGGAATACGGCAATCACGGCGGTGTCTGGGAATGTCCTGACCTCTTCAAGATAGATAACAAATGGGTGCTGATTTGCAATATCAACCCTGGTGGTCCGTTCGGTGGCAGTGCTACACAGTATTTCGTAGGTCAGTTTGATGGTCACAAGTTTACCTGCGAGTCGATGCCGAAGGTAACGAAGTGGATGGATTACGGCAAGGATCATTATGCCACCGTATCATTCTATAATGCGCCAGAAAACCGCCATGTGGTTCTGGCATGGATGAGCAACTGGCAGTATGCCAATCAGGTGCCCACCAAGCAATATCGTTCAGGCAACTCTATTCCTCGCGACTTAGGCTTGTTCACCTGTGGCGAAGAGACCTACGTCAGTGTGGTACCCTCAAAGGAGATGCTGGCCCTGCGTGGCAAAAAAATCGTAAATGGTAAATCTGTAAATAGTAAATTGCCTGAGGCCTGTGAGATCGTCATCGACGTGAAGAGTCAGGCAGAGATTATACTGTCGAACGCCAAGGGCGAGCAGGTGGTAATGACCTACGACGGCCAGAAGCAGACGTTCTCAATGGATCGCACCAAGAGTGGTGACGTGAGCTTTAGCGAGGCGTTCCCCTGTACGACCATTGCGCCTACCTATGGACAAATTAAACAACTGCGCATCTTTATCGATCGCTGTTCAATCGAAGCCTTCGATGCTGAAGGAAAAATGGCGATGACCAATCTGGTATTCCCCTCGGAGCCTTATAATAATATCAAGGTAAAAGGCGGCAAAGCCACGATCTTCGAAATGAAGTAAAAGAAAAAGTTTATAGTTGAGAGTTTATAGTTTATAGATGATAACCTGGCAAGCCCTTGATCAATCACTGGAGACTATAGAAGTATTCAACTATAAACTATAAACTTTAAACAATAAACATAAAAATATATGTCACAAAAGAAATTTGCCCTCATCCCAGTGATGTTCTGCTTCTTCGCCATGGGCTTTGTAGACCTGGTGGGCATTGCATCCAACTATGTAAAGGAAGACCTGCAGCTGACTGACAGTGTGGCCAACATCTTCCCGTCGCTCGTCTTCTTCTGGTTCCTCATCTTCAGTGTGCCCACTGGTATGCTGATGAACAAGATCGGACGAAAGAACACCGTACTCCTCTCGCTCGTGGTAACCATCGTGTCACTACTGTTGCCACTCTTCGGTGAGAACTTCCCAATCATGCTCTGTGCCTTCTCGCTTCTGGGTATTGGTAACGCACTGATGCAGACCTCACTGAACCCGTTGGTATCAACCGTAATGGGTGGCGGAAACCTCGCTTCAACACTGACCTTCGGACAGTTTATCAAGGCCATCGCATCGTTCTTGGCTCCTTATCTGGCCATGTGGGGTGCTACACAGGTGATTCCTTCCTTCGGCTACGACTGGCGCGTACTCTTTGCCATCTATTTCATCGTAGGTATATTAGCAGCAGCATTGCTGGCTGTCACACCCATTGAGGAGGAAAGTATCGAGGGCGAGGCATCGACCTTTGCAGAGTGTCTGAAGCTCCTTGGCACACCGATTGTCCTGCTGTCGTTCTTTGGCATCATGTGTCATGTGGGTATCGATGTGGGTACCAACACCACAGCACCTAAGATCCTGATGGAGCGACTCGGGATGACGTTGAACGATGCAGCTTTTGCAACCAGCCTTTACTTTATCTTCCGTACTATCGGCTGTCTGACAGGCTCTTTCTTCCTTCGTGTATTGCCCAATCGTACGTTCTTTATCATCAGTATAGTGATGATGGCGCTCTCCATGTGCGGGCTCTTTATCGGCACTGAGAAATGGATGCTCTATACGGCTATCGCCCTTGTAGGCTATGGTAACTCCAATATCTTCTCCATCTGCTTTGCCCAAGCACTCACAGCCATGCCTCAGAAACAGAATGAGGTCAGCGGTCTGATGATTATGGGACTCTTTGGAGGCACCATCTTCCCCCTGCTCATGGGTTTTGCCAGCGATGCCATCGGACAGGCTGGTGCCGTCGCAGTAATGGCTATTGGAGTGGTTTATTTATTCACATACATCAATCGCGTGAAATCTTAGTTTAGAGTTTAAAGTTTAGAGTTTAGAGTTTAGAGTTTAAAGTTTAAAGATTATAGTTATGAAAAGATATGTAGTAGGCCTTGGAGAGGCATTGTGGGATGTACTTCCCGAAGGAAAGAAATTAGGTGGCGCACCAGCCAACTTCGCTTATCACGCAGGACAATTCCTTGGTAGTGACAACACCATCGCCATCAGTGCACTGGGCGAGGATGCCCTCGCAGATGAAACCATCGAGGCACTGAAGGAACACAATCTGAACTACCTGATGCCACGTGTGCCCTACCCTACGGGAACGGTACAGGTAACGCTGACTGGCGACGGCATCCCCACATACGAGATCAAGGAGAACGTGGCATGGGACAATATCCCCTTCACACCAGAGATCGAGGAAATAGCCAAGAATGCGCGTGCCGTTTGCTTCGGCTCTCTGGCACAGCGTAACATCGTTTCACGTGAGAATATCCGTAAGTTCCTCGACAGCACCCCAGAGGACTGTCTGCGCATCTGCGACATCAATCTGCGCCAGCAGTTCTATTCGAAGGAAATCCTCGAAGACTCTTTCTGCATCTGTAATATCCTGAAGATCAATGACGAAGAACTAGTCATCGTCAGCCGCATGTTTGGTTATGATAGTCTTGATATGCGTCAGACCTGCGAGAAGATTGTACAGGACTATCATCTGAAGATGCTCGTGCTGACCTGCGGTACCAACGGCTCGTATGTATTTACAGACGACGGTCTGACCTCATTCCAGGACACTCCGAAGGTCGAAGTGGCTGATACCGTAGGTGCTGGCGACTCCTTCACGGGTTCCTTCTGCGGATCAATCCTCAATGGCAAGCCTGTTCAGGAGGCTCATAAGACCGCCGTACAAGTGAGTGCTTTCGTCTGCACCCAGAACGGCGCCATGCCCATCGTACCAGCAGAACTGAAGTCCTAAATCGTTTATTGCGTCTTTTTCTTGGTAGTTTCAGTTTTTATTATTATCTTTGCGCACAAATCTGTTCGCATATGAAACTTACCATAAAGACTGCAATACTATTTGGGGTGATCTTGTTGCTGTTGACTGCTTGTAACAACCAGCAGCCTAAATACATTATTGGTGTATCTCAGTGCTCAGAAGATGTCTGGCGTGACAGACAAAACTGGGAAATGAAGATGGAAACCAACTTCCATGAAGGCATTGAACTGCGTTTTGCTGCAGCCCTCGATGTTTCTGAGCGGCAGATACATCAGATAGACAGTCTCGTAGAGAGTGGCATCAACTTGCTGATTGTTGCACCGAACCAATTATCATCAGTATCGTCCGCTATCGACCGAGCCTACAATAAGGGTATTCCTGTCATCGTCTTTGAACGTAAGACCGACACGCAGAATTATACGGCTTTTGTCAGTGCCGATAATTATGAGATGGGACGGCTGATGGGTGAGTATGTGGTTTCTCGCTTGAAAGGCAAAGGACAAGTCATGGAGATTTTCGGACTGAAGGGTTCTTCGCCTGCCGACGAGCGCCATAGAGGATTCAGCGATGCGTTAGCAAACTATCCTGACTTGCAGGTGAGTGTCACGTTGCAAGGCGACTGGACAGAGGAATCTGCCTATCAAGCCGTGAAGGATTATCAAGGTAATCTTGATGATATATCTCTGGTCTTCGGCCATAACGACCGCATGGCCATGGGAGCAAGGAAGGCACTGACAGAACGTGGGGGCCGGCTCCCACTCTTCACTGGTATCGACGGACTGCCAGGGAAGAACGGTGGCATCTGCCTGGTGCGCGATTCACTACTTGATGCCACCTATATTTATCCCACACGAGGGGATCAACTGCTGAAACTTGCTTTGGATATCCTGGAAGGGAAACCTTATCAGAAGGAAACCTTGCTCACCTCAGCACTTGTTACCCGCGACAATGCCAAAGTGCTGGAACTCGAGAGCAACGAAGTGCTGCGGCAGGCCCAGAATCTAGAGGAACTTCAAACGAAGGCCAGCAGCTATCTACATCAGCTCGCCACTCAGCGTACCATATCGCTCCTGGCTCTGATCTTAATAGCCCTGCTGATCTTGGTATTGGTGCTCTTCTGGCTTTACCATCGCAGTAAGGTTTCGGCTCAGCGCGAACGTATGGTCAACAATCTATGGAACATGGAGGTACCAACGGAACCTGAGAAGGAGAAAAATACAGAAGAAAACACTACTGAACCTTCTATTGCCAAAGAAGAGCCAACCCCTTTAGAGAATGAGAAGGAGCCACTCTTTATCGTCCGTTTCAAAGACGTGGTAGAAGCTCGATTATCTGACAGTGATCTCAGTGTGGATGACTTAGCTGCCGCCATGAACCTTAGTCGTGTTCAACTATACCGCAAGGTAAAGGCCATCTCAGGTTCATCACCTGTAGAGTTGCTCCGTACAGCCCGTCTCAATCGAGGTTATCAGCTGCTTTTCCAGACTGACAAGACCATTGCCGAGGTCGCTTATGATGTTGGTTTCACAGCTCCATCTTACTTTACCAAATGTTTCAAAGATGAATTTGGCATCAGCCCATCTGACCTACAGGCGAAATAAATAAAACAAAAGATTAAAAAATATCGTTCATTTCGTAGCAAATATGTTTCATTGAAACAAATTTTGTACGGGATGAACGATATTTTAACGCCATATACTCACATTGCTAGTACCTTTGCAGCAGAATCAAAATTCTAATTAAAATGAGTACTAACAATTTAAACAAGTCAACAATGGAAAAACTAAAGAAACTATTTCTGAGTTTTGCACTCCTGCTAACGAGTACTATTATGTACGCGCAGACGGAGATCACAGGAACCGTGGTTGATGCTACAGGTGAGTCTGTCATCGGAGCTACGGTCATGGAGAAAGGTACTTCGAACGGTACTGTTACCGATTTCGATGGTAACTTCAAGATCAAGGTTGAACCAGGTAGGGTCCTCGTGTTCACCTATATTGGTTATCAGACACAGGAATTACCTGCCCAAGACGGTATGAAGGTAACTCTGAAAGACGATGCCCAAACTTTGAGCGAAGTGGTTGTAACAGGTTACCAGGTTCAGCGTAAGGCAGATTTGACTGGTTCTGTAGGAGTTGTTGAGACAAAGGACTTCAAGTCCAGCAACACCGACCCAATGGCCTCACTCCAAGGTAAGGTGCCTGGCATGACAATCAGGACATCCGGCTCTCCCTCCGGCGAGGCTGATGTTCATATCCGTGGTATCGGCTCAATGGGCGGTTCAAGCACTACTCCGCTTTACATCATCGACGGTATGCCCTATAGCGGTTCACTGAACAGCTTGAATGCAAATGATATTGAGACCATGCAGGTATTGAAGGATGCAGCCTCAGCCTCTATCTACGGATCACGTGCTGCCAATGGTGTGATTGTCATCACCACTAAGAAAGGTAAGAAGGGTGATAAGATCAATATCGACTTCAATGCTTCAGTTTCTGTATCTTGGATGACTCAGAAGATGAAGCTTCTTAACAGCCAGCAGTATGCAACAGCCTTGGTTCAGGCTGCCCTCAATGACGGTAAGAATCCATACGACTATGCTCAGAACTACGGTCTGACACTGGAAGCTGCCAGTGGTACACCTATTTCTGTATACAATCCTGCTACAGGCGCTATGGAGTCTTATTCTGTAGGCGGTTTCTACGACGGTTATATGAACGCAAAGCAGACGATGCTGTACAGCGATACCGACTGGGTAGGCGAAATCGGACGTAAAGGTATCACCCAGAACTACGACATTTCTTTCTCAAAGGCTAGTGAAAAGACCACACAGCTCTTATCCTTCGGCTATAAGAAGGCTCTGGGTGTGCTGAAGCATACCGACTTTGAGAACTTCTCAGCCCGTTTCAACAACAGCTACAAGATCAACAGTATCATTACCATTGGTGAGAATGCCCAGTTCTCTTATTCAAACAATGTAGACTGTGCGCCTCTAGAGAATGCCCTGAAGATGGCCTCAACACTGCCCGTATACGAGATTGATGGCGAAACATTCTCTGGCCCTGTAGGTGGTATGAGCGACCGCCAGAACCCGATGCGTGAACTTTACCATAACAAGGACAACCGTCTGAAGAAGTGGCGTATCTTTGCCAATGCATACGTTGACATCACGCCTATCAAGGGCATGCTCTTCCGTTCAAACTTCGGTATTGACTACACTAACGGTTATATCCGCAGCCTACAGCATACTTTCGATTCGGACGTAGTGAAGAACAGCACAAGTGCCAGCACCATGTCACAGAACCACAGCACGAAGTGGACATGGTCGAACACCTTGCAGTATAACTTCGACATTGCAGAGGGTCATAACCTGAACGTACTAGCTGGTATCGAGCATCATCGTGACTATGGAATCGACTTCTCTGCTCGTCGCGAAGACTATCCCCTCGAGACCTTAGACTATATGTGGCCCGGTGCAGGTACAGGCATCCAGGCGATAACAGGTGGTGGTGATTCCTACAAACTGATGTCGTACTTCGGCAAGATCGACTACAACTGGAACGACCTGCTGCTGGCTTCAGTCACCATGCGTTACGACGGTTCAAGCCGTTTTGGTAAGAACAACCAGTACGGTTTCTTCCCCTCTGCATCACTCGGTTATCGTCTCTCAAAGCATATTAACGCCGATTGGCTTCGCGACTGGAAAATCCGCGTCAGCTATGGTGTGACAGGTAACCAGGGTATGAACTCGAACAATGCCCACTACGGACTCTATATGGCCGACTACGGTTCAAGCCGTGAAAACTCAACGGCCTATGACATCAACCTGCAAGGTTCCGGCACATTCCCCTCAGGCTACTACAAGCATCAGTCATCTAATGAAGACTTGAAGTGGGAGCAGTCATCACAGTGGAACTTCGGTACAGACTTCTCACTCTTTGGTGGTGCATTATATGGATCTTACGATGTATTCTTCAAGGAGACCAAGGACATGCTTGTACAGCCAGCCTTCCTCGGAGCTATCGGCTTTGGAGGTCAGACATGGATCAACGGTCCCACATTGAAGAACTGGGGTATGGAATTGAATCTGGGTTATCGCCACACGACGGAATACGGACTGTCTTACGACATCACTGGTAACATTGACTTCTTCCGTTCAAAGGTGACCTACCTCCCTGAAAACTCCAAGAACTCCTACGAGCACAATGACTACCACAACCTGGCTCAGGATGAGAAAGCATACGGTTCGCTCATCGGCTATGTAGTAGAGGGTCTTTATCAGAATCGTGAGGACGTGCTCGCTCATGGACAGGCAGGTGCACGTGTAGGTGGTCTGAAGTATGCTGACCTCAATGGTGACGGTAAGATCAACGAGGCAGACCGCACATGGATCTACAATCCCGTACCCAATTTCTCATACGGTATCAATATCAACCTGGCTTATAAGGACTTCGATTTCACCATGTTCTGGCAGGGTGTATCTGGTGTTGACGTCATCAACAACCAGAAATACCAGACCGACTTCTGGAGCATCACCGATGCTGGATCCAACAAGGGTGAGCGTCTAATTGATGCCTGGACACCAGCCAACAGCGGTTCAACAATTCCTGCCCTGACCACATCGAATGGTGCTGACGAGGGCCGTATGTCTTCTTATTTCGTTGAGAACGGTTCTTACGCCAAGATGCGCACCTTGCAACTGGGCTATAAGCTGCCTACCCAGCTGGTCAAGAAACTGTTGCTCTCAAGTGCACGTGTCTACCTCTCAGGTGATAATCTCCTGCTCATCAAGTCAAGTTCTCTGACCTGCTCGGATCCTGAGAATACAGCATGGGCCTATCCTCACACCGCTTCCTTCACATTTGGTATACAGGTGGGATTCTAAGGAAGTGAAAAGTGAAAAATGAGAAGTGAAATATTTAAAGTAATAAAAATGAAAGTTATGAAAACAAATATATTTAACAAGGTGAGGACTCTGGCTAAAGCGGTTTTACCCTTTTACCTTTTTACCCTATTACCTTTAGCATCATGTAGCGTTGATGATGTGAAGCCACAGGGCACGCTGGACGAAGAGACAGCATATTCAAGCCCCGACAAGCTGGTTACTGCAGCCTATGCCAAACTGGGCGATGACTGGTATTCTTATCCGTTTAATCTCTGGCCATACGGCGATATGAGTGCTGATGACTGTCTGAAAGGCGGTTCTGGTGAGAACGACACGGGTTATCACCCCATGGAAATCTTTACTACCCTGCAACCTGACCGTGGTGAGTTCGACGAACTGTGGTATCAGCTCTACAGCTCTATCTCCCGCTGCAACCGTGCCATCGAGGCACTGGCCAAAGCCGAGGACACTCCCACCAACAAACAATTCATGGCAGAGGTACGTTTCCTCCGTGCTCACTTCTATTACAAGCTTCAGCAGATGTGGTACGAGGTGCCTTTCATTACCGAAGGTATGTCGAATGCCGACATCGAGGCTTGCCCACAGAGTTCGCACGATCAGATCATGCAGC
>JAEEGJ010013490.1_pt1 | contig 19784 bp, 17 predicted proteins | sample 8958761 | NCBI WGS metagenome assembly JAEEGJ01 (sample SAMN16246546, study PRJNA631951) | gut metagenome | biome: gut microbiome; feature: rumen; material: RS-attached | host: Bos | place: Iran: Karaj | collected 2018-10 | reverse complement strand
CTCATGCCGTTATGAAACTCAATGCTGAGGATGGGGGAAATAGAAAATTTATAATGGTACAACTTCCCGAGGAAACCGATCCAAAATCTGACGCATATAAGGCAGGATATAAGAATATCTGTGAAATTGGAGAAGAAAGGATCCGCAGAGGCGGGAAGAAAGTAATAGAAGAGCAACATTCGCCCAAATCTGAAGGGGGATTATTTGATCAACTTTCTGAGGATCAAAGAATTGATGTCGGATATCGACTCCTTAAACTGGATTCTAGTAATATGAATGATGTCTATTATCGTCCAGAAGAATTCAGTGATCAACTTATAAAAGAAGACAACGTTAAAGAAGACCGCACCCCCGAAGATCTGCTCTTCCAGGTGATGCTTGAATGCAACCTGCCGTTGTCTGCAAACATAAAGACAGAGAAGATTGCCGGAAAGGAAGTTTTCTCCGTGAACAATGGATATCTTGTCGCCTGCTTCGATGAAGATGTGAACGAGGAGGTTATCAAGGATGTGGCCAAACGCAAGCCCTACTTTTTCGTGATGCGTGATAGTTCACTTGCATCAGATAATGTAGCCGACAACTTCGAACAGATATTCCAGGCCTATAGCAAAGAAACCATTCGTAGAATTCTGTAGGTCATGAACTTCAAATTCAAGATACAGCAATATCAGACTGATGCGGTTGAGAATACCGTGTCGGTGTTCGCGGGACAACCATCCCGCGACTCTTTCCAGTACAAGAGGGATCTTGGAAAGAAAGCGCATACCCTGTTAACCTTTGATGAGGACTATGCGGGGTATCGTAATAGCGACATCGAACTTGATGACAAACAGTTGCTTGATAACATCCACCAGATTCAAGACAGCCAAGACATCAAGCAGTCGCCTAAACTCGTGGGTGATCTAGGCAAGTTGGGCCTTGATATCGAGATGGAAACCGGTACAGGTAAGACCTACGTCTACATCAAGACGATGTTTGAGCTCAATAAGCGCTACGGCTGGAACAAGTTCATTGTCGTTGTCCCTTCCATCGCTATTCGAGAGGGCGTAAACAAGAGCTTCAATATGCTGGAAGGCCATTTCATGGAGCACTACGGCAAGAAAGCCCGGTTCTTTATTTACAACTCGTCTAATCTCCAGCTTCTCGATTCCTACTCTAGCGATGCCGGCATCAATGTGATGATCATCAACACCCAGGCATTCGCGACGGATATGAAGGAAGGCGGAACCAGAGGTGCTGCCCGTATCATTTACACTGAACGCGATGATTTCGGTAGCCGAAAGCCCATCGATGTGATTGCCGCCAACCGGCCAATCATCATCATGGATGAGCCTCAGAAGATGGAAGGCCAGGCCACTCAGACGGCGCTCAAGCGCTTCAAGCCGCTATTCGTCCTTTACTACTCTGCGACTCATAAGACTCAGCATAACTGCATCTATGCCTTGGATGCCTTGGATGCATACAAGCAGAAACTTGTCAAGAAGATTCAGGTGAAGGGATTCGAGGTAAAGAATCTGAAGGGTACCAGTTCCTATCTGTATCTGGATGATATCATCCTCTCAAAGAATCAACCTCCGATGGTGCGTCTAGAGATGGAGGTCGAAACTGCTTCTGGAGTCAAGAAGGTGATGAAGAAGCTTGGCCAGGGAGATAGCCTGTACAGCGAATCAGGCCTTTTGGAGTATAAGGATTTCACAATCTCAGACATCGATGCCTTCCGGAATACCGTGACCTTCCTGAATGGCGTCAAGATCGCCAAAGGTGAAGTCTATGGAGACAGTAGCGAAGAGGCCATGCAGCGTGTCCAGATCCGTGAGACCATCGCATCCCACTTCGAGAAGGAACGCGACCTTTTCAAGCGGGGAATCAAGACCCTTTCCCTTTTCTTCATCGATGAAGTCGCCCACTATAAGAGCTACGACTCCGAGGGTAATGAGGTCCACGGGCCTTTCTGGAAGATCTTCGAAGAGGAGTACGAACGCATCCTGAATGAGAACATCTCTCTGTTTGAGGATGATTACCAGAAGTATCTCCACCGGTTCAATGCTGCCGAAGTTCACAATGGCTATTTTTCTATCGATAAGAAAGGCCGGTTGGTAAACAGTGAAACCAAACGTGGAAGCGACATCTCTGATGACATTTCTGCATACGATTTGATTCTTAAGAACAAGGAGCGCCTGCTGAGCTTTGATGAACCTACCAGATTCATATTCTCTCACTCCGCTCTCCGTGAGGGTTGGGACAACCCGAATGTCTTCCAGATCTGTACCCTACGGCATGCTGCCTCCGCCATTGCGAAACGGCAGGAAGTTGGACGAGGCCTTCGTATCTGTGTTGACCAGAACGGAGTCCGTATGGACCTTGAAGAACTGGGTGAAGAACAGGTCCAGGACATAAATAAGCTGACCGTCATTGCTAACGAGAGCTACAAGACGTTCGTGGATGACCTTCAGAAAGAAACACGCGAAGCACTTCGCGAGCGTCCAACCAAGGCTACGCCGGACTTTTTCGAAGGCAAGAAGGTCAAATCCGCGAACACGCCGGATGCGCCCTACATTATCAGCCCTCAGGACGCCCAGGCCATCGCTGGGTACCTTATCGGTTTCGATTATATCGATAAGGACTATAAAGTCACCGAGACCTATAAGAAGGATCTGGAGGCCGGAACCCTTCAGCCCGTCTTCCCTGGGCTTAAGCATATCGAAGGCGAGATCCATAAACTCGTACAGGCAACATTCGATGAAAGCATCACGCTCGATACGATGATCGAGGATGGTAATGCCTCCGCTGAAGCTATCAATAAGCTCAACGAGAACTTCTCTAGGAAGGAGTTCCAGGCGCTATGGAATGAGATCAACCACAAGTATGTCTACACGGTCCACTACGATAGCAAAGAGCTAATTGAGAAGGCTATCGCTGCTATTGACAGGGATCTTACTGTCACCGAGCTCAAGTACGTGATGACTGTGGGAGATCAAGATTCTGTTGACACTTTTGGAGATACCAAGACGTCAACCAAGGCACTCGGAACTGTCAGCACTTCGACAGTCAAGTATGACCTGGTCGGCGAAGTGGCCAAGCGGACTACGCTCACCCGCCGGACTGTGGCCACCATCCTCAAGGGGATTCGACCTATCAAGTTGGCCATGTTCCGCAACAATCCTGAAGAGTTCATTAAGAACGTTAGCAGGATCATCAAGGACGAAAAGGCGACAATGATCGTGGAGCACATCGAGTACGACCAGATAGACCAGACCTACGACAGCGAGATCTTCACCCAGGAGAAGCACACTCAGAACATATCCAAGGCTTATTCTTCCAAGAAGAGCATTATGGATTACGTGTTCGCAGATTCAGATGGTGAGAGGAAGTTTGCAGAGGATCTGGATGCCGCTACCGAGGTCTGTGTCTACGCGAAACTCCCCCGCTCCTTCCAAATTCCTACGCCGGTTGGCAATTATGCTCCTGACTGGGCGATTGCGTTCAATAAGGGCGCCGTTAAGCACATCTTCTTCATCGCCGAGACTAAGGGCTCGATGGATTCAATGCAGCTAAAGGAAGTGGAACGGGCGAAGATTGGCTGCGCTGAGAAACTGTTCAACAATCTTTCCACATCCAATGTTCGCTACCACAAGGTGGACAATTACCAGACTCTCCTGGATATAATGAAATCAATGGACTAATCACGATTAGATATGATAACAATCAACCGCAACAAGCTTCAGGAAGTAATAGCCGGATATAAGAAGTACTTCCCTACCCATATTGCAGATGAGATCTATAAGTGGAAAGCCGTAAAGCATTTCCAGGACCACTGGGACATTGAAGCCCCGGACTTCCTCGCCATGTTTTGGGAGGCGACGGCGGCATTTGATAATCTCCTAACTTCCATGAACCATTATCCACGCGGGATGGTCAAGGTTATGTGCGAGTCCGAGCCGGAGACCGTTCGACAGATGTTCCGCAACCTGTTTGATGAGTCCAAGCCTCTTGAAGGAAGGGTGAATGGTTTCAGGGCAGAAGCGGACCGTATCCGTGAGCAATACTGGCCGGAAAAGATGCACTATCAGGATTTCAATTCCATAAGCACCTATCTCTGGGCCAGGTATCCGGACAAGTATTACATCTACAAGTATTCCGAGATACGGGCAACGACAAGGGTTATGGACTCCAGTTATGTAGTCCGTAAGGGCGCAGATGCGGCTGGTTTCAGGCAGGCTATCGAGTTTTTCGACATTATCCGGGCAGAAGTCCAGAAAGATTCCGAGATCCGGCCCATGCTCAATGCGGTCCTTACGTCTGACTGCTATAAGGATGAGAACCTGAATTGTGTCGTGGTGGACCTGGATTTCTATGTCAGCCGTTTCTGGGAAGAGACAGCTCCTGTTAAACCTGTTGCTCAGAAAGACGTTAAATACTGGATGTACTCCCCCGGCGAGAATGCCCGCAAATGGAACGACTGCACTTCCGAGGGTGTGATGTGTCTGGGCTGGGATGAGCTAGGCAATCTCCAGGAATATGAAAGCCGGGAGACCATGAGGGACCAGATGCGCCAAGAGTACGGTCTTGATGGTTCTTATATGAACGCCAGCCTTGCGACTTGGGAATTCGCCAACGAGATCCAAGTAGGTGATATCGTCTTTGCAAAACGTGGTCGCACGACGATTGTTGGCCGCGGCGTGGTTGAGTCTGAATATTATTATGACGATAAGAGGGACGAATACCGCAGCCTGCGTAAGGTCCGTTGGACGGAAATCGGGAACTGGGAAACTCAGCAGTTCCAAGCCATGAAGACGCTTACAGAGATCACCCAGTACTCCGATTACGTCAAGCGTCTCACGATCCTTGTTACCGGTGGTGTAGTCCCCGAAGAGGACTGCCGGTACTGGTGGCTTTGCGCCAATCCTTCAGTCTGGAGCATGACTGACTGGCCCGTTGGTGATGAGCAGGACTACACGCTCTACAACGATAACGGCAATAAGCGCCGCATTTTCCACAATTTCACGGATGCAAAGGCCGGAGACAAGGTCATCTGTTATGAGGCGAATCCCACCAAGCAGATCACTGCACTCGCAATCGTGTCAAAAGAGAATGACGGACAGCAGATCTGGTTTGAGAAGGTGGAATCCCTGATGACTCCTATACCTTACGCAACCGTGAAGGAGAACTCCGACCTGAAGAATATGGAGTTCCTCCAGAATCCCAACGGCAGTTTCTTCAAGCTTACAAAGGACGAATACGGCGTCCTGATGGATCTTATCCGGGAGTCCAACAAGAGCGCCAGCCATATCGCTTCTTACGAGAAGTATTCCCAGGAAGATTTCCTTGAGGAGGTATATATGTCCAAAGACGACCTCAAGAACCTCGAGAACCTGCTGAAGAACAAGAAGAACATCATTCTTCAAGGAGCCCCTGGTGTAGGTAAGACCTTCTGTGCACGTCGCCTTGCCTACGAATTGATGGGTGAGAAAGACGAGTCGCGCGTGAGTCTGATTCAGTTCCACCAGAACTATTCATACGAGGATTTCATCCTTGGTTACAAGCCTTCAGGGAGTGATTTCGAGCTCCAGAGAGGCATCTTCTACAAGTTCTGCATCAATGCCGCCAACAACCCGGACAAGCCGCATTTCTTCATTATCGACGAGATCAACCGAGGCAATCTGTCCAAGATCTTCGGTGAGCTCCTGATGCTTATCGAGAAGGACTACCGTGGTGAGAAACTGACCCTCGCCTACAAGGATGAGAAGTTCTTTGTCCCGAAGAACGTGTATATCATCGGCATGATGAACACGGCAGACCGCTCTTTGGCCATGATTGACTATGCGCTGCGCCGCCGGTTCAGCTTCTACGAGATGCACCCTGGATTCAAGTCTGAGGGTTTCCAGAAGTATCAGGCTGCGATGGCCAATCCTCGTTTTGATTGTCTCATCGAGAAGATAGAGGATCTTAACCGTGCCATTGCCAAGGACGAATCTCTTGGAACCGGCTTCGAGCTTGGCCACAGCTATTTCTGCGGACAGAAGAACGTGGATGACGCGTGGTTGCACCAGGTCATCAACTATGACATCGTCCCGATGCTCCAGGAATACTGGTTCGACAATCGTAGTGAAGTGAAGAAGTGGGAAACCGAGCTCAACTCCATCTTCAATGATTAACGACAAGGGCATACTGATCCGGAACATCTATTACATGCTCTCCTATGCTTTCCAAGAGCTTAGGAAGAACAACTATGATGAGATCTCGAAGGAGGACTTCGAGTATATCCAGGATCTGTTTGCCGAGATTCTCTACAAGGGCGTCTCTTATCAGTTGAAGCAGGGATTGTACCGTGAATACATCGAGCGCCACGACACACTCTCTGTCCTTCGCGGTAAGCTTGACATGGTGGAGACCATCAAAAACCGTGTCAGGCACAAGCAGGTGCTGTCCTGCGAGTTTGACGAATTGTCCGAGAACAACACGTTCAACCAGATTCTCAAGACGACCGCGGGGATTCTTATCCGGGAACGAACAGTTTCCTCCAAACGTAAGAACCAGCTGAAGTCCATACTCCCCTTCTTCGATGGCGTTTCTATGATAGACCCGTTCAACATCCACTGGAATATGCTGCGTTTTCAGCGTAACAACCAGACCTACCGGATGCTGATGAACATCTGCTATTTCATCTTGGACGGAATGCTGATGACTACGGAATCTGGTGCATATAAGATGGCCACGTTCTCGGACGACCACATGAACAGGCTGTTTGAAAAGTTCGTGCTGGAGTATTACCGAGTCCATCACAAGGAATTGTCAGCACATCCGGATCATATTGAATGGGATATCGCTGACCGGGAAACTGCTGCAATCGATTTCCTGCCGGAAATGAAGACGGACATCTCTCTTCATAAGGGAAACCGCACCCTCATTATTGACACCAAGTATTACGGGAAGATGATGCAGGAACAGTTCGATAAGCAGACAATCCACTCCGGAAACCTTTATCAGATTTTCACGTACGTCAAGAATCTGGACAAGGACAACACAGGTGACGTCTCTGGCATGCTCCTATACGCCAAAACACAGGAATCTATTGCTCCTGATCTTGACGCTCATTTTGGATCTAACCATATTATGGTTCGTACACTAGACTTGAGCCAAGACTTCAGGGGTATCCGTGAACAACTTGATGGGATAGCGAATAGTATACGGTAAAGAATCTACTTCAGGATGTGGTTTAAGCGCAAAACACTAATTGACCAACTTCTGGATCATAGAAACCAGGACTTGTTCGACTATGTCAGCAAGTCTTTATCTTTATCGGTCGAGAGGACCACTGCTCCCTATTATGGCCTGTATACTCAAGGGACGAAAGCAATTGTATATGTCCCTTATGGAGAACCGTCACCGTCTTCTTTCGCGCATGAACTATTACACGCTGAGCTTAAGATCCGAGGAGTGAATTTCTCAACGAAACTTTCCGTCTTGGAACGTCCTGCCCTTATCCCCATTTTCTCTGATGCTTTAAGCGACCATATTACGAATGTTTTGGAGCATCGGAAGATGTTCCCCCGTTTTTTGTCTTTGGGCTACAATGAAGATGAATTCCTGTCCGATTCCCGGATAGCTATACTTACCCAGCAAGAGGTAGAATCTCTTATAATTGGTCTTCGGCATGGTATGGATTACTCGGCGGAAGGAATCAACAACTATATTGGAAAGTATTTAGCTGCCAGGGCTTCATGCTTTTCCTTCTTTAACTATGACGAAAAGCTCCAGCAATTAAGAGATGTCGAGCCAGGTCTGTCTTCTGTTTTAGAGGGTCTAGTGGATCGTTGGGATAAGTATGACATAGAGAATGAAGGTGATCCACTTTATGATTCGTACTTAATGATATCTTTTGACTTTCTCAATGAGGTTGAGAGTTGGGTGGGCAGTGTTATAAACCCTACAACGAATAGCTTATGGTCGGCAAATATAAAGTCATAACCCTTTGTGGCAGTACTCGCTTCAAGGAGCAGTTCCTTGAGACGCAGAAACGTCTCACCTTGGAAGGCAACATCGTCATAAGCGTCGGCCTGTTCGGCCATTCGGGAGACGACGAGGTCTGGACGGAAGGGACGAAGGAGATGCTGGACAACATGCACAAACGCAAGATCGACATGGCTGATGCGATCTATGTCATCAATGTCGGCGGCTATATCGGCTCAAGTACTCGTTCTGAGATTGAATACGCCAGAAAGAATGGGAAAGAGATATTGTCGTTAGAACCCTTATCTTTCTAGAAATTGTCCCACAAAATGAGACACTCCTCCCCTATCTTTGCAGCAAATCACATAGCCATGAAAGACAAACACGCCAGCAGAATCGAACTATTCAACTCCACGCTGGCCATTCTCCGCCAAGGCTGGTACATATCCAAATCCGGAAAGAAGATTGGCCTTCCTTCCGCTGATGAGATAATCGCCAATGCTGCCATGTATCGTGAGCCCGTGCACACTCTCATTGATCCGGTCGCTCCAATCCAGACTGTAGTCCGCGTCGAAAACGATGACTGTGTCCTCGTTGCAAAGAGGCTCATCGATGAAGGGTATAATCCCGCCATGCTGAACCTGGCCGACCTGTATACGCCCGGCGGACTCGTGGAATACGGCTCCGGAGCGCAGGAGGAGAACCTCTGCCGCCGCAGCAACCTGATCCTTTCCCTTTATCAGTTCTCCGATGCCCGGATCCGCCAATATCCCGACCTGGGGATGACCGAGCAGGCGGACCAGTACCCGATGGACGAGCGTTTCGGGGGCATCTACAGCGGCATCGTCACCTTCTTCCGCGGTCCGGAATCCGAAGGATCCCTGCTGGAGGACACCGTCTACAACATCCCGGTCATTTCCGTGGCGGCCCTCAGCGGTCCCCGCATCGGCGCCGACGGCCTGATGTACCCGGAGGAGACGGAGATCACCCTTGACAAGATGAGGACCATCCTTCGCATCGGCATGGCCAATTTCCACGACTCCCTCGTCCTGTCGGCCATGGGCTGCGGCGCCTTCGCCAATCCCCCGGCCCATATCGCGAAACTCTTCCACCAGGTCATCGAGGAGGACGAGTTCAAGAACGCCTTCCGCCTCATCGACTTCGCCATCCTGGACGGCTACCGGACCGGCCTGCGACATAACCCGGAAGGGAACCTATTGCCCTTCCAGAGAGAGTTTGGTGTGCTTTGAATCCACTGAACAAAACACCTTTCCCGCCCCGTTCCGCAAGGTTCGGGGCATTTTCTTTCACTTTCCCTTACATTGTACCACGATTTGGGACAACCGGAGGGTAACTTTGCATCGGAATTCAAAACACACTGCATTATGGAACAGAATAACACTACCCCCGTGAAGACCCAGGTCTACAACCTCGTCATTCTCGACAAGTCCGGATCCATGGAATCCATCCGGAAGGAAGCCATCGACGGCTACAACGAGACCCTCGGCGCCATCCGTGCCGCCCAGCTGAAGCATATAGACACCCAGGACCATTTCGTTTCGCTGGCCGCCTTCTGCGACTGCGGCATCGACATGATCTATGACAAGACCCCCATCAAGGACGCGGAGAAGCTCACCAAGGAGAAGTACGAGCCCTGCTGCTGCACTCCCCTTTTCGACGCCATCGGGAAGACCGTCAAACAGCTCAAGGCCGACATCAAGGACATCGAGGATGCGGCCGTCCTCGTGACCATCATCACCGACGGTTATGAGAATTCCTCAAAGGAGTGGACCGGACCCGCCATTAAGGCCCTCATCGACGAGTGCAAGGAAGAGGGCTGGATGTTCTCCTTCATCGGTGCCGGGCAGGATGTTGTGAAGGTGGCCACCACGATCTCCATCACAAACACCGTCGTGTGGGAGCAGACGACGGAAGGGACGAAGGAGATGTTCGAGAACGAGAACGCCGCCCAGGGCCGATTCTACGACAAGATGGCCGCTCCCGGCTGTGCGTGCGCTTCGGTCGCAGATCGGAAGAAGATGCGGAAGAAGTTCTCCGAGGAATACTACGACAAGGACAAGAAATAGTCCAGGAGCCGGATGAAAGTCCGGCTTTTCTTTTCTCTTTGCGTCCAATCGGTCCAAAATGAGTATATTTGCGATGAAGACCCCGCATCTTATGAAAGCCTACGCACTGTTCCAGGAATACATCTGGTTGGTGAACACCATCCATCGTTTCGGCCGACTCACGCTCGAGGAGATCAACCAGCGCTGGCTGGAGACCGACCTGAGCGAGGGTGTCCCCATCGCCCGCAGTACGTTCAACCGTCACCGTGACGCCATCCTCGACATGTTCGGTATCATCATCGAATGTGACAAGAAGGACGGTTTCCGGTACTACATCTTCAACGAGGAGGTGCTCGACGAGGACACGATCCAGAACTGGATGCTCTCCACCCTGTCGGTCAACAGCATCCTGTCGGAGAGCAAGGCGGTCCAGAAGAGGATCCTGCTTGAGTCCATCCCCTCCGACGGCGACAACCTGCACAAGTTCATCGATGCGATGAAGCGCGGTGTCCGTGTTAAGGTCGATTACCGCCGGTATGGTGCCGATGCGGCCAAGTCCGAATGGAAGCTGGACCCGTATTTCGTAAAGCTGTTCAACAAGCGCTGGTACGCCCTGGTGAAGTTCCCGGATCCGGATGCCAAGCTCTTCACCCTGGCCTTCGACCGCATCATATCGCTGGAGGTGACCGAGGACAAGTATGAATACGACAAGGACTTCGACCCGGCCGGTTGGTTCCGTGACTGCTACGGCATCGTCCGCGATCCGGAGGTCCCAGTCATGAAGGTCGTCATCCGTGCATTCGGACGGGAGGTCAACTATATGCGCGACCTGCCGTTCCATCATAGCCAGAAGGAGATCGCCACCACGGAGGAGTACTCGGACTTCGAGCTGACGCTTAGCCCCACGGCGGACTTCTTCAGTCCCCTTCTCTCCCGCGGCGCGGCCATCAAGGTCTTGGAGCCGGAGTCGCTGGCCAATGACATAAAAGCATTGCATCTGGCGGCGCTCGATCTCTACCAGTAATCAAATAGTCAAACATTTTTTCACATATTGCGAGGTTGTCCCACATTTTGGAGCAACCTCGCTTTTACTTTGCTCTCGGAAACAAGAAATGACAGTTTAATCACAATTCTGAAGCATTATGAGAAGCAAAGACAGAAAGCCTGTGAAGAAGGTCCATCTGACCAACTTCCACATCGCCGGTTTCGGCTACTGGGAAGGCTGCGAGGCCTTCGAGCAACTCAAGATCGGGACCCAGCTAGACCTGGTCCGCGAGGATGACAATCCTTTCGACCCCTACGCCGTGGCCATCTACTTCGGGGACTTCAAGCTCGGCTTCATCCCTCGTGGAAACAACCATGATATCTCCAAGTATCTGGACATGGGATTCGCCGACATCTATGACGTGCGTATCACCCGCATCACTCCTGACGTGCATCCGGAGCAGCAGGTCGAAGTCATTGTCAATATCAAGAACCGTGGCTAGTCTTGAATAACCACCCAACCAGGAGTGGGTACTGCCAGGATGGAAGAGTAGCGCCGTAATGTCGGGTCAAGCAAACCATTCTGGCAGTTTTATATCCGGTAAAGAATTCGTACATTTGAGACTTGAACAAAGTCTTCTCCTGTTTATGGCACAATACCCTTGCGAGAATTGCAAGCTCCGGGCGCACTACGACAAGAATCCCAAGTCAGTCCTTGGGCGTTTTTGGCGTTGGCACATCAATTTCTGCCCTGGCTTCAAGGCGTACTTTACTCATCAGGACGCCGAGACACAGTACACCCTACGTGAGAAATACGATTTCAAGAAATATCAATAGTTATGGACTCCACAAAGTTTCTTCTTGTTATAGCGATACTCCTTTGCGGAGCGACCGGGTATTTCGCGTATAAGACTTCTGAAGAGGTCAAATCACTGAAGGATCAGTTGCAGGTCACCGAGAATAAGGTGGATTCGCTTATGACTGCTACAGCAAAGATTGCCCAATCTACGAAGACCGTGAGCTCAAAGAAGCAGCCCAAGTCGTTCTGGGAGGAGCTTTTCACTGCCCTAGAGGAGGATCAGAAGCAATCTGAAGCCCAGGCAAAGGCCAAAGCCGCGAAGGAAAAGGTAACCGTCTCTGCATCCTATCGCCTGGAAGACAGATATGTGATCGGAAATGTGGATCTTCCCGACTACCTTGGAGACCAGGCTGGTTCCATTACGGTGAATGTCTCTGTCAGTCGTGCCGGTACTGTCAAGAAGACCAGCATCGCCGATGGCGCCTCCATATCAGATCCTGAGGTCGTCGAATCTGTGAGGAAGGCTGCCCTCAAGACGGACTTCAATTCCAATTATGATGCGCCTGAAATGGCCGAAGGCACAATTACGTATACTTTCAAGAAGAAATAGTCCTGTTTTCCATGGCGAAGTTCAACATCGGAGATAACGTCCAGTCCGTCAACACCCGTGAGAATGGTGTGATCGTCCAGGTCTACCCCAAGAGACCCGGAAAGCAGCTTTATGACGTTGTCTTCGAGAACGGCCAACGAAAACCCGCCCTAGAGTCCACTCTCATACCTGTCACAGACTATAGCGACCCGTTTGATTGCTGCGCGAAGGGTATTTACGGGTCCAATTCGGACTTTGCCTGCATCAATACTTCCTACAAGATCAGGAATACCAGTAACAACACGATCTCGTCCCTTAAGGCTTCCAAGACCATCTTCAAGGCCTATCAGTTCAAACCCCTGCTGAAGTTCCTGAACTCCCGCAATCACCGCGTACTCATCGCTGACGAAGTGGGTCTCGGTAAGACCATCGAGGCGGGACACATCATGCTGGAACTGTCGGCCAGACGTGAACTGAACAACGCACTGATCGTCTGTCCGAAGTCCCTGATGGAGAAGTGGCAGATGGAGCTGAAGGAAAAGTTCGGGTTCAATTTCGAGATATACACCAAGGACCGTCTTGTCTACGATATCCGTAACAAGGAAGGATATGTCCGGGGCATCGTCAACTATGAGAAGATCCGGCTGTCTGACGACAATGAGATTTTCGAAGCTCTGGAGAACTCCTATAAGAAGTTCGATTTCATCCTCTGTGACGAGGCCCACAGGCTGCGTAACAGCGAGACGCTAGCCCATCGGGGAATGGCACGATTGCTCGAAACACCTGCCGCCGCGGTCTTCCTTACTGCGACCCCGGTTATGACCAAGGAGGAGAACCTGTTCAATCTGTTGTCTCTCCTTGACCCTGAGCAGTACAGTGACTACTCGGTGTTCCTGAATACCCTGTCCATCAACCAGCCCTTCATCAAAGCCATCTCTGCTCTTAATGCGAACGTACCGTTTGAAGACATCCGGGAGGATCTGGCCCGTGCCCAGGTTGGGACCTACTATACCATCGGTGAGGATGAGTACCAGCATCGATACTATAAGGATGCGACAATCGATGAGCGTTTCAAGGAGTCTCCCCTGTACCAGCGCATCATCCGGCAGTTGAGCGGCGACAAGGACGATAACGAGACAAAGGTCAACATCCAGTTCGACCTGTCAGCCATGAGCCCGATGAACAACGTCTTCTCTAGGACTAGAAAGAGGGAGATCACCACAGACTGGACTCAGGCGGAACGGGACACGCACACCAGTATCATCCATCTTTATCCGGAAGAGCTTGAGGAATATACGGCTGTCATCGAGGATTACATCGATACTGAAGAAGAATTCGCCACACGCGGTTATGCGCTGGGTCTGATACAGAGGAAACGGCAGATCTCCAGCAGTGTCTTTGGCTATCTCAACGACTCACAGGCACTGATTGACGGATACGATGACTATGCGGACATGCCTGACGCCAAGGTTGATGAACTTGTCCGGATCATCGATGCGATGAAGACGGAAGGCCGGAAGCATCTGATCGTTTTCGCCGTCTTCAAGGATACTCTCAGATATCTGGCCATCCGGTTGGGCAAACTCGGATACAACACCATCCAGATTCATGGCGATGTCAAGTCCGAAGAAAGGGTAACGCGCCTCCAGCAGTTCCGGGATGCGACCGGTTTTTCAATCCTCCTGTCATCCGAGGTTGGTAGCGAAGGCCTTGACATGCAGTTCTGCGACGCCATGGTCAACTATGACCTTCCCTGGAATCCGATGGTCGTCGAGCAGCGTATCGGCCGTATCGACCGTTTCGGCCAGAAGTCTCCGAAGGTCCATATTTATAACCTGGTCGTCGAAGACTCCATTCAGGTCGATATCTATGAGCGACTCCTGGACAGGATCGGCATATTCAAGAATTGCATCGGTGATCTTGAGGCGATTCTTGACAAGGATCTTGAAAATAACGGCATGAGGAATATCCAGGAATGGTTCCAGTCCCTGGAGAAAGAGCTGTACTGCAACAAGCTGACAGAGGAGGAACGGAGGGAGAAGATAGACGCAATTGCCAAGGCCATCGAGATCGAGGACCGGAATATCGAGGACATCTCGACCGGGCTGACCAATACGCTTACCAACGACACTTACTTCAGGAAAGCTATCGGCGCCATCGACAAATACCGGCAGTATGTCACTTCTGAAGAGGTCCTCAATTATGTACGGCTCCTCATCGAGAAGCGACTGCCGTCCTGCGTATTGATTCAGGACCCCAAAAACGCCAAAGTTTACAATCTTAACATCCCCTTGTCTCAGCCGAAACTGCTCACCAGTTTCCTTGAGGAGAACCTCCCTGTCGGCAAGGGATATGACCTTGAACTGATGAACCGGCAGTTCAAGTCCAAGGTGATGGGGGTGTCGTCTATTGCGATGACTTTCGATCAGGATACCGCATACGAACATGCCGAGTATGAGTTCGTCAATGCATATCACCCTCTTGTAACTGCAGCCTATGTCTATTTCGAGAAGAACAAGGCGAATCTTGACAAGACGTTCAGCCTAGAGATTGACCGCAGCAATCTGCAGGACATAGAAGGCCCTGTATCCGGAGAATATTTCCTCGGTCTGTTCGTCCTCCAATCCGAGAAGCATCTCTATGGTAGTGTCACGAGTACTGAGATCCTGACCCCTGTCCTGTTTGATATCAAGAGCGAGTCGATGGTGGATGATGAGAACCTCGTCAAGACCATCTACGCCCAGGCACAGGACTCGGGCGCACTTTCCCGCAAAGCCAATGAACTGACCGACAGCGACCTGATTCTTTCGATGAAGATCGCGATGGAGGAGAAGATCAACCAGATTCGCGCCGAATACATCGAGAACGAATCCATCCTCATCGAGTCTAACAAGTTCACGATGGTGAACCAGTACACCCAGTACTATGATTCCCGTATCGAGCACCTCCAGAGCGCCCTCCTCCGGCACGAGTTCGAGGCAGGATGGGGTGACGAAAAGCACCGCTCCATGATGCAGAGAGTCGTCACCATGGACCGCAAGAACATCGAGAACATGAAGCTCGAGAAGGAGGAGAAGATTGCCGCCATCCAGGATGCCGGAATCGTTGAGAAGGAGCATAAACTGATATCCCTGAGTCGAATCTCAATTGTGAACTAAGCCATGGACATTACTTTGGGATTGGATTTCGGGACGCATCAGTCCAAGCTCTGCATGAGCTACATGCCGAATAATGAGACGATCTATGAGTTCGTCGAATTCGACATGCCTGACGGCAAGAAGAGTGTTCTATTCCCTTCTGTAATCCAGATCAACAAAGATAATACGATTCGGATAGGCTCAGTGGATTATGACAGTTGTGCTACTCGTCCTATCCCTCCGCCAAAGAAACCCGAGCTTCCCAAGCGACCTGACATAGTCTTCCCGGAGGAGCCTGACCAGACACTGCCTCCTGAACCAAAGTTGGAGGAACCGGCTCCGGTGATTGAGAATGGTGCCGACTGGAAGGACGCCCTTAAGTCCATCAAGACTTCGATGGTGGAGAATCAGAAGAAGGATAAGGGGGCCTTCAAGAAGGAGCATAAGATCTGGGCAAAGAAATGCCAGAGGATCCGGGAAAGACATCAGGAATGGGAGAAGACCTGCCGTGTCCTGAACTACAAACTGAAGCTCTGGCAGAAAGAGGTGGATGAGATAAACGCTGAATACGAAGAGGAGTATGCCTATTGGGAGCTTCACAACACTGAATACCGGGTTCTGCGTTACTTCAAACAGGCAGCATTCACTGCGACCCTCCAGTGGCCTAAGGACGAGATTCCTGCGGACACTCTATCCATCTGGTACCTGACATATCTTCTCCTTTATATGAGGCGATATGTGAAGGAGAGATTCAACGAGGTTTTTGAAGAGAGCGTTTCCGTCCAGATGGGCGTCCCCTCAGGACTGAATGATGGTATCTCTAGGGCGATCCATTACCGCGGGCAGCGTTTCCTTGTGGCTGCTCGACATCTTATGGAGTTGTTCGAGACTCCGGAAGAGATGTGTACGCTCCCCTATCAGGACCTGATCGAGATGACCAAGTGCTCAGAAGGAAATGTTGTGGAAGAGGCTGAGATGTATGGTTTCGTGATTATCCCTGAAGCCTATGCCGGTCTTCAGTCACTGACATATAGTCGTCGTCTTTCCAGAGGCAACATGCATCTTCTCGTGGATATCGGTGGCGGTACCACGGATATCGCTTTCTTCACGATAGATGAATCTTTGATGCCTTCGATTCATACTGTGGCATCGTTCCATAAGGGTCTGAACTTCGTCCTGGAAAACTATCTGAAAGAGCATCCCGGCATTACTATGGGTGAGGCGCAGGACTTACTTCGGTCTCACATTGAGAGATTCCATCATGCAATCTCAGCATATACCGTGGAGCTCCGGAAGGAACTCAATCACCTTATCGACCTTGTTTCCCTTGAATTCAAGAAGGAGGTTGCCGGGACAGAACTTACAACTTCTAGGCTCATCGAAGCGATGCTGGGAAGACCGATAGTCTATTGTGGTGGTGGTTCAGTCTTCCAGGACATGCGGATCTCTCATCAGTATTTCTCCGACAAGCGTCTTATCAACAGGGACACCCTGAACATCCCCAACTTGATGAACCGTGGCCTGGATCCCGTCTTCTATACCATTCTGGCTACCGCCTATGGCCTTTCTATCCCTACCTTCGAGGAAATCAAGACCATCGACGCGCGTCAACTCTGGAAGATGCATGCCGATAATGTCAGGAGATATCCTGTACATAAGGATGAGCCAAAGGACTATGGACTAAGTGATGATTAAGCGCCATGTTCGAGAACGAATCCGATAAGGTCCGGCGGGACATCACCATCCTCCAGCGGATGCTTGACTTCGACGAGCTCGAGGCCAACGGCGGCGACCTGTTTAAGATCGAATGGGCGCTGAACACCGCGCTGGACCATATTGAGTTCCTCAAGAGCAACCTCCCCTACGACCACATGAACGACGATATCGAGGATGAGGTCGTGGAGTGCGACGCCCTGATGGAGAAGGCGACTGCACTGGTGGAAGCCTGCAAGGTCAAGTACAGCCTCGACAATTCCTTCTTCCGTGACCACGTCACCCCTGAGTTCTCCCGCAAGCCGGTAGAGAAACCCAAGTCGAAACGTTTGTCCCAGGATTCTCAGTTCAGGCTTTTCGTCATTATCCTGTTGGCGGCGATTGTAATCGCCTGCCTTTTCTTTTGTGACTAATACAATTGGAACCATGACTACATATAAGTACAAGATCCTGGAATTCAAACCGGGCGTTAAAATGGAAAAAGAGTTCAATGATCTCGGCAAGGATGGCTGGGAACTTGTGAGCGTCACGCCTGTGGGACTGAAGATTGAGGGCGAGGTCGACACTACGTTCGGATACGGCGGCGGAGAGACCAAGGGCGCGTTCGAAAAGATTGCGGCCTATTTCAAGAAGGAGGTTCCGGGTGGGAAGGATTGACGACCTCATTAGCGAGCTCGGCATCCCGGAGCTTACCCGTAAATCCAGGAAGGGAGGAGTCAGCCGCTCTGCTTCCGATGAATACTACGTCATCGGATTGTGTAATGAAGCATTGGGCAGAAAGGCCTCCCAGCAGCACAAATTCCCTTTCCTATTCGGAGATACCGGACGCAGGTTACCTGTTGACGCGTATTACCCGGGCCTGAACCTTGTAGTTGAATACTACGAGAGCCAGCATACGGAGGAAGTCGAGTTCTTCAACCGTAGGATGACCGTAAGCGGAGTAGGCCGTGGAGAGCAGCGGAAGATATATGATGAGCGGAGAAGGACGGAGCTGCCCAAGCATGGGATAAATGTGGTCATCATCAGCTATAGTGACTTCGGCGCTTCAAAGAAGCTTCTCCGGAATCATGATTCCGACTTGGCCATTGTAAAAGCCATACTGAAGAAGAACGGTTTAGAAACCTTATAGACCATTTGAATGAGGACCTTTATCAAGATTTCTGACGGCAAATCCATTCATCTCCGTCAAGGTGAATTAGATGGAGCTTGCACCGTGTATTCGCTAATGATGGGGCTAATTGCAGCCAGGAAAGTTAAGAAGAGTGCACTTACAGATTTGGACATCTTTGACAGTGAAGACAAGCCTGATGGAAGGACAAGCTTTGGACGTTTACTCAAGGAGTTTTTCTACAAGATTCCGAAGTCGAAGGATGAACCGGAGACTGTTCTTCTTAGAAATGGGTACACATTGGAAGATATTCAGAGTAAACTCTCCCATGCTTATAGTAAGGAGGTCACAACATGGTATGCATCATCACTCAAAGACGCAGATAAAGAAGGCTATCTCAATAGAAATGAGTTGATAGACTTCATAGCGGAAGAGATTGATAAAGGCAATCCTGTCGAAATAGCGTTCGGATATAGGAAGGGCGGTGGTCACGCTGTCCTTGCAGTGGGGTATGAACGTTCTTACGGAGAGATAAAGCGTCTTTTCTGTCTAGATCCCGCATTTGAATGCTCGATTCGCGGGAAATACAATGCTATAATCAGTTTGACGCATAATGGAAGGCACACCCAGTACCATGAGGGGATGAAGTGTTGCGTGTTGATTGATGAAGCGTTATCGATTGAACGATAATCCTATTTCATATGAAGAAACAAGACCTTTGCGCCGTTTTTCAGGCTGCACTTGAGAAACAATACGGATGGAAGATCGACAGCATGGAGCTGGAGGACGAGACCTTCACCTTCTGTGTCGCGATGCCCGACAACGGACTCTTCTGGACCGGTGACGAGGATGAGATTCCCGAGGACGGCATCGTCGTGCCCGGGCTGCACGTCGACGGGTTCGGAGAGGGTTGCGTCCTCTGCTGGATGCCGCAGTGCCATGCGATCAGGAATTTCCTGCCGGAGATGGACGATCCCCTGGAGGACAGGGTCCGCAGGTTCTTCGCCGAGGAGTACCGTGACGTGCTGGCGGTCCTCTCCGTCGAGCCCGATGAGGACAACGATTGGGACATCCCGACGGTCTTCGTCCGCACCCGTCTCCTTCCCGGTAAGGTCTTCACGAACAGGCGTGCGCTGACCATCGACTCCATCGAGGGCGACGTCATGGTCTTCCAGATCGAGGACTACGACATGGACGACATCGAGATTGAGGAGGAAGAATAATCTTTCCGCCGTGTCATCATTTGGCACAATCCCGTATTATCTTTGTCCCTATGATTCCACATCCCATAACAGACAGCGACTCTCTAGAGCTCGCCTTCGCCGGCGCCGTCAAGGCCGGTTTCCCCTCTCCGGCTGAGGAGGTCAGGGAGAAGCTGGACCTCGTGAAGCTGCTGGTACAGCACAGCGCCTCGACCTTCTTCTTTCGCATCGACGGC
>JAEEGJ010013485.1_pt1 | contig 19788 bp, 19 predicted proteins | sample 8958761 | NCBI WGS metagenome assembly JAEEGJ01 (sample SAMN16246546, study PRJNA631951) | gut metagenome | biome: gut microbiome; feature: rumen; material: RS-attached | host: Bos | place: Iran: Karaj | collected 2018-10 | reverse complement strand
AATTCGAAGGTACAGTTAAGAATGTTAAGGATTTCGGTGCATTCATCGATTTAGGTGGTGCTGATGGTCTTCTTCACATCTCAGAGATGAGCTGGGGACGTGTTGAGAATCCTACAAAGACTCTTAATGTTGGCGATACAATCAAGGTATTCGTTAAAGAGATTAAGGATGGCAAGATTGCACTTTCTTGCAAGTTCGATGACGAGAATCCATGGAACGGCGCTGCTGAGAAGTATGCAGTTGGTTCTGTAGTAAAGGGTAAAGTTGTTCGCATGAAAGACTTTGGTGCTTTCGTAGAGCTTGCTCCTGGAATCGATGCTTTACTTCACGTATCACAGATTTCTAAGGAACGTATCGAGAAGCCTTCTGATGTTCTTTCAATCGGACAGGAGATTGAGGCTAAGGTTGTTGAGTTTAACGACGAAGACAAGAAGATCAGCCTTTCAATTAAGGCACTCCTTGAGCCAGAGCAGGCAGAAGAGTCTGACGAAGAGGTTGCTGATGTAAACATCGAGGAAGTAGCTGCTTCTGAAGAATAATTCTAGATTTTCTACAGGCCTAGGTTTTACCTAGGTCTGTTTTTACTTGGAGAGGAATATGATTTATAGTTTTTATATTCTTTGTGTTAGGGGAATAAGTAACATTTTTTACACAAATATTAGGTAAAATGTATTTTAGATTCGTATAAATAAATTGATAGGAGAATTTAGCATGGAGAATTACGAAGGATTCAAGAAAAGTATATACTCCTTAACTAAAATAGATTTGGACGCATATAAAGAAAAGCAAATGCGCCGTCGCATAGATTCTTTAGTTGTTAAAAATAAATGCAAGACCTACGAGGAATACGTAGCTTTGTTAAAGGCTGACAAGCAAGTTTTTGATGAGTTTATCAATTTCCTTACCATAAATGTATCAGAATTTTATAGAAATCCAGATCAATGGGAGCTTATGGTAAAGGAATTTATGCCAGAGCTTATTAAGAAGTCTGGGGAGCAGTTAAAGATTTGGAGCGCTGCATGCTCTACAGGTGATGAGCCATATTCACTTGTAATGGCTCTTTCTACTCTTGTTCCACTTAGTAAAATTAAGATTTTTGCTACTGATTTGGACAAGCAGGTTATTGCAACTGCAAAGGTTGGACTATATAGTGCTAAGAGTATTGCAAACGTTCCTGCTGATTTAAAGAAAAAGTATTTTACACCTGTTGGTGGTTCATACCAGATTAGTGATGAAATCAAGAGATGTGTTGAGTTTAAGGAGCACAATCTCCTTAGAGATCCATACCCATCTAATTACGATATGATTGTTTGTAGAAATGTATTGATTTACTTTACCGATGAGGCCAAGGCAGTAGTCTATGATAAGTTCTGCAAGTCTCTTAAGCAGGGCGGCATACTTTTCATAGGTTCAACAGAGCAGGTTATCGACTATAAAGAGCTTGGATATAAGCGTAGATATTCATTCTACTATGAAAAAGTTTAAGTAAAAAATTGCTTCAGCTTAAAAGCTGAAGCTTTTTTAATGTTTAAGCATATATTTTGCTATTTTAACAAGAAGTAAGTCTGATATATCATCTGCATTTACGAATGCTTCTTTAGAATCGTATTCAGGTTTAAATATTCTTGTATTTGAACCCACGTCAAGCTTGTCTGGAAGAGATACAAAAGAGGCTTCTAGTGATACCTTGCAATCTCTTTTAGAGGCAGGTCTTCTGTTGGCTTTATCCATACTTTCTCCAATAGATTTTGGAATAATGATATCTTCTTCGATTAAATAATAATAGTTTCTGAAATCTGGTAAGAAGGTATATAAGCTTCCTTTGAAAAGATTTAAAGTAACGTATATACGATTATCTTTAATCATATATATTCCGTAATCACGAATTTTATTAATTGGACATGGCAAGGATACATTACATGCCACTTCAAATCTTAATTTTGAATCGTCCATTTCTTTTTTAACAAAGGTTATTTCATCAGTAAGTAAATCTGAATAGGATAGTATGTCAGCAATATAAATCATACCTTTTACATCCTCGAAGTTGTGTAGGAGGATAAGGTTCTTAGATTCCTCGTCGCCAACTAAAGAATAGTGCTGATAGACTGGGATTAATTCGCCGCCATTATATTTATCATCTCGATGCAATCCTAGGAATTCTTCGATTGTTTTTTGCTTGTAATTTGGCAAATCAAGAAGGCATTTTGCCTTGGTTGTTGTAAGGTACATATCTATATGACGCTTTGATTTGATTGAGGTATTGAAACGATATTTGCGACATCTTTCAACGATAAATGACTCGTCAAATCGAGTGGAATTAAATCCTAAGAGGCAATCGTATTGGTTGAGAACTTTTTCAAATTCCTGTAGAATTTCTAGTTCCTCAGATTCATTATTTGCAAGAAGCTGAGTGATTGTGATTTTGTTGCCTAGTCTTGTGGCATAGCCAATCATGTATATAAATGACTTTCTTGGTGAAAGTCCGGTGCACTCTATATCAAAAAATATTGTGTTGGCAGTGAAATATTTTTTTAATGAATAGCTTATATTATCAATTTCGTAATTGTTGCTTATGATTTCCATAAATTAATCCTCTGGTATTTTGAAGTCACTCCATTATATTACACTATATCTATTGGTTTGGTACTTAAAAATGTACAATATAAGTGATAATTATTCTCTTTTATTCATCTTTAAAATGATATAATTTTCATATGAGAGTTAATTAGGAGTTCTATATAACATTAATTCTAAATTAGTTTACTTTTAAAAGAAAGAGGGGTAAAGCTGATGGGTCTTAGGACTTTTAAGGGCGGCGTTCATCCTTACGACGGAAAAGAGCTTTCTAAAGAAAAGCCTACTAAGGAATTGAAGCCACAGGGCGAAATGGTCTATCCATTATCGCAACACATTGGTGCACCAGCGACAGCGTGTGTTTCGGTTGGTGATACTGTGCTTAGGGGCCAGAAGATAGCAGAAGCAGGCGGATTCGTTTCTGCACCGATTTTTTCTTCTGTTTCCGGTTCAGTTAAAGCCATCGAACCTAGACGTGTAGCCACTGGCGACTTGGTTAATTCCATCATCATCGAAAGTGATGGAAAGTTTATTGAAACTGGTTTTGAAGGATGTGAGGATTACACAGATCTTTCAAACGAGGACATCATCAAAAAGATTCAAGATGCCGGAGTAGTTGGTATGGGAGGCGCAGGTTTCCCAACACATGTTAAGCTTTCTCCAAACAACCCGGAAAAGATTGAGTACATCATTGCCAATTGCGCAGAGTGTGAGCCATATCTTACATCTGATTATCGCTCAATGGTAGAGGAGCCTGAGAAGCTTATTACAGGAATGAAGATTATTCTTCAGCTATTCCCTAAAGCTAAGGGGCTTCTTGGTATCGAGGATAACAAGGCTGATGTTATTGCATCTTTGCAAAAGCTCACTCAAAACGAGAGCCGTATTGAAGTAGTACCTCTTATGACAAAGTACCCTCAGGGTGGTGAGCGTCAACTTATCAAGGCTTGTACAGGTCGAGAAATCAACTCCAAGATGCTTCCTGCAGATGCTGGTTGTATCGTTGATAATGTTGCCACAATCAATGCTGTTTATACGGCAGTTGTTGAGGGCAAGCCTGTTATGGACAGAATCTTTACTGTTACTGGCGATTCTGTTATGGAGCCTCGCAACTTTAGAATATGCATTGGTACCAGCTGCAAAGAGATTCTTGAGGCTGCTGGCGGCTATGTTCGTCCACCTAAGAAGCTTATTTCTGGTGGTCCTATGATGGGATTTGCACTTATGGATGTGGATGTTCCTACAACTAAGACATCCGGTGCGCTTCTTTGTTTGTCACAGGATGAGGTTTCTTCCTTTGAGACAACTGCTTGCATTAATTGCGGCCGATGTGTTAGCGCTTGTCCTGAAAATCTTATTCCATCACGACTTTCAAAGTTCTCAGACCAAGGCGACAAGGCAGAGTTTGAAAAGTGGTATGGACTTGAGTGTATAGAGTGCGGTAGCTGTAGCTTTGCTTGCCCTGCAAGAAAGCCACTTGCTCAAGCAATCAAGACCATGAAAAAGATGGTTCTTGCAGACAAGAGAAAAAAGTAGAAAGGATAAGGTGAGAAATGAGCGATTTATTAAAGGTTTCTTCTTCACCACATGTGCGAGCAAAGGACGACACCACTAGAATCATGCTCTATGTGATTCTTGCACTTATGCCAACTACAATTTTTGGAATTTTCAATTTTGGTTTAAGAGCTTTGGCTTTAGTTGTTGTCTGTATGGCGACATGTGTTTTATCAGAGTATTTATTTGAAAAGGCCATCGGCAAGAAGAGTACTGTAGGAGATTTAAGTGCTGCAGTTACTGGTTTATTACTTGCCCTCAACCTGCCACATACACTTCCAATTTGGCAAGCTGTTATCGGTAGTGTTTTTGCCATTGTAGTTGTTAAGATGCTCTTTGGCGGACTTGGTCAGAACTTCATGAACCCAGCATTAGGCGGTAGAGTATTTCTTGTAATATCATTTGCTGCAACAATGACTCATTTTGAGTTTGATGGAGTTGCTGGTGCAACACCTCTTGCACTTTTAAAGAGCGGTGAGGCTGTTAATACTATTGATATGTTAATTGGACGTACAGGAGGTACAATCGGTGAGACTAGTACAATCTGTATTTTGATTGGAGCAATCATTCTGATTTTACTTGGAGTTATCGATCTTACAATTCCTGGTGTATATATCTGTTCTTTTGTAGTTTTCCTTGTTCTCTTTGGTGGACATGGACTTGATTCAACATTTATTGTTGCTCATCTTTGTGGTGGTGGTCTTATGCTTGGTGCCTTCTTTATGGCAACAGATTACGTTACCTCACCAATTACACCTATGGGCAAGGTACTATTTGGTATTTGTCTAGGTGTTCTTACAGGTATATTTAGAATATTTGGAAATAGTGCAGAGGGTGTTAGCTTTGCTATTATTTTCAGTAATTTACTTGTACCTTTAATTGAAAAGGTTACAGTACCTCGTGCTTTTGGCGTTACAAGAGTCAAAAAACCAAAGGAGGTGAAGGCTAATGAATAAATTAGTTAAAGATGCTTTGGTTCTTACTTGTATCACAGTTATTGCTGGATTCGCTCTTGGTTTAGTATATGAGATTACTAAGGGGCCTATTGCAAAGGCTGAGGAAGACGCTTTACAAAAGGCTTATCAGACTGTTTTTTCAGATGCTAAGTCCTTTGCTGATATGGACGGTTTTGATTCAGCAAAGGCTACAGACATCGTTGTAAAAGCAGGTTTTACAGATGATACAATTGACAATTGTGTTCAGGCGCTTGATGCCGATGGCAATCCAATTGGATACGTAATTACAGTTACTAGTAAGGCTGGTTACGGCGGAGATATTACATTCTCTCTTGGTGTTACCAACGATGGTGTTTTAAATGGTTATTCAATCACAAGCATTTCTGAGACAGCTGGTCTTGGTATGAAGGCCAGAGATACAGGAGCTGGTACATTCTCATATCAGTTCGAAAACAGAAAGGCTGAGATTTTTACAGTAACAAAGACTGGTGCGTCTAATTCTTCTGAGATTGATGCTATTTCGGCTGCTACAATTACATCTCGTGCAGTTACAAATGGTGTCAATGCTGGCGTTACCTACTTTAATTCATTAGTAGGAGGTGCTGTAGATGAATAAGAATATAGAACGATTAGTAAATGGTCTTTGGAAAGAAAATCCTACTTTTGTATTGATGCTTGGTATGTGTCCAACACTTGCTGTTACCACATCGGCTATCAACGGTATAGGTATGGGACTTTCAACAACAGTTGTACTTGTTCTTTCCAACATTATGATTTCTGCCCTTAGAAATCTTATTCCTGACAGAGTTAGAATGCCAGCGTTCATTGTAGTAGTGGCATCCTTCGTTACGATAGTACAGTTCTTGATGCAGGGCTTTACACCTTCACTTTATGCATCACTTGGAATTTACATTCCACTTATTGTTGTTAACTGTATCATCTTAGGACGTGCAGAAAGTTATGCTTCCAAGAATCCAGTTATTCCATCACTTTTCGATGGAGTTGGTATGGGTCTTGGTTTTACAGTTGGTCTTACATTTATTGGTATAGTTAGAGAGGTTCTTGGCAATGGTTCAGTATTTGATATTGCAATCAAGCCTTTAAACGATTACCACATCACATTGTTTGGTTTGGCGCCTGGTGCATTTATAGTTCTTGGCTTCCTTGTGGCCGTTATGAACGTTGTTCGTCGCAAGATGGAAGCAAAGGGAAGACCTCTTCCTGAGGTTCAGGGCTGCTTGGCAGGAGATTGTACTACTTGTACACTTTCTACAGCATGTACTGGCAAGTCAATGGTACATGTTAAGCCAGAAGAGATTCCTGTTAATCCTAAGGATGTGGCTAAGCCAGTTCCAAACACTAATGTCGAAGTTAAGCATGCTGATAATCAGCATAATACAGAGGACGTTGAGGAGGCAGGGCGCGCTTCTTCATATGCCGATGAAATGTTAGAAGGAAAGGGGGAGGATGAATAATGAGTTATTTTACAGGTTTAATTTTACTTTTAGTTGCATCTGCAATTGTAAATAACGTTGTACTTTCTCAGTTCCTTGGCCTTTGTCCTTTCCTTGGTGTATCTAAAAAGGTTGAGACTGCAGCCGGCATGGGCGGAGCTGTTATATTCGTAATTACGATAGCTTCCTTTGTTGCCAGTCTTATTTACAAATATGTACTTGCTCCTACAGGATTTGAGTACATGCAGACAATCGTATTTATTTTGGTTATTGCTGCCTTGGTTCAGTTTGTGGAGATGTTCCTTAAAAAGAGTGTCCCTGCTTTATATGAATCACTTGGCGTGTACCTTCCACTTATCACAACGAACTGTGCTGTGCTTGGTACAGCAATCAATAATGTTACTAACAACTACGATATTCTTGAAAGTGTCATCAATGGTTTCGGTGTTGCAGTTGGTTTTACAATCGCCATCGTTATCATGGCTGGTATCAGAGAGAAAATCGAATACAACGATATTCCGGAAACATTCAAGGGCTCAGCTATTGTACTTATTACTGCAGGTCTTATGGCCATGGCTTTCCTTGGATTCTCTGGCGTAATATAAGGAGGGCTGACTTATGAGTATAACAGGTATTTTACTGGCAGCTGTTATCGTTGGCGCTACTGGTTGTATTATTGGATTCTTCCTTTGCTTCTCGTCTGAGAAGTTTAAGGTAGAAGTAGATCCTCGAGAAGAGGCTGTACTTGGAGTTTTACCAGGCAATAACTGTGGTGGTTGTGGATACGCAGGTTGTTCTGGTCTTGCTGCAGCAATTGCCAAGGGCGAAGCACCGGTTAATCAGTGCCCTGTAGGCGGAGCACCTGTTGCAGCTCAGATTTCTGAGATTATGGGTGTGGCTGCAGAGGAAGGCGTTCGCAAGGTTGCATTTGTAATGTGTAACGGAACTTGCGAGAATGCTACTCAGTTGTATGATTACAACGGTGTTGAGGATTGTAAGGCCATGGCTTTTGTTCCAGGAGGTGGTCCTAAGGCTTGCTCTTATGGCTGTATGGGATTTGGTTCCTGCGTAAAGGCCTGTCCTTTCGATGCTATTCACATCGTTGATGGTGTAGCTCTTGTTGATAAGGAGGCATGTAAAGCATGTGGAAAGTGTGTAGATACATGTCCAAATCACCTTATAGAGCTTATTCCTTACGACTTTGGTCATGCTGTTCGTTGCCACAACAACGACAAGGGCAAAGATGTTATGAGTGTATGTAAGGTTGGATGTATCGGCTGTCACAAGTGCGAGAAGGTTTGTGAGTTTGATGCAATCCACGTTGACGGATTCTTTGCTCATATTGACCAAGAGAAGTGTACAAGCTGTGGAAAGTGTGCAGAGGCTTGTCCACGTCATATTATTCTTTAGAATAATCTTTTAATAAATCATTTACGCCTTGTAGCTACCTGGCTTTTTAATGGCTTGGTAGCATAACAAGGCGTTTACTGTTTTTCTTCTTGCCATTAAACTATTTTTAGTGGTATGATAAAGCGAATATAAATAGGAGAACGCTATGTACGGACACGATTTCAAAGAAAAGAAAAGAGTGGTTGTTAAGGTTGGTTCATCTACAATTACACATGAGGCCACTGGAAATATAGACTATACTAAGCTTGAGCGACTAGTTAGACAGCTTTGCGATTTGAGAGCTCAGGGCAAGGATGTATGCCTTGTATCTTCAGGTGCTGTTGCTGTTGGTCGTTATGCTATAGGTTTGAAGGAGCGTCCATCTGATTTGGCAACTAAGCAGGCTTGTGCATCAATTGGTCAGGCCTATCTTATGTCAATATATCAAAAGCTTTTCTCAGAATACAATCAGAAGGCTAGTCAGATTCTTATGACTAAAAAGACTATGACCGACCCAGAGTCTAGAGCCAATGCTCGAAACACATTTGAACGTTTATTTGAGCTTGGTGTTATTCCAGTTGTAAACGAGAATGATACTGTTGCAACACACGAGATTCAGTTTGGTGATAATGATTCTTTATCAGCTATAGTTGCTGCTCTTGTGAAGGCAGATGCTCTTATTTTACTTTCAGATATAGATGGCTTATACACAGCCAATCCTAATACTAATCCAGATGCTGAGTTTGTTGATGTTGTTGATGACATCGACAAGGTTATGAGCATGGCATCATCGGACACTACTTCAGATGTTGGCACTGGAGGCATGACTGCAAAGCTTAGAGCGGCTCAGATTGCTACATTTTCTGGCGCAGATATGGTTATTACTAATGGTGCTCACATTGGAAATATTCACCGTATTTTTGAGAACAAGGATAAAGGCACACTCTTTGTTTCCAACAAAAGAGATGATGTTAGAGTTTTAGATTTATTAGAGGATTGATTATGATTACAGAAAAAGATATTGCAAGAATTAATGAGCTTTATCACAAAAGTAAATCCGAGGGACTTACAGAGCCCGAGAAGCAGGAACAAGCAAAGCTTAGAAGAGCATATATAGATGCTATAAAGGGTAATGTGCGTGCACAGCTTAACAACATTGATATTGTAGATGAAAACGGTAACGTTGAAAATCTTGGCGAAAAGTATGGAAAAGTCTCAAAATAATTCACTTAGACAAGAATATAAAAGGCTTAGAGATTCTCTTTCACCAGAGGAGAGGTTTTCAAAATCTCAAGCTATCAAGGATAAGTTTTTGGCTCTTTTAGAATCTGATTTTAAAGGGGCTAATATTTTTTTATGCTTTTATCCCTTTGGCTCTGAGGTAGATTTGACCGCTCTTTATGAGCACTTACTTAAGCTAGGAAAAGACCTTTATTTTCCAGTTTCTAACGTCTCTAATCACAAGCTTACCTTTAGACAGGTTAAGGATATGAATGTAGACTTCAAAGCAGGAGCTTATGGTATTATGGAGCCCAAAGATAACCTTAATGACTTATCCGTAGATATTTTAGATAAAATAGTGGTGATTACACCGGGACTTATTTTTGACAAAGCCTTAAATAGGATTGGCTATGGAGCAGGATATTATGATAGATTTTTTGCTTCCTGCAGCAAAACTACCATTAAGGTTGGTGTGGGATTTGATTTTCAGGTTACTGATGAATTAGAAGTTACTTCATTGGATGTACCGATGGATTATATAATTACTAACAACTGCATTTTGAAAGGGGCAAAACTATGACATTAAAAGAATTAGCAACAAAGGCAAAAGAAGCAAAATATACAGTCGCTGCACTTTCTACTGAGCAAAAGGTACAGGGGATTTCTGCTGTAGCTGATGCTCTTGAAAAAAACGCTGCTGATATTATAAGCGCCAATGCCATTGATATGGAAAATGGTAAAAAGAAGGGACTTTCTGTTGGTCTTTTGGATAGACTTAAGCTTGATGAAGCAAGAATTAAGGGTATTTCTGATGGACTTCGTCAGGTGGTTAGCCTTGAGGATCCAATTGGCAAGGTTACTGAGACTTGGACTCGCCCAAACGGCCTTGTTATTTCAAAGAGACTTATTCCAATCGGTGTTGTTGGAGTTATCTATGAGGCTCGTCCAAATGTTACAGTTGATGTATTTGGACTTTGCTTTATGACAGGTAATGCAGTTATTTTAAAGGGCGGTAGTGACGCTTTAGAGTCTAACAAAGCTATCGTAAAGGTTATTAAGTCTGCTCTTGATGTGTTTGGACTTCCAGTTGATGCCATCACTCTTATTGAGGAAACATCTAGAGAGTCAACTAAAGAGATGATGCGACTCAATGGCTACATTGACGTACTTATCCCAAGAGGTGGTGCTGGTCTTATTAAATCAGTGGTTGAAAATGCCTCTATTCCAGTTATTGAAACAGGTTCTGGTAACTGCCATATTTATGTTGATTACAATGGTGACGTTGATATGGCTGTAGACATTATTGAAAATGCTAAGACACAGCGTGTTGGCGTATGTAATGCGGCAGAGTCTCTTGTTATTCATGAGGATATAGCTGCAGCTCTTCTTCCAAAATTAAATGAGAGACTTAAGAAACACGGTGTGCTTGTAAAGGCTGACGCTAAGTCTATTTCACTCATGGAAGGGGCAGAGCCTGCTACTGAGGAGGATTTTGCAACAGAGTACTTAGACTACATCATTTCTGTTAAGACAGTTTCAAATGTGGATGAGGCAATTGCTCATATCAACAAGAACAATACAGGTCATTCTGAGTCTATCATCACAAATGATGAAGCCAATGCAGAGAAGTTCTTAAATGGAATTGATGCTGCTTGCGTTTATGTTAATGCATCAACAAGATTTACAGATGGATTCGAGTTTGGATTTGGTGCTGAGATTGGTATCAGTACTCAAAAGCTTCACGCAAGAGGACCTATGGGATTACTTGCCCTCACAAGTTATAAATATACCATTCAGGGAAATGGTCAGATTAGAAAGTAGATAGGAATTATTGATGAGTATTACAGATTTACTAAATAATGCACCAGTTGAGGAGCCAGAGCGTCAGTATTATTTTATTGAGCAGGCTAAAAAGCTAGTAGAAAAAAAAGAGCAGGAGCTTGGTAGAAAGCTTACCTGTTGCGTTACTACCTTTGGTTGCCAGATGAATGCCAGAGACTCTGAAAAACTTCTTGGAATTTTAAAAGAAATTGGTTACGTTGAGACAGAAGATGAGAATTCTGATTTTGTTATTTACAACACTTGTACTGTACGTGAAAATGCCAACAATAAGGTTTACGGTCACCTAGGCATTTTACATGGTTACAAGAAAAAGAATAAAAATATGATGATTGCTCTCTGCGGCTGTATGATGCAGGAACCAACTGTTATCGAGCATTTGCAGAACAACTACAAATTTGTTGATTTAATCTTTGGTACTCACAATCTCTACAAGTTTGCAGAGTTATTTACAACAGCTCTTCTTAATAAAAAGGGCATGATTATTGATATCTGGAAGGACACTGACAAGATTGTTGAGAATCTTCCAATTTCTCGTAAGTATCCATTCAAGTCGGGAGTTAATATCAGCTTCGGCTGCAATAATTTCTGCACTTATTGTATCGTTCCTTATGTTAGAGGTAGAGAGCGCTCTAGAAAGCCAGAGGATATCGTTGAAGAAATCAAAGGTCTTGTGGCTGATGGCGTTGTAGAAATTATGCTTTTAGGTCAAAACGTTAACTCGTATGGTGTTGGTCTTGAAGAGAAGGTTACTTTTGCTGATTTACTTCGCATGGTAAATGACATCGAGGGCCTTGAGAGAATTCGATTTATGACACCTCATCCAAAGGATTTATCAGATGACTTGATTGAGGCAATGGCAACACTCCCAAAGGTATGTCATCACATGCATTTACCACTTCAATCTGGTAGCTCAGAGATTCTTAAAAAGATGAATCGTAGATATACCAAGGAGCATTATTTAAACCTTGTAGAAAAACTTAGAGCAAAGGTTCCCGATGTTGCTATTACAACAGATATTATTGTTGGCTTCCCTGGGGAAACGGAGGAAGATTTCCTTGATACAATGGATGTAGTTGACAAGGTTCATTACGACAGCGCTTTTACATTTATTTATTCTAAACGAACAGGTACACCTGCGGCTACTATGGACAATCAGGTGCCAGCAGATGTTGTAAAGGATCGTTTTGACAGACTTCTTGCACTTGTACAAAAACATGGTCATGATAAGGTTAAGGCGCTTGAAGGTACTGTTCAAAAAGTTCTTGTTGAAGACGTTAATGAACAGGATTCAAGTCTTGTTTCTGGTAAGCTTGAAAACAATGTTACAGTTCATTTTCCAGGAGATAAATCTTTGATTGGAAAAATAGTAGATGTTAGGTTAAACTGTTGTAAAGGGTTCTACTATATAGGAGAAATGTGTTAAGAACCTTTAAGGTAGATTTCTTTTACCTAGATTTCTTGCCTTAATTTGTGGGAGGTTATTATGTTAGCTTATATTCGCGGCACACTTGCAGATATTGATGAAAATATTGTATTTCTAGAGAATAATGGCATTGGTTATGGTATTAGCTCATCCATGAACACAATCAGGCAGTTGCCTGCAATTGGTTCTGAGATCAAGTTAAACACCAAGCTAATTCCAAAAGAAGATTCTCTTACTTTATATGGATTTTATGAAAAGGAGGAGCTTAAGATGTTTGAGCTTCTTCTTTCTGTTAGTGGCATTGGCCCCAAGGGAGCCCTTGCTATTCTTAGCTCAATGACAGTTAGCGATATTCAATTCGCGGTTGCAGGAGGGGATTCTAAGGCATTTGCTGCTGTTCCAGGCGTTGGTAAGAAAACAGCAGAGCGAGCTATTGTTGACCTTAAGGATAAGGTTGATATTATCGGTGCTTTCGAGGCAAAGATAACATCGGATTTATCATCTTCAAAGACTGCTATATCTACATCTGTTAAGGAAGAGGTTTTAGAGGCTCTTGTTGCTTTAGGCTATTCAGCAAGCAATGCTGCTAGAGCATTAGATAAGATGACCATTACGGAATCGACTACTACAGAACAACTGCTTTCAGATACTTTGAAGCAAATGTCGTTCTTATAAAATGTGGAGAATTATATGTTAGGTAACAAACAAATCACTTCAACTATTGCAAGTCATGAAGATCTTGTCAATGACAATGCTCTTAGACCTAAGACTTTTGATGGCTACATCGGCCAAAGCAAAGTCAAAGAGAATATGAAAATCTATATTGAGGCAGCCAAGAATCGTGGGGAGGCTTTGGATCATGTGCTTTTATATGGCCCTCCTGGTCTTGGTAAGACTACTCTTGCAGGTATTGTTGCAGGAGAGATGGGCTCCAATATTAAGGTTACATCAGGTCCTGCTATCACAATTCCAGGTGAGATTGTGGCTGTACTTATGACTCTTAAGGATGGAGACATTCTCTTTATCGATGAGATTCATCGTCTTTCAAAGCCTGTTGAAGAGACTCTTTATTCTGCAATGGAAGATTTTGCAGTTGATATTGTTATGGGCAAAGATACAACAGCTAGGTCTATTCATACCAAGCTTCCTAGATTTACCCTTATTGGTGCAACAACACGTCCAGGTTTGTTATCTGCACCTCTTAGAGATCGTTTTGGTATTATTGGTCACATGGATTATTATACCCCAGAGGAGCTTTCTACAATTGTTACAGCATCAGCCGCCAAGCTAAATGCTCCAATAGACTATGAGGGTGCTTATCAAATCGCACTTAGGTCTAGAGGTACACCTCGTCTTGCCAATCGTTATTTAAAGCGCGTAAGAGACTATGCAGAGGTTAGATACGAGGGAGAGATTACAAAAGAGGTTGCGGCTGCGACCTTAGATTCCTTAGAGGTAGACACTCTAGGTCTTGATAGCAACGATAGAAATATTCTTCTTGCTATAATCGAAAGATTTGGCGGTGGTCCTGTAGGCTTGGATAACCTTGCAGCTACAGTAGGAGAGGATTCTGGTACCATAGAGGATGTATATGAGCCATATCTTTTGCAGCATGGACTAATTATTCGTACACCAAAGGGCCGCGTGGCTACAAAGGTGGCTTACGAACACTTTAATTTTCCAATTCCAGAAAGTATTTAATTAGATAATACTCGGTCCTAATACTTGTTTTTGCGGTCGATAAAAGTTATAATTATACTTGAATTTTCTGACGGGAGGATGGGAATGGTTTCCGAGAAAAGTGCTAAAGTACTTATAGGCGGAAAAGTATATACGCTATCGGGTTACGAGGAGGAGGAGTACCTCCAGAAAGTAGCCAATTACATCAATGCAAAGCTTGAAGAGTTTAATTCCATTGATGATTACAAGCGTATTTCGGCTGACCTAAAAGCGACATTACTTGAGCTTAATATTGCAGACGATTATTTCAAAGCTAAGACCCAGGTTGAATCTCTCGAGTCAGATTTGGATATACGAGACAAGGAGATTTATAATCTTAAGCACGATTTAATCTCAGCTCAATTAAAGACAGAGACCTTAGAAGAAACGATAACGAAGCTTGAAAGAGAGAACAAGGAACTTCTCCTTCACAAGACTAAGCTAGAGGCTTCTCTAGAGGATGCACTTCTAGGTTCATTATCAGATGATTAATAAGAGTCCCGGAGGCGGGGCTCTATATTTTTATTATGGGTAATCTTAATATTTAATTTTAAATGAAAGCAGTGTTTGATTAGGATATTTTATGAATCAGTTAGAATTACTTTCACCTGCAGGTGATATTGATATTTTCAAAGCCGTGGTAAATGCAGGCGCAGACGCAGTATATTTTGGCGGCGATTTGTTTGGTGCAAGAGCCTACGCTAAGAATTTTACAATTGAAGAGGCTGAGACTGCCATAAATTATGCTCATCTACATGATAGCAGGGCTTATCTTACGGTAAATACTCTCCTTAAGAATCTTGAAATAGAGCGCAATCTTTACTCATACCTTAAACAATACGTTGAGGCAGGGATAGATGCCTTTATCGTTCAGGATTTTGGAGTGTTTAAATTTATACGTGAGTTTTTCCCGGACACGCATATTCATGTCAGTACTCAGGCAAGTCTATGTACAGAGTTTGGTGCTAAGTTTTTCCAAGATCTTGGTGCATCTCGAATTGTTACTGCAAGAGAAATTGGTATCGATGAGATTAAGGCTATACATAGCAAGTGCCCTGACTTAGAAATCGAAAGCTTTATTCATGGTGCCCTTTGTGTTTGCTATTCTGGACAGTGCCTTATGTCATCTATTATTGGTGGGCGTTCTGGCAATAGAGGACGTTGTGCACAACCATGCAGGCTTCCCTATGATGCCTTCGATTCTCAAGGCAATAAGCTCAATAAAAAGGGCTCATATATCCTTAGTCCAAAGGACTTTTGTACCATCAATTATCTTCCTGAGATGATAGATGCCGGTGTAATGTCCTTTAAAATTGAAGGTCGTATGAAGCAGCTTAGCTATGCCACTGGCGTAGTCAACGTTTATCGTCATTATATTGATGAATATCTATATAGAGGGGCCAGGAATTATTCTGTTTCACAAGAGGATATTCAAAAGCTTTTAGACTATGGCAATCGTTCAGGATTTACTGATTTATATTTGCACAAGCATAATGGCCCTGAGATGATTACTTTTGAGGCTCCAGGCCATACCAAATCTGAGGGCGAGTCTGTAGATATTAGTGAAAAGAAATCAAAGGTTGATTGTTCTATAAAGGCACTTCTAGGCAAGCCTTTTGTAATTTCATTTACAGATTCAAAGGGAAATGTTGCAAGTACTGAGCTTGGTCTTGTAGACGCTGCCAAAAGCAAGCCTACAACCAAGGAAGATATAATCAAGGCAGCATCCGGTTTGGGGAATACTATATTTGAATTAAATAGACTTGATATTGATTACGATGATGGAATTTTTATTCCTGTATCTACCATTAAAGGAGCACGAAGAGAGGCCTTAGAGAAGCTTAGTGAGTTTGCAAAGGTTAAAGAACTGCCTAAGACGGTTAAGGCGTTTAAGGAGTTAAATAATGTTTCGAACTTCAATACATCTAGTGATTGCTTTGTAACAGTATCTTCCAAGGAGCATCTTAAGGCTGTAATAGAACGAGACAATATTAAGGCTATTGGAGTTCCACCTGCCTTATTTAACAAAGCATTCCAAAGCTTTAAGGGTGAAGTATATATTTATCTGCCACCTATCTTAAGAAATGAATACGCTAAGGACTTGCAGATAGATGACAGAGCGGCAGGAGTTATTGCTGCATCCTTTGATGAACTTGGACTTTTGGCTGATATGGATTATGACAAGAGTAAAATTATTTTGGATCATAGGCTCTATACCTTTAACAACAGAAGTATTAATGGGTTTAATGCCGCAGGATTTAAACGTAATTGTGCTCCTTACGAGCTTTCTTTAAAAGAGCTTAAGCACAGGGATAATCGCAATTCTCAGTTTATTATTTACAGCAGAATTCCAATGATGATTACTGCAAACTGTACAGTTAAAAATACTTTGGGCTGTAGAAAGTCTAATGATTTAATTACAATTGTAGACCGTAAGAATGAAAACATGACTGTTGCATGTAATTGCGATTATTGTTATAACACCATTTATAACAGCAAAAAATACATTGCCTTTGACATGAAGGATTCTATTATGGAGCTTGGATTTGCTGAGCTTAGACTTGATTTTACAATAGAATCATATCAGGAAACTGTAGATATTCTTAATGAGTTCCATAAAGTGTTTAACGACAATAAGTCATTTAGATACACGGAAGATTATACTAGAGGTCACTTAAAAAGAGGAGTTGAATAAAATTGGTTAGTGTTATTACTTCATTTTCTAGAATTACAATTTTATCCTTTGTTCTGGCTTTTACAATCATTGATTTGATTCAGATTTTTGAGTTTAAGCTTTCAGATACATTAAGCAGTATTCTTGCAACAGTTCAAGCGGTTATGATAGTGCTGTTTTTGATTAATGGCTCTATTGTGCTTTATATGGCCAAGGATAATGATATAACAATACTTGTTTTGATGCTTGTGGAGCTGGTGTTTTACTGGGGCATTTACGTAGCAGTTCATAAGATGGCTGTCCCTATGTCCAGGACGCTTTTAAATAATATACTAATGTTTTTGGACTTTAGTTTTTTGATGCTTGAAAGAATAAAGGTGCAAAATGGCATAAAGCAATTAGCTTTTGGTGTTAGTGCATTGGTTGTTGCTTATCTTGTTATTATCCTTATTAAAAGCATTCATAGAGTTTCCCAGCATATATATTTTTATGGAGCTATAGGCATCATTTCCTTGCTTTCTGTTATATTCATAGGAAACGTGGAATACGGAGCAAGAATGTCCTTTACTCTTTTGGGAGTGAGGGTTCAACCTAGTGAGTTTGTAAAGCTTTCCTTTGTATTTTTTATAGCGGCAGCTATTGTTACTTACAAGGATTATAGAGGTTTTTTAATTTCTACAATTGGTTCTGCTTTACATGTACTTGTATTGGTATTGTCCAAGGATTTAGGCTCTGCACTTATTTTCCTTGGAGCATATGTTTTTATTACATTTATAGCTTACAAGAATTATATTCTTTTAAGCATCGAATTTGCAGTGGGGCTTTTTGGAGGAATACTTGCCTACAAGATGTTTCCGCACATTCAGACTAGATTTATAGCTTGGTCAGACCCACTTTCAGTTATTGATGACAAGGGGTATCAGATTTCTCAATCCTTGTTTGCCATTGGTACACCTGGTTGGTTTGGTTCTGGATTAAACAATGGTGTTCCAGGTAAGATTCCAGTTGTCACCAACGATTTTATCTTTGCAGCCATAGCAGAGGAGATGGGAACCATTGTTGCTATTTGTTTAATCCTGATGTTTATGTGCTCAGTTTTCGCAATTTTTAACATTGCATTTTCTTGTTCCAATAAATTTTACATGCTTGTTGTAAGCGGCTTAGGTATTATTTTTGCAATACAGTCAATTTTAAATATTGGCGGAGTAATTAAGTTTATACCTTCCACGGGAGTTACTTTACCATTTATCAGTAGCGGTGGTAGCTCGTTACTTTCGTTGATGATAACGTTCTTTATTATAGATTCAGCCGATGAACTTGGATATTGTAGTGATGTAAGAGGCATTTATGAATAGACCTATAAAAAAATCAAAACGAAAAGAAATATATGTTGTTGCTTGCTTTTTTGTAATTATATTTGTGGGCATGATTGCCTATTTGATAAATTTTGTTACAAATGGTGCAAAGGAATTTGTTTATAATCCGTATAATTCAAGGTTCTCTGTCTTTGCAGATGACGTTACCAGAGGAAATATTTATACCGCAGACGGCCATGCCATAGCTCAGACAAGCTTAGGCGAAGATAGAAAAGAGGTTAGGGTGTATCCTGACAAGAAGCTATTCTGCCATTCTGTCGGTTATGTAGATAAGGGAATGACAGGTTTGGAGGCAAGTTATTCATTTGATTTGCTTAAATCTAATATTCCTTTAGAAGAGCAGATTAATAATTCTCTTACAGGAAAGAAAAGTCCAGGTGATGATTTGTTTACAACCTTGGATTACGATACTCAAAAGGCTGCCTATGATGGCTTAGATATTTTTGATGGGGCAGTTATTGCTATGGAGCCTGATACAGGAAAGATTGTAGCCATGGTTTCTAAGCCTGATTTTGACCCAAACACCATTGCTGCCAACTGGGATGATTTGACAGATGAAAAGAATAAAAAGTCTTCTCTTGTAAATAGAGCTACTTTAGGTGCCTATCCACCAGGTTCAACCTTTAAGATTGTTACTACAATTGCCTATTTAAGGGCTAATGGCGGCAACGAGGACTATAGCTTCAATTGTAAGGGCTCATTAAAGGTAGATGATTACAAGATTCACTGTAGTGGGCACAAGTCACACGGCAAGGAAGATTTGCTCAAGGCTTTTTCTAATTCCTGCAATAGTGCATTTGCTGATATAGGGCTTAATATTGACCCAGTAGACTTTAGAGGCACTGCAGAATCATTATTATTTAATCAGGAACTTCCTACTATGCTTGAGCATACCAAGGCTTCTTCCTTCAAGGTCAATTCCTCTACAGCTAAGTCTATAATTGCTCAGTCGGCTATAGGTCAGGGAGAGACTTCCGCTTCACCGCTTCATATGTGCATGCTGGTTTCTGCAATAGCTAATGATGGAAATCTTATGGAGCCTTATTTAGCGGATAAGATTATTACAGCAAAGGGTGAGACAGTACAGCAGACTAAGCCTAAAAGCTATGGAGATATTATTTCCAAGGATGAGGCATCAAAGCTTCAAAGCTATATGGAGGCTGTAGTTATGGACGGTACAGCTGACAAGGTTGATTTTGGAGATTTGAAGGTATACGGAAAGACAGGTACAGCCGAGTTTACCAACAACAAGAACCAAACTCATTCATGGTTTGTAGGCTACGCAGTTGATAACAGCGGTAAAAAGCTTGCTGTAGCAGTTATAATGGAAAGAGCTGGTTATGGTAGTAAATACGCTGCACCTTTAGCAGCCAAGGTATTTAAAGCTTATTTTGAGTAATGTTTTCTTGAATTTTACTTATTTAGAGCAAAAAATGATTGCAATTTCAGAGTTGCTTTGCTATAATCCATTTGTTGCGTAATTACACGCACTTGGTTTTGAAATAATATTACAAGGAGGTGCAATCATGGCAAAATGTGCAATTTGTGGAAAAGGCGCTCATTTCGGCAACAATGTGAGCCATTCTCATAGAAGATCCAATCGTAT
>JAEEGJ010013484.1_pt1 | contig 19788 bp, 16 predicted proteins | sample 8958761 | NCBI WGS metagenome assembly JAEEGJ01 (sample SAMN16246546, study PRJNA631951) | gut metagenome | biome: gut microbiome; feature: rumen; material: RS-attached | host: Bos | place: Iran: Karaj | collected 2018-10 | reverse complement strand
CCAAGTGGGCTTACGTTGTAGGTTGCGCCATCGCTCTCAAGGAGGGTGAGAAGACCGGTGACAAGAGCGCCGTTAAGGCTGCCGAGAACATCGGTATCGGTCTGCAGAGCTTCTGCATCCCCGGTTCTGTAGCCGATGACCGTAAGGTAGGTCTCGGTCACGGTAACCTGGCTGCCCGTCTGCTCTCTGAGAAGACACAGTGCTTCGCATTCCTGGCCGGTCACGAGAGTTTCGCTGCCGCCGAGGGTGCCATCAAGATTGCCGCTAAGGCCGATAAGGTTCGTAAGCAGCCCCTGCGCGTTATCCTGAACGGTCTGGGCAAGGATGCCGCACAGATCATCAGCCGTATCAACGGTTTCACATACGTTCAGACCAAGTTTGACTACTATACCGGTAAGCTCAAGGTGGTTAAGACCATTCCTTACAGCGACGGTCCCCGTGCCAAGGTTAAGTGCTACGGTGCCGACGATGTTCGTGAGGGCGTAGCCATCATGTGGAAGGAGGGCGTTGACGTATCTATCACAGGTAACTCAACCAACCCCACACGTTTCCAGCACCCCGTTGCAGGTACTTACAAGAAGGAGCGTGTTCTGGCCGGCAAGCCTTATTTCTCAGTAGCATCAGGTGGTGGTACAGGCCGTACCTTGCATCCCGATAACATGGCCGCAGGTCCCGCTTCATACGGTATGACCGACACCATGGGTCGTATGCACTCTGACGCTCAGTTCGCAGGTTCTTCATCAGTTCCCGCACACGTTGAGATGATGGGCTTCCTGGGCATCGGTAACAACCCGATGGTAGGTTGCTCAGTAGCTTGCGCCGTTGACGTAGCTCAGGCTCTCGCTTCAAAGAAGTAATCTGAAATATCAGATAAAAAGAAGACCGGCTCGATTGAGTCGGTCTTTTTTGTTTTTAGTCAACCAGACAGGCGTCCAGTTCTTTTTTGATGTAGGCCTTGTCCAGGTTCTGGCCGATGAAGACAAGCTTCTGCATCCGGTCACCGTAGGTCTCGTCCCAATCGGCTGCCAGGGTGGGGTCGGAGCGGAGCATGTTAGCCAGCTGGTTCTCGGGCATGGTGGCGTACCACTGTCCGGCGTTCTTGAGTGACATCTGTTTGCCGGCCTGCTCAAAGAGGTAGCATATGTCAAACTCGTCGGTGAAGTAGCACATTCCCTTGGTACGGATAACACCCTTGGGCCACTTCTTGGAGACGAACCAGTCAAAACGGTTCAGGTCCATAGGCTTGCGCGCGTAATATACATAGGTGCCTATTCCGTATTCCTCGACCTCACCGCCCTCATGGTCGTGGTGATGATGATGTTCGTGGTCATGATGGTGATGATGCTCATGCTCATCATGATCGTCATCATCGTCATCATCGTCATCATCATCGTGGTGGTGATGCTCATGCTCATCTTCCAGTTCATCGCCGCGCTTCTCGATCTCCTGAATCCATGTGGCGCTGGTGGCTACACGCTCAAAGTCAAACAGATTTGTATTGAGTATGTTCTCAAGCTCTATGTCACCGTAGTCACACTCCAGTATGCGGGCGCGGGGCTGCAGGGCGCGAACCACCTTGCGTATGCGCAGCAGTTCCTCGGCACTTACCTCGGATGCCTTGTTCAGCAGCACGATGTTGCAGAACTCTATCTGCTGGATAACCAGGTTCTCCAGATCCTCCTCGCCGATGTTCTTCTTTACCAGGTCATCGCCGCAACCGAATTCGTCACGTATGCGCAGGGCATCGACCACGGTTACTATGCAGTCCAGCTGGGGAATGCCTTCCTTGTTGTATTTGGCTTCCATACGGGGTATGGAGTCAATGGTCTGTGCAATGGGGCCGGGCTCACAGATACCGCTGGCCTCGATGACGATATAGTCAAAACGGTGAGTTGCAATAATGTCATGCAGTTGCTGTACAAGATCCATCTTGAGGGTGCAGCATATGCAGCCGTTCTGAAGGGCAACCAGGCTGTCATCATTCATTCCTACCACGCCTCCCTGCTGGATGAGGCTGGCATCAATATTGACCTCGCCTATATCATTTACTATTACAGCGAACTTTATTCCCTTGCTGTTGCTCAATATGCGGTTCAGAAGGGTTGTCTTACCGCTGCCCAGATAACCGGTGAGCAGCAGGACCGGTGTTTTTTCAGTCATAATCAAAAGATATAATCAAGGGTCATGTAAAGACCGTATTTACCATCTCTCTTATCAAAAGGTATGCCAAAGGTCACTGACGGGATGAAATTGTAATCTATGACAGCCTGCAAGCTCAAGCCGGCGCTCATGTGGAGTTCACGGACTTTGTTCTCAAGTGACGAGCGGTACCGGTCAAAGGATTCGGCTGACACATTGTCACGGGCGGCCAGGGCTCGGACCTGACTGTCAAAACGGAAAGGCTCAAGTATGGCTCCGGCATCAAAGAACGGAGTGATAACTCCAAAAAACCTGCGTTTGAATATGTTTGCGTCAAGAACGCGGGTACGCAGTTCAAAGTTACCCCACAGATAGTCATTGCCCATTACTCTGTTGTAAAGAACTCCCCGAAGGGTGGTGGCGCCTCCAAGTCCGTCTGACGGCTTGAAGTGAATAATGTATGACTGGGTATAGAAAGGCTGGTAGCCGGCAAATACTCCCTGATAGGCCATACTGTAGGCAAAAACTATACGGTCAACACCCAGGCTCACGTAGTGGCGGAACCTTGCGGCCAGTTTCAGATAGTCATATCCGGTTTTGAAGATATCGGGTGCCCATGCCATATTGACATCGGCATAGACTCCGCGGGTAGGGGTGGCCTCAATGTCGCGGGTATCGAACTTAAGTCCGAACTGATACTCCAGGATGTCGCCGCCATGTGACTCGGACTCTTCAATCAATCCCTGTTGCCTGTACCAGCGGAATAGTGTGTTGCCGGAGTCATATCCGGGCCAGTTCAGTTCCGATATCCAGTAATGCCAGTATGAGAGTTTTGCCGTCCAGTCCAGAAAGGGGAGTACGGGACCTCCCAACTCCAGTCTGGCATTGAGGTAGCGCCGGTTATAACTGTAATAGGCTATTCCTGTGTCATGGTTGGCGTTCAGTTTGGGGTCATAGCCATGTACTGCCCCGTTGTATCCGTAAAACCAGTACAGGGGATTGTCGTCATAATAGATTTTGGCCGATGTCCTCAACCCGGGAATAAGATACTTGGAGTCATATTGGAACATGTAAAAACTGGCATGTTTGGAGTATGCCAACGCCTCCAGACATATGCGGTGTTTGTAGTTGGGGTAGAGACCGCCGTAGTAGTTGATGTCCAGGAATCCGCCTACCATAAGGCCGAAATCCGAGTCATATGCCATGGCCGGAACGGGATTGACTGACCAGCCTTGTTTGACGGTGGCGTCATCGGCATCGGCACCCTTGACGCCCAGGGGTATGAGCGCAGTTATAAGGACTATTGCAAATAGGCGGCTTAGGGACATTTGGATCAGAACAGGTAATTAAAGCCTATGTTTGTCCAAAGTCCGGTTCCGTCATTCTTGTCAAACGGCTTGCCGCCCTCGAATGAAACTATCATATTATGGTTCATGACGAGCTTGATTCCTAAACCGGCGGTGAAATGGGGATTTTTCTCTCCGCCGCTGTAAAGGCCCGCATTTTTCTGCTCTTCAAGGCGATAAGGCTGAATGATCTGACCCATATCAAAGAACGGGTTTGTAGCTATCTGCCAGTTCTGGTTTATGAACTTGAAGTCATAGATACGCCAGCGCAGTTCGGTGTTCAGCATGAAGAATCCGTTGCTCAGAACTCCGTTGCGGTTCAGTCCTCTTACCGATGCGTTGCCGCCCAGACCTTCGGTGTACATCTTGCGGAAAAACATGCTGTTGATGTTGTTCGTGAAGTAGTAAGGTATCTCACCCCAAAGGTTGGTCTGCAGCATTGCGCGGTATGCAAACGTCAATCTTTCGGTGAAAACGGGCAAAAACTGCGAGAGGCTGAAGTGCAATCCCAGGTTGCTGTATCCGTTTCCGTCAATCAGGTCGGGAGCATATACCAGTGAAAGTTCGATGTTCTCACCCTTTGTCGGGTCGCTGTCATGATTGCGGGAGTCGTATATCAGGCCTGCGCGCAACTGTGTTACGTTGCCTCCGTCCTTTTCATTGGGGCGGATAAGTCCTGCCAGCGAGTATATATCATACAGCGTCTGCTGACCGTTGTAATCCTTCAGTTTCAGATCGCCGGTTGAGATATGATAGAATGCCAGACCAGCAGCAGCACTAAGATTTCCGCTTATGGTTTTGCGCACGCTGACCAAGGCGCGGAACTGGTTACGTGACATGTAATTGTAGCCGGTCTTGGCATCCGGATTATAGGCGGTACCTGAGTTCCAGAAAATCAGATTGGGGTCGTATTCCTGGGCATAGCCGTTGAATCCGTAGAATCCGAACTTGGGTGCGTTGAAATATGTTACATCGAAGAAAAGTTTGCCGTCGGGAATCAGGTGCTTGAAATCACCGTATGTACGCAGCACGCTTGAACCTTTGGTATAGGTCGATGCCTCAACGTTGATCTTATAGTCGTATTGCGGATAGTTGGTTCCGTCGCCGTAGTTGAATATGTCGCAGCAGAGTCCGTATTGGAAACCCAGGTCGGAGTCAAATCCTACGACGGGCAGGGGACCGAAGTTCCAACCGGTTTTGATTATCTCATCCTTTTGTGCCATCAGTGACACAGACATTGATAAGGAAATCAGAATCAGGCAAAGTTTTTTCATATGATAGAGGGTTAAATTTGCGGTGGATAGGGGACTTTTATTTGTCTCTTACCTTTTTCCGGAACAGGTCATAACTGAGCGACACACCGGCTCCGGTAGGTCCGAACCAGCGGAATATCATGTTTCGGCGTATGAACAGTTCAGGTGCGTCATACCAGTCATAGTAGTATTTTCCGGAGAACGGGTTACCCGCATCATACGGGTCGTATAGAGTTACGTATACACCGCCTTTGAGGAAAAATTCCAGTTTCCATCGGGTATCTGACTTCTTGCCCAACGGGAGGACGTAACCGTAACCAAGTCCGCCGCCGAAACCTTCACCCTGATAACCGTGACCGGTGTAACCGTCAAAACAGATATCGAACAGGTTGACTCCCGCGTAGGCTGAGAGATAATGTCCGGAGTGGTTGGATGCTTTTTTGAAGTATCGGCGGGCCTCCAGCTGGAGGTTCATGATCTGGAAACACTCATGACTGGTCTTGGAAAGATGCCATGGGAATTCATACTCACCCAGGAAAGTCCAGCGGCCTTCCTCGGTAGGATAGAGTTCCGCCTCAACGTTGTAGATAGGAGCCCATCCCAGATCCTTGCGGTAGAATCCGTAGTACGGAAGATTTGTCTTTACTGCCAGAACCGGACGTTTGCGTACGGGCGGCTCGGGTTCGGGTTCCGGCTCCTTCTCAATTACGGGTAAGGTATCCTGAAGTACCGGAGCAGTCTCTTCAACGGCAGGCTGAAGGGGTTCTACTGTGGCGGGCTCCATGTTGTGGAGGATGTACACACCCGAATTCCTGATGACTGCGTAGTAGGTAGTGAGGAGGTATTGATATACGTCGCCAACCTTGGATTCACGGCCCAATTCTGTCTTGAGTTTTGCCTTTTTCTGTCCTACCGTCAGAGTCTCTGAATCGATGATATCGATGATTTTTTTCCTGATTCCATCGGACAAATAAGGGTCTTGCGCAACGTACATTGCCAGGTTCTCCCATGACTCTGTAACGGTGTTTACCGATATCTTGCTTTCCAGTTCAGGGAAGGCTAAGAGTATGTATTTGATCATGACTTCCGAGCGGTGTTCGGACAGCCAGATGTTGCGTGAAAGGATACCGTCAGGTGAGGCCTGTGATACAATCTCAATGGCTGTGATGTTGTCAATGCCCAGAGAATCAATCATTTTGTCCAGGTGTCGCAGAGCCAGGCGGTTGTTCATGTGGAAGATGTCCAGACTGGCATCATTCTGCTTGAAGTGAACCTCGGTGTAGTCGGCGTCTGCATAGACACTGTCGGATTCAATGATGGGGAGGATGCGTTTTACGTAGGTGTCCTTGACCTTGAGAAGGTTCTCGGAAATGAATCGGGTTTGGGAATAAGCAGGGACAGTTATGGCACTTAATAGTCCCATAACAGCCATAACAATTGTAAGAATTTTTCTCATTCCCTTAAGCGCGGTCTTTTACCCGTTCTTTAGATACAAAGATACCATATGTTTCACGATTAAGTGCTATCTTAGCGTCCGATTATGGGAAAAGTTATGAACAGGTTTTCAAATAACATCGGTGGAAAACTCAAGTTTCGGTTGATAACTCTGGTTTTTCTGGAGTATGCAGTCTGGGGCGCGTATCTTATATCGATAGGAAGGTATCTGGCCCAGGCCGGATTGGGCAGCCAGATCAAGTGGTTTTTTGCTACCAACGGTATAGTTTCGCTTTTTATGCCCGCACTTGTGGGAATCATTGCTGACCGGTACATACAGGCTCAGCGTCTGCTCGCCGTCTGTCATCTGCTGGCAGGCGCCCTTATGCTGTCGGCGGGAATCTATTGCCTTGGTACAGACCAGGTTATGTTTGATTCTTTATATCCTCTTTACGCTTTGAGCATACTGTTCTTCATGCCCACCGTGGCGTTGACCAATTCGGTTTCATACAGTATAATAACCCGTGCGGGAGGGGATCCGGTCAAGGATTATCCGCCTATCCGTCTGTTCGGAACAGTGGGCTTTATATGCAGCATGCTGGCCGTCAACTTTATTAAAATAGGTGGTGTCCAGATGCAGGACTCATATACACAGCTCATTATGTCGGGTGTTATTTCACTGATACTGTGTATTTACTCACTTACTCTGCCCGAGTGTCCCACCGGTGGAAAACGTGCTGAGCGCAGTGTGGCCGAGGCTTTCGGAATCAGTGCGTTCCGTTTGTTCGGTCAAAGACACATGGCCGTATTCTTTGTGTTCTGCATTCTGATGGGTTCGGCCCTTCAGATCACCAACGGTTATGCCAACACTTTCCTGAGTTCATTCTCGTCCAATCCCGCTATGGCCGATACGTTTGCAGTCAAGAACTCGAACGCTCTGCTTTCACTGTCGCAGATATCGGAGACACTCTGCTTCCTGCTTGTTCCTTTCTGCATGAAACGTTTTGGTATTAAGAAGGTGCTGCTCATGTCCATGATTGCATGGGTACTCAGGTTCGGCCTGTTCGGTATAGGCACTCCCGATATGCCCGGCGTTCTGCTGTTCATATTGAGTTGCATTCTGTACGGAATCGCTTTCGATTTCTTCAATATCGCAGGTTCTCTCTATGTGGAGCAGAATGTTGAAGGGAGCATACGCGCCAGCGCCCAGGGACTCTTTATGATGATGTCAAACGGAGTAGGTGCAACAGTCGGAATGATCGGTGCGGGGGCTGTAATGGACCGTTACGTGTTCATGAATCCCATACCGGACTGGAGTTCGGCCTGGCTTGTGTTTGCCGGGTACATGGTGGCCGTGGCACTGCTGTTTGCGGTGTTTTTCAAGGAAAAAGACAAAAAAGCCTGATTTCATCGGCCGAATCAGAGCGAACGTCTGTCAAGCTGTGTAAGTATTGTGCGGTAATAGGCGGGAGTAACCGTGATGGTTTTGCCCGACGGCTGGTCGAGTGTTACGGTGAAATGGCCTTTTTCTTTTCCGTATCGGACAATCTTGGAAGTGTTGACCAGGAATGACCGGCGGCATCGGACAATAGATGTTCCTACCAGATCCTCCTCGATTCTCTGGGTGCTGCATCTGAGCAGATAGCTGGAAAGCTTGCCCTCCAGGTCATAGAAAATCTGAACGTAGTTGTCCTGCGATTCAATGTAGAAGATGGAATCCTCACTCAGTGACATCTTGTGTTTGCCCTGACTGTCGCGGAACTGTATGAGCCGGTGATCGGACTCGATTATCTCCCGTTTGTGTGTTATCTTGAAAAGTTCCAGTTCCTCTTTCTTGGCTTTATATTGGGCGTAGAACCAGATTATCGAGTAGGGGATGGCCAGTATCAGGGCAACGCATAAAGGTATCCTGAAGAGCAACTGCGGAATCTCGACCGTTCCCAGTTTGAAGGAGACCGTAAAGATGTAATACTCGGTTGCAATTGCAAGGAACTCTATCAGATGCCAGACAATCATACGCTTGCCGCTGACGCTGTGAGAACGGCTGTATCCGAACAGGAGCAGTTTGCTTACGATAAGAGTCGAAATGGCTACAGCGTAAAAGAATGCGGTAACGCCGGCCTGTTTCCATGATTGAAAGCCGAACCAGGTGGTCGTAAAGCCGAACGAGGGTTGGTAGAGTGACATGAACAGCATTGAGAAAAGGGATACGAACAGAACAGAGCGCATAAGGAAACGTCTCTGTAAGACCTGTTTGGGAACCGTATATTCGCTGTTCTTTGTCATGGGCTGGCAAAGATACTGCAAACTGCCCAATAAAACAAAAGCAGACCGTCTTGTTAGGATGGTCCGCTTTCGCATTTAGACTTAAATCAGATCAGAAGTAGAACATCATGAAGAGCTTACCTCCCATATCCTCGGTTCCGATATGGAACTGACTTGAAGCGGGACGTATGAGTTCTGTATGAGTCTCCACCTGAGCGGTAGTTTTGTTTACACCCTCGGCCTTTGTGTAAGACTGTCTCTGGAAACTCTTGCCGACCAGGAGTGAAACCTCGCCGCCTAATGAGAGTTTAGGTGCTATGAAATACTCGACACCGACTCTGCCGGCAACGCCTGCAATTACAGTGCACAGGTATGACTCAGTAGCATATGTCTGCTGCCAATAAGGTACGTTAGCGATATCGGGAGCGTTGGGGAAACCGCCCGGGGTATTGTTGTAGGCGGTACGGGAGGGCTGCTGATTAACTTCAGACAGGGCGTTTCCGTAACTGAACTGGTAACGCTGTTTCTCGAGACCTAACACGAGGTCAGCACCGAGATAACCCTGGATGCGGTTCTTGCCCTTGCGGAACTCGATACCTGCTGCCAAAGAATAATCAGCACTGTTGAACTTGTTGAGGTCCTGAACCTTGGCTTCTGAGAGCGGGTTCAGGAAACGTGCCTCATCATCAAGACTGTATGAGTATTCTTTGATAACATCCTTGTTGATACCTACATTGACACGCAGGGCGGTGGTATTGTCAAGCATGTATTTTCCCATGATGGATACGCCTCCCATTCGGATGGGATCCTCTCCGCCGAACTGCCACAGACCGTTACCTGCGTCACCGTTGGCGATGTTGCCAAAGAAACTGTAAACGGGCTGCATGTCAATTCCTATTGCCAGATCACCGGCCTTGGGCAGGTAATCTTTCTCTTCCTGGGCTGTCAGGACTCCCAGAGGGAGCACTGACAGCATCAAGAGAGCAGTTATTTTCTTAATTGTCATAACTAATCGTTTTTTGAATTTAGGAATGACAGATTATTCCTCGTTATCCCTTATGCCCCACCAGTCTGAAGCAGTCCATCCTGTCGGTGATGCGGGATCGGTAGGAGTGAACTCCATCTTTGCTGAAGGCTCGTATACGAACTTGGTTGCAGGAACAGTACCGCTACCCTTATTGACGAGTTTTGTATTGCATACGGCAACATTCTTGAAGTCACCCTTGATAACGGTCTTGGTGTTGACTCCAGGATCTTCCCAATGCTCGAATGAGTCTGAGAACTGATCGGCTTTTACGGTGATGGTCAGGTCATCGGGCTGATCCTTAACCTTTACCTGAACAGTGAACTTACCCTTGCCGTCGGTGCTGACCTTGTATGTACCAATTGTTCCGACAGTGATGTCGGCGGTAGCATAATTTGCCGAAGTCCAACTTGCCTCTGCCTGGCTGGTGCTGGTCTTCCAAACCTCTTTGGCTTTCTTGATATAACCCTCAATGGTCAGAGCGAGCTTCTGATCGGGCTCCCATACTTCCCATCCGCAGAGGGCTGTTGTCCAGTTGATAGGTGCTGCATTGGGAGTGAAGATGTAGTAACGTGTACCAAGTTCATACCACTTGGCGCCTGAAGGCTTCTTTGTATCCTTCTCGGTGTATCCGCCTTCAACCTTGATGGTGCTGGTTTCGGCGCCCGGCTTGCGGTAATGCTCGAACTTGGCACCCAGTTTTTTCATATAGGCTGCTGTCTTATCCCATGCAACATCATACTCGTCATCAGCGAACTGGAGGAGTACATTGATGCTGAAGTATCCGTTTGCATCGGTTGCAGTAGCATAATCCTCACCTGCAGTAATCAAAACGGGGATGCCGGCCTTTGCCTCATATTCACCTTTGCGGAAAGCGGTCTCCTTAGCCATCAGAACGTTACCGCTTACGGCCTTGGTGTATTTGTAACCCTTCTTGTAAACCCAACCGGCAATCTTTTTGGTGTAGGTATCCCATCCGTCCCATACCTTGTTCTTCTCGGCATTGTCCTTGGGAGTAAATACGTAGTAAATAGTGCCAAGGTCATTCCATGCGGCGTCATCCTCCTTTACCTTGTTTCCGGTATACTTACCCTCAAGGATGATGGTCTTGCCGTCAAGGTCATAGTGGGTGAACTTGTCAACTGTTACAGGATCGGCTGAAACACCGAGTGCGGGCTCCTCGCCTACATACTTCAGAGGAACTTTGAAACTGAAGTTTCCGTTCTTGTCGGTAAGAACCTCAGCTTCGGTTCCACCGATGGTAACCTTTACGATCTGACCCTTTGCGCTAACATACTCGCCCTTCAGGAAGTCGGTCTCGACAGCCTGCTTGGCAACACCTGAAGCGTTGGCGGTCTGCTGGTACTGAATGTCGTTGGCATCGGACATGATAAGCCAGCCTATAAGATTCTTATGGAATGTTGAGGGCAGGTCGTCTTCATCGGTAGTCTGAGCGAACTTGTAGTATCTTGTACCCAGGTCATTCCACTCGTGATCCTTTACTGAATAAACAGTCTTGTAATGAGTATAACCGATCAGATTCTCGGTGGGATTCGGGTCGGCCAGAAGCTTGATGTCGTCCTTGCCGTACTCGGGATAGTGTACAAACTCGTTGGTGGGGAAGTTTGTATTTGAGATGGACAGATTGGGCTGATCAAGTTCGTCCTTCAAAGGAAGATCGAATGAGATGGTTCCGTCAGCGGCGGGCTTGACAGCGAATGTACGGGCTGCTACACCTGCCTGGGTCGCTCTTACAGATACCAGGAAGGGCTTAGCTTCATATGTACCCTTACCGTATGACTCCTCAACTGCGAACAGGATCTTACCTGTAACCTTCTTGTCAGGATTGATCTTGTTGAAGGTCTTGTCCTTGTACCAACCGATCAGGTTAGCATTCCACTCATCAGGAGTGTTGGTGGCTGCGGGAACATACTTGAAGTAGTAGTCACCCAGTTCATACCACTCGGTACCCTCGGCCTTGATGTTTACGATATTGGCGGCAGCGGGGCCGTACTTACCGTCATAAAGAACTACGGTATTCTTTGAGCCGATGAATGTGAAGGGCTGATCCATCTTCTCAAGTTTTACAGAGAAGTTGATGGCATTCTCATCCTTAACGGGCAGGTCAACTGAGAATGAACCGTCTTCCTCAGTGATAACGGTGAGTCCCTTGTTATAAGGTGCTGTGGCGCTGGTCAGGATGATGGTCTGACGCTCGTTCTTGTAAGCACCCTCACCGAAAGACTTCAGGTAAGGCATATAGATCTTACCGGTCAGTTTGGCGGTCTTTGAGAATGACTCGTCAAAGCCAAGGTCGCCTCTACCGGCAGCCCAACCGATCAGGTCGTCGCTCCAGTTGTCAGGCTGGGGCATGTTGGTGATACCTGCGTTATAATAAGGTGTGAAGATAAGGTTCTTGGTTCCCAGGTCATAGGTGATACCGTCAATCACATCGGCGAATGCGATGGGAGCACCGGCAGTGATACCTGCCAACTCATAAGCACCCTTGATGATCTCAGGCTGTGCGATGGTGTCGCTTACCCAGTGCTTGAACTGGTTGTCGCCGATACCCAGAACCTTGATTGAGTTGATGGTGAAACCCTCTGAGAGTGATCTCATGGGGAGAACGATCTTGTAGTTTCCGTTAGCGTCGGTGGTAGTACCGAACTTGAGAGGATTGGCCATGCCTACATAAGCAATCTCAAACTCTACGTTTGCGTTGCTTGCGTTCTTGAAGGCACCCTTGCGGAATCCGGTCTCATAAGCCAGGTTGATGCTTCCTGCTATGGTTACGCTCTCGTCAAAGTCCTGATTGTCAAGTGCATGCTTAACATATGAAATGTCATTGTTATCGGGGAACTTGAATGCGCCCGGCTTGAGGTTGATGTTGTTCAGACCTGCGGGGGTATCATAACTGTAGAGCTTTGATTTGAAAACGGGTTTGCCGTCATCGCCCATCTTGACATACTCCTGATAAATTGCGGTGAACTCTTCAAGACGGATGCTTCCGGTAACACCGATGCTCTTGGTGGGAACTGTGATGGTGAATACACCGTTCTCATCAGTAACGGTCTCGAAAATCTTGTTGCCGGCAGCAGTACCTGAGTACTGGGCATAAGGTATTTCAACGAATACCTTGCGGTTTACTGCAGGCTTTGCGTTTACGATCTTGTAACCGTTGGGGTTTGAAGCGTCAACTTCAACTCCAGCGTCATAAGTTACTTTAGCGGAGACTGTAACCTCCTGCTTAACAGAGTCCATGTTGAACTCTGACTGTTCCTGGTTAGAGCATGATGCTCCAAACAGAATGAATGCAACCACAGAGGCTGCTCCAAACAGTTTCTGTTTCATAAATAAAGTGTTTGTGAAAAAATTAGGTTGATGTTTGAAATTGAGATTTGTCCTTATATAATCCATTTATTGGTCCTTTCTAATAGTCCTATTGAATCGACGCGCAAAGTTAATAATTAATAATAATAACCTAATATTTATTTAGATTAATATTACTAATTGTTGAAAAGTGCTGCCTGTTTGGCTTAAATAAGGCTCAGAACGAGCTGGGTAGATGTTTGACTGGTAACGCGATAACGGTTGTCTGTGCGGCGTCCCAGCACCCAGATGATGTCATTGTTAAAAGATGCAACAAGCTGGCCCTGGCGTGAGGCTGAATCGACTTTGATGTCCGTAAGAAAATCGCTTACAAGTTTGCTGCCGCGCATTCCGAACGGGATGAAACGGTCACCTGCGGTCCATGGACGGATGGTCAGTGTTCCTTTGCGGAGCAGGTCCATGTCAAACGTGGCGATATCCGGATTTTTTGAGATTGGAGTTCCTGTGGGAGCTGTGCTGATTCGGAGTGTGCGGCCGTCGGGCAGAGTGACTGAAGCGCCCGGTTCCAGGGTGATGGTCAATGGTTGTGAGTCATTGGGTAGGGGCTGTATCGTAAAGGTGGTGCGGTCCTTAGTCAGCAGATGGGTGGCCGATCTGAACTGCAGACCCGGCTGCGACCCGGTTGATGCCGCGATACTGTCAATCTGGGTGCTGTTGAATCCCTGCGGGGAGAGGACCTCGAACAGGAATGCGCCTGCCGACGGCAGATTGGCAAGTCGTGGGATATCAATGCTGAATCCGTTTTCTGTCTTGCTGATGATATCAGACTCTGCCTGGTCCATGGCGTTGCGGTAAACGGAGTAGGCCTGCTGCAGATGTGCGGCCGTTTCGGTTACGGCGTTGTCAACGTCGGGGTTGATGGTGCGCATAAGGGGCAGCAGCTGCAGACGGATCTTGTTGCGTGTGTAATCGGTCTCCAGGTTGGTGCTGTCGGTGATGTAGGGCTGGCCTTCTTTATGGAGCCAATCCTCAATCTCCTGACGTGATACGCACAGCAGGGGGCGGATGATATGGCCGTTGCGGGGTTTGATTCCCGTAAGACCCTTGATTCCGGTGCCGCGGATGAGATTGAGCAGGACGGTCTCGACGGAGTCATCACGGTGGTGGGCTATGCAGACGGCATCGGCCCCTGTATCGTTCATGATTCGCTCAAAATCAGCGTAACGCAGTTCACGGGCGGCCATCTCGATTGAGATTCCTTTCTGTCTGGCGTAGGATTGTGTATCGTAACTGCAGACCGTAAGTTCTACTCCAAGCTTTTTGCACAGTTCCGTAACGAACGCCTGGTCGCGGTCGCTCTCGACTCCGCGCAGGTGGAAGTTGCAGTGAACGGCTGTGCAGCGGTAGCCCAGGCGAAGCAAAACCAGAAGCAGCGCGGTGCTATCGGCCCCGCCGCTAAGTCCCACAATAACATCGGCTCCATCTTTAAGCAGCCCGTTGGCGTGGATATAGTCCCTGATTTTGTCTAAGAAACCATCAGCCATCAACTGCAAATATAATTCTCAATTCTCAATTCTCAATTTTCAATTTACTTTTCTTATACAACTGGCGGGTGTTGTGGATGTTATGCCAGATGGTGTAGAAGCCGCCTGCTACCGATACAAGAGGGTTCCAGAACGTGTACCCCATCCAGATTCCGAACACTGTGTTCTTCTGTCCGAACGCCTGGCTGGCTTCGATACGGCTGCCGTCCCTGCGTCCGGTGCGTCGTCCTACGGCGAACTGGAAGATGCAGCACAGCATGGAGACAAGTGCGATGCCTGCAAGGGTCATTATGTTGCAGCGGCTGTGGATGATGGCACGGGTGCTCATAAGGATGGCCAGTGTGAGTGCCACACTCCACAGATAGAAACTCAGGTTGATCTTGGATGCTACCCAATGGTGGAACCGGGGCAATATCCAGCGTACCGTCCATGCGGTGAGACAGGGTAGTATCAGAAGCGGGAATACCTTGGCCAGAATACGGCTGAATGCCGCGATGAAGGTTATTCCGGCCTGCGGATAGAGCAGCGGTACCGTAAGCGGAACGGCAATTGAAACGGCCAGGTTGATGATGATGGTGTACATGACGACCTGTGCCATATCACCTCCCAGCTTGCCGGTTACGACAGCGCATGCCGTGGCTGTGGGGCAGATCATGCAGAGCATGCCGGTCTCAAAGAATACGCGGTGACGCAGTATCCATGCGGCAGCGGCCGTGTCGCTGTGAAGTGCCCATATTACCGTGAAGCAGAGAACCAGGAATATGGATACCTGTAATGCCAGGTTACGGAAATGCCAGCGTTTGAGTTTGAGCTGACGGGGCTCTATACGGCAGAAACTGATGAACAGCATCAGGAAAAGCAGTATGGGCTGTGTCCGGCGGCAGATTGCCTCCAGAACAGGGCCTGCGCTATGGATTGAAGGTATCTGTGAGTAGATGAGATATGCCCCCGCGCCGGAGATCATTCCAATCACCAGCATCCAATCCTTTAGGAATTTGAGAAACCTGCCTTTCATATTTGGGCGCGAATATACTTTTATTTTATGATTTACGTTTTAACTTAGCGCACCAAAACAACATGAAACGCTTCCTGTTATTGAATATACTCCTTCCGCTGCTGGCAATCTGCTCTTGCACGGATGACTGGAAATTCAGCACTGACTCAGGTTACGTGCTGGGATTCTCGGTTGATACCGTGCGTTTTGACACTGTGTTCACGGGCGTGGCGTCGGCATCGGCCGAATTCAGGATATACAACCGTAACGATGTGGGGTTGCGTTTCGATGCACTGATGGGCAGCGGTGCGGCCAGCCCTTTCCGCATGAACCTGGACGGCGAGGGCGGCGCAGTCATTTCCGGACTGGAGATACCGGCCGGTGACAGCCTTTTCTGTTATGTGTCAGTCAATATCACCCCCGATGACCGGACTGGCGTATTCAGTGCGTTTGACTCCATCAGATTCGTGCTTGAGAGCGGGGTTGTGCAGTGGGTCAGCCTGTCGGCCCACGGACAGAATGCCGTACGGCTCAAGGGCAGAAGGATTGAGGCCGATGAGACTCTCACGTCACAGTTGCCGTATATCATCTATGACAGTCTTTACGTGGCCGATGGCGCCACCCTGACGCTTTCACCCGGAACAAGGCTTTACTTCCACAAGGACGCACGGCTTGATGTAGCCGGCCGTCTGATTGCGCTGGGCAGCCGTGACAGCGTAATACTTATGCGCGGTGACCGCCTTGACAATATGCTGGAGGATATTCAGTACGATATGCTGGCCGGACAGTGGGGCGGCATAAGACTGCGCAGCCAGAGTTACTCAAACCGTCTGGAGTGGTGTGACATACACGGCGGCAGCTGGGGCATCCTGGCTGACAGCGCCGATGCCGGCCAGTTGAAGTTGAGCGTTGTATCAAGCATCATACACAATGTTGACATAAACTGCATAGAGGCTACCGGATGCCGTATAGAGGTGGCCAACTCACAGATAACGAATGCCGGCGTGACATGCGTGGACATTACGGGAGGATGGTCCGAATTCACGTTCTGCACTATAGCCGGATTCTCAATCTGGAACATGGGCAGCCAGGCGGTGCTGCTATCTGACAGCCGTGACGGATGGAGCGTTCCGCTGTTGGGGGCTCAGTTCCGCAACTGCATCATAACCGGCCGCCATGAGACCGAGTTTGTCACGCTACTAGCCGATTCGGTAAAGCAGACCGCCCCGTACAGTGTCAGCAATTCGCTGCTCATGGTCAGTGACACTGTCGATACCCGTTACAGCAACGTGGTCTTTGATAACCGCGATTCAGAGATATTCGGCCCCTACAATTTCATCGATATGTCATACAGGGGCTACCGTTCTGTGTTTGCACTTGATTCCCTGTCACCCGCAAGAGGCATTGCCGATACGCTCTCCGTCATCTGGTCCACCGACCTGGCTGGCGTACCAAGACCTCCTTCAGGGGCCGATGCGGGCTGCTTCCAATATCAACCTTAACATTAAAAAATGAAACGACTTCTCCTTTTCCTGATTGTTTGCAACCTGATTCCCCTGACGTTGTGCTCACAACAGAGCATTACAGTCATGTTCATGAATACCGAGAACCTTTTTGATCCTGAGGATGATCCGCTCAAGGACGATGATGACTATACTCCGGATGGAGAGTATCACTGGACAAAATCCCGCTACTGGGATAAGTTGGACGCTGTCTCCAAGGTAATTGTTGCGGCCGATGAGGACCAGGCACCTGCGCTGGTGGGCCTTTGTGAGGTGGAGAATGAGACGGTTCTGAAAGACCTTACGGCACGCTCCGTGCTGCGTGAGGCCGGTTACCGTTTTGTAATGACAGACTCACCTGACCGACGCGGAATAGATGTGGCGCTCATGTACCGCCGCAGTTACTTCCGCCTTCTGGCGCAGGAGTCATTGAGTGTCAACCTGAAACCTTACGGCGGAGGCGCCACACGTGACATACTGCATGTTACGGGTGTACTTGAAAACCACGACACCATCGACGTCTATGTATGCCACTGGCCCAGCCGTTACGGCGGAGTGGAGCAGAGCGAGCCCCTGCGCATGAGTACGGCACGCAGGGTACGGGCATCGGTCGACAGTATATTTAACGTACGCCGCAAACCGTATATAATTATTATGGGTGATCTGAATGAAGGCCCCGAAGACCCTGCCGTCCGTGACGTCCTTAAGGCCAGGCCCTTTTCAAGAGGTGCCGATGACAGATGTCTGGTGACCGTGATGGATGCGTTGGATGGAGGCAGCTACAAGTATGACGGAGAGTGGGACAGATATGACCAGTTTATTGTATCGGGCTCTTTTACCAACGGGCTGGGTTGCACCGAGTTGTCAGGCGCCGGGATCATGGATTTGCCGTTCCTGCTTACGGACGATGACAGTTTTGGCGGTCAGAAACCCTTTCGCACATACAACGGACGCCGCTACCAGGGAGGATATTCGGACCATCTTCCGGTCAAAATCAGGATAGGATTCTGATAATTGTCGGAAATTAATCCTATATTTGGGGACCTTAAACGAACCGAATACTTAAACCTAAAAACTTACAATAGTATTATGAAGAGTATCAAATCATTAGTGATGGCTGTCGCAGTCCTGGCAGCCGTTCCCGCAATGGCTCAGAAATCAATTCCTCTGGTATATGACCAGGAATTCGCAGGAGCCAAGTATCCCGCTCCGGCTTTCCCTTCAGTTGATGAGGCAACAAACCTGGAGACCCTGCCCAACCCGTTTGAGTTCTCAAACAGCAAGAAGCAGGTCAAGAAGTTCAAGGATTGGGAGAAGCGTCGTGCCGAGATTGTACGCGAACTCCAGCACTATGAGATCGGTGAGAAGCCTATGATAGGTAAGGAGAATATCGAGGCATCTCTTGAAAACAATACACTGACCGTTAAGGTAACCCGCAACGGCGAGACTCTGGAGATTTCAGCCAGAATCAACTACCCCGAGGGTGACGGCCCGTTCCCCCTCATGATAGGTGCATCAAACAACAGCCTGCCTCGCCAGTTCTTCAGCGATCAGTGAACTTGGTGGCCTCGACCTTGATGAAAGGCGCGTCCATAAGCTTGGCCAGACGCCTTGCGATCTCTGTCTTTCCTACGCCTGTGGGACCCATCATCAGGATGTTCTTTGGGGTTATTTCCTCGCGCATCTTATCCGGAAGGAGATTCCTTCTGTAGCGGTTCCTCAGAGCCACCGCGACGGATCTCTTTGCGGAATCCTGTCCTATTATGTATTTATCCAGCTCCGCGACTATTTCCTTCGGAGTCATGCCGTGAATGGTGCGGGCGCCTTCTGTAAGTTCGTTAGCCATTGTCTACCTCCTAAAGAGTCTCCACGGAAATGTGGCTGTTGGTGTATACGCAGATGTCGGAAGCGATCTTTAAGGATTCCTCCGCTATCTGCGCCGCAGTCATGTCCGTGTGGTCGTAAAGCGCGTGGGCCGCCGCGTACGCGTAATTTCCGCCGGAACCTATGGCTACGTAGCTGGCGTCCGGTTCTATTACCTCTCCGGTACCCGAGATGACGAGCACGCTGTCTCTGTCGGCTACCAGCATCATGGCATCCAGATTTCTGGAAGCCTGATCCTGACGCCACATCTGGGCAAGGGCAACGGCTGCGCGCTTAAGGTTGCCCTGATGCTCCTCCATCTTCTTCTCGAACTTCTCCATGAGCGAATACGCGTCCGCAACGGAGCCCGCGAAGCCGCAGAGCACCTGGTCCTTGTATATCTTTCTTATCTTTTTGGCATTATTTTTCATGATGGAATGCTCGCCCATCGTTACCTGTCCGTCGCCGGCTATGGCAATGTCGTCAGCACTGCGGCGCACCAGGCATATGGTTGTTGCGTGGAATTGAGTCATTTTGTTCTCCGTTTTATAAGTTTAATTGAAGTTTATACTGTTTTACCGCCTTTGTTAGCACTCACATCCATAGAGTGCTAAAGGCTATTATAAATATAATCCCCTGCCGAACATATGTCAACAGGGGAATTATGGAGCTTTAGTGTATTTTTACTTCTTTTCTCTGTGGTCGCAGTCCGGGTTGGAGCACACCAGCGAGCGGCCCCTCTCCACGAGAAGGCTTCCGCACTTGGGGCATTCCTTCTGTACCGGCTTGTACCAGTAGACCTGATCGCAGGCGGGATAGTTGCTGCAGCCGTAGAAGGTCTTGCCCTTTCTGCTGCGCTTAACTATTATATCCGATCCGCATTTCGGGCACTTTACACCTGTTGACGTAATAATCGATTTTGTATATCTGCACTGCGGGAAGTCGGAACAGGCAAGGAAATCGCCGAATCTGCCGTGCTTAAGTGCAAGAGGCTTGCCGCACTGCGGGCAGATCTCGTCGGTAAGCTCTACCTTGGGCTTTACCTTCTCCATGTTGGCGCGGGCCTGGTCTATCTCGCTCTTAAGGCTTCCGTT
>JAEEGJ010013479.1_pt1 | contig 19794 bp, 14 predicted proteins | sample 8958761 | NCBI WGS metagenome assembly JAEEGJ01 (sample SAMN16246546, study PRJNA631951) | gut metagenome | biome: gut microbiome; feature: rumen; material: RS-attached | host: Bos | place: Iran: Karaj | collected 2018-10 | reverse complement strand
AGCTATGCAGACTGCATTTCGTATTATGGGCAAGCCTTACAAGGCTGTCCTTGGCGGTGGCGTCTTTATCCACATTCCGGAATATGCACAGGCTGTCTGTGCGCGTGCTCCTCAGGGCTGCGAAATGAAAGTTCTTGATACGCCGACGCTCTACGGCGCTGCCCTGGAAGCCATGTGGCTTTGCAATGAAGATATTCCTGCAGGATTTAAAACCCGCTTTATTGAAACATATGAAGCACAGCCTAATCTCCGCACTGGCTGGTAAAATCCGATAATTGACAACTCCCCGCCGATTAATCCTCGGCGGGGAGTTGTTATCATTCGGGAAAACTTATCTTATAGTGCAGGTTTGCCTGCTGCCTTACGAAGAGCATTGAACTCTTCCAGAAGCTTTCTTTCCGCTTCCCTCTCAGCCTTCTTCTGTTCAGGCGTCAGTTTGGCAACCCGGGCTTCCTCTGCTTTGGCAGCGTCAGCTTGTTTCTTAAGCTCTGCCTGATAGGCCTCTTCACCTTCTTCCAGGCGGATCTTGTCAATCGCAGAGATATATTCACGGCCTTCTGCCTTTGCAGCTGCTTTCTGGTCGCTGACAATTGCTTTGGAGTCAAGCTTGCCGAACTTTTCGACGGTCATCATCATAAAGATCAGGAAGATTCCCAGATAGCACAAGGTTTCACCGCCGATGAACACCCACGGCATAGCTGCACGGAGAGCGGTATTTGTCTGCAGCGTGGAAACATCATAATTCACTGCGCTGAGTACCGCATTGAGCACACCTGTTGTCAGACCGGTCATGCCTGCAATAATGGCTCCATAAATTGTCATGGACAGCCCATCGGTTCTGGCCCCGTGTATAGCTTCCTGATGATCCAGTATGTCTGCCAGAAGGGCCAGCGAAAGGTACATAGCCGGTGTGGAGCCGAGCGCCTTGATCACAAAGGAAACAATGACCACTACCCAGTTGGAAGGTGCGAGCATACCGATGGCACCACCAACGGTGGCAACAACTGCTCCGCAGAGAATTGCCTTTGCCTTGCTGCCGAGTTTATTGGCAAGCGGGAGTGCAATCACCATGCCGACAGCTGTCGGTATTGCGCCGATAATGGCAAGCAGGCCCTGGCGCTGGCCTCCGAAAGCAATGGTATAGTTGCCGGAAGGATCCTTGAACATGGCTGTGCAGAAATAGTTCTGAGAGACATTTTTGATCATACCGCCAAACTGGTAAAGGAAGAAGAACACCATCATGATAATCCAGAACTTGTCATGCAGGCAGATCTTCGCCTGTTCTCCTGTCGGCAGAGCCTTCTTCTCATTGCCGCCCTTCCCGGCTGTCTCTTCCGTAACGCGTTCACGTGTGAAGAAGTATTCGATCATAACTCCTATAAAGGTGATAATGATAAGAGCAATGACGAAAACCTTCCAGTGTGCCTGGGAAGTGCCGGCATCGTACAGGGTAGCCCCGGTTTCATCCACATAATACTGCACTTTACCTGCATCGTTGGTAACTGCAGTGCCTTTTCCGCTCATATCATAGACAAACAGCAGATTCAGGAAGAACGGCAGAATCATGCTGGAAAGGCCCATGGCAGCCAGCATAGTGGCATTGGAGATCGTAGCCAGCAGGCCGCGGTCCTTGCTGTTTCTGGTGGAAAGGCTGACCAGCGCCGCATGCGGCGTATAATACATCGGATAGGCAAAGGCAAACCAGAGGTTATAGCCTATCGCAATGCAGACCAGTGCTCCGGTGTGCCAGGAATCATTGGCCGCATTATACGGGCAGAACACAAACAGGAAAAGCAGGGCCACAAGGCTGATGGGCACACTGAGTATCAGCAGCGGTCTTGCCTTGCCCGCCTTGGAAACATTGTTGTCCATGAGCCGCCCGACAAGAATATTGCCGAGAACGACAAAGATCACCGATATTACCGGCAGCCAGGTAAAAAAGCCCTTCGCCCAGGTGTTGACATGCAGCACGTCGGACATGTATTTGTTGAAATAGTTTGCAAGGATGGAATTCGCCAGCAGGGCCAGCGTCGGCCCGACAAGATATCCGATTGCACCTTCTGGAATCAGCGTAACATTGTTCTTTTTGATCAGGCTTGGCGGGAGCTTCTCATAAAAGTCGGTCAGCCCTTTTCCGTTTTTGCTCATTAGGTCCTCCATAATCATAATATACTTAAAAACAGGTATCGCAGAAAGGCGCAATAACTAAGTTTTTTTCAGGGATAGTATGAGATCAGCACAAAAATCAACACAGATTATCGCAAATACCACGCCCCAGAATGGATGATGGTTCTTGAAGAAGACAACTGTCAGCACAGCAACCAGAGCTGTCAGAATCAGCGCTATCACAGGAGAAATACGGTTCGTTTTATTACTCATATTGATTCCTCCTTACTCCAATGCTTTCTGCTGTTTGGCAACACCCTGCTGCTTCACAAAGCCGCTGATCAGCTTGCCAAGGCCTTTACAAAATGAGATACCGTGTCCGTTGATGATATCCAGAATTCCGTCGCACATCTCCTGGCTCACCATGCCGCCCGCCATTTTGCCGATGGCCCGGATAGGCATATTATAGATAAATGTGATATTGAGATCAGGTTCGCCCTTTTCAATGCTTTTGTTGAGCATACCGGTCATAATCTTCCAGACGAGGCGGGCCTTCAGGCTCTTCGCATAGTAAAGCTGAGCGATCGCATCGTTTGCCTGGATGGTACCGGACCACTTTCCGTCAGGTATCTCATGACCGAGCAGTTCTCTGTATTCGGTATCGGATACCGCCTTGATATCGCCCTTTACATAGCTTGGCAGCTTCGACAGGTCTTCACACTTCGGAGCATCCGTACCTTTCACAGTCACGGAACCGGCAAGCCGGACATCTGCCGAAGAAGCAGCGATCTGGATTTCATATTCTCCGCCGTCCACTTCGAAACGGTTGGAAACGCTGTTCCAGTACCGGAATGCTTTGTCATCCAGCTCAATAGTAACTTCCCTGCTCTCCCCTGCCTTCAGGAACACCTTGGCAAATCCTTTCAATTCCTTGTACGGGCGGTAAACAGAGGGGTTCTTCGCGTGTACATAGAGCTGCGCAACTTCCGCCCCGTCAACCTTTCCTGTATTTGTGAGGGTAAAGACAGCTTTTTTATCCGTCACTTTAAGATCGCTGTAGCTGAATGTGGTATAGCTCAGCCCGAAGCCGAAGGGGAAAAGAACAGGCATCTTCGCCGTGCAGTAATACCGGTAGCCCACGAAGAGTCCTTCACGGTATTCCACCGAGCGCTCTTTAGCCGGGAAGTAAGGAGCCGATGAGCAGTCTTCATACTTCAGCGGATAGCTTTCACTGAGCTTACCGGACGGGTTTACTTCTCCCAGGATCACGCGCAGCACAGCGGAAGCTCCCGCCTGCCCGCAGAGATAGCCGTGAACGAGCCCTTTGCACTGGTCAAGCCAGGGCATTTCAACCGAAGACCCGGCGGACATGACAACAATCACATTCGGGTTGACCTCGGAAACTGCTTTCAGTACTTCCGTCTGGCATTTAGGAAGAGCCAGGGTGGACCTGTCAAGGCCTTCCGACTCAGAGATTTCATCCAGGCCGATGTACAGAAGCACATAATCTGCTTTCCTGGCCAGTTCCGCTGCTTTCGCCTGCATGGCAGCATCTGGTTCACCATGACGCGGATACCCTGCTTCAAAACCGACAACATCAAGGTCAAAGTTGCCGATCACATCCATGGTATTATCAAGCTTCGTGCAGTTGACGACCGAGCTGCCTGCACCCTGGTATCGGGCCTTCCTTGCAAACTCACCGATCACAGCGACCTTACTGCCCTTTTTCAGCGGGAGGATATTGTTTTCGTTTTTGAGCAGGACGATGCTCTGCTCACTGGCCTTCCGGGCAAAAGCATGATGCTTCTCCACATCGAATTTACTGCCCTTCACCTTGTCAACAGCCGCTCTGGTTGCCAGCATCACATCCAGCAGTTCGTCCACGCGTACGTCAACTTCCGCCTCGGTGATTCTGCCTTCCCGGACAGCCTGCATCAGCTGGCGAGGGCTGTCCCCGCCGGTAGACGGCATTTCCAGATGAGAGCCCGCCCGTACGCCTTCCGTAAAGTCATTGCAGGCACCCCAGTCAGATACGACGAACCCGTCAAATCCCCACTCATCCCGCAGGATTTCCTGCAGCAGATGAGCGTTTTCATTGGCATAGACCCCGTTGACCATATTGTAGGACGACATGAGGGACTTCGGATGCCCTTCCTTTACGGCAATTTCAAAATTTGTCAGATAGATTTCCCGCAAAGTGCGCTCATCCATCACGGAGTTGGAAGCCATACGGCGCAACTCTGTATTGTTCGCCGCAAAGTGCTTCGGGCAGGCAGCAACGCCGTGGCTCTGGATGCCGCGGATATATCCGGCGGCCATCTTTCCGGCCAGATACGGATCTTCCGAAAAATATTCGAAGTTACGGCCACAGAACGGGCTTCTCTTGATGTTGAGCCCCGGCCCCAGAAGGACGCATACATCCTGGCAGGCAGCCTCATAACCAAGGTGTTTACCCAGTTCCTCACCCAGCTCCGGATCCCAGGAATTGGCCATCGTGGCAGCCGTCGGATAGCAGGTGGCCGGTACCGAACCGTTCAGCCCAAGCTGATCGCCGGCACCTTCCTGCTTGCGGATTCCGTGAGGCCCGTCAGAAAGCGTCATATTATCAATCTTTAGACGCTTCACGCTCTGTGTCTGCCAGAAATCACGGCCAGAGAGAAGATGGCATTTTTCCTCAAGTGTCATTTGTCTGATCAGATCTTCATGTTTCAATGTTTTTCCTCCTTTTTCTATCTGTTTTTCCCCTCATAGTTAATAAAATTTTAACAGATATTCAACCGGTTGTAAATGCTTTTTTCTTCTATTTATAAGAATTCTGCCCTGTCTCTTTTGCAGAGGCAGGGCAGAATTTGCTTACCGGTTTATCAGTCAGCCGCAAGAGGCTGATCAGGCATTTTTCTTTTTCTTGCTGAAGTAACGGCCAAATACAATTGCCGCAAGCAAGACAATCAAAGCTCCCACGCCGACATCAGCCCCAACGAAGATCTTGTCCATGTTGCTCATGCCGCTCTGCTCCGTCTGGTTGGCATAGTATCCGCTGTTGCCGATGGTGTAGAGGATGTTCTTGCAGGCCTGACGCATGGCAAGAGTTGCCGTGGCGCTGTTATCCGTAAACTGGTTGGAAGCTGCCATTGCAAAGCCGAGCATCAGGTCGTTGCCGGAACGTACGCAGTGGTCGGAAATCATATAACCGTAGGAACCGTCATAGTCCGTCTCCACCATGCCGACAAATCCCCACTCACCGCGAAGCACATTCTTCAGCAGATGTGCATTGGCGCAGCTCGGTTCGGTACCGATCCAGTTGAAGGAGGACATAACTGCCCGGCAGGTACCGGTGTAGCCCTTGGTAGCAAGTTCAAACGGTTTCAGATAGATTTCACGGATTGCCTGTTCAGAGGCAAAGGTGAGCAGGAATGAGCAGCGGTTGCCCTCCTGATCATTCAGGGCAAAGTGCTTGATATACGGATAGAGGCCCTTTGTAGCTGCACCGTTCACTTCCGCCATAGCCAGTTTGCCGCCCAGCACACCGTCTTCGGAGTAATACTCAAAGTTGCGGCCTGCGAAAGCGTTGCGGTGCGTGTTCATGGCAGGGCCGTACCAGCCGTAGTTATTGACTTCTGAATACTCCTGTCCCATTGCCTCACCCATCTCTTCGATGAGCTCGGTGTTCCAGGTCTGAGCCATCAGGACTTCTGACGGATAAGCCGTACCGTAAGCACCTGTGATGAAGTTGGAAAGGCCTGCAGGGCCGTCGCAGTCAGAGGTTGCAACCTTGCCGACGGAGTCGATCTTTGCCGTCTGCCAGCCGCCTAGGTTGATCATCAGCGCCATATCTTCAAAGCTCAGCTGATCAAGCAGCTTGTCCCAGTTCGGGTCATCATAGCTCTTGCCTGTCAGGTCTGCAAGCTTCAGGCCGTTCTTGGCACCGAGCGTCGGCATAACGTCGTCCGGATTGTCAAACTTGGTCGGATCATAGAAACCTACTGCATATGTTTCGAGAACGGAGCGTACAGCCGGGCTCATCTCATAGGCAGCGTCTGCAGGAGCCGTTGTAGCTACTGCGTAATTGGCAAAGCCGTCAGCACGGCTGAGCTGTACAAAGTCGCCGCGGGAATAATCCTCAAACTGGTTGACTGCCGGCACAAGATCGCTGCTGCGGCCGGTGCTGTAATCGATATCGGCATCAACAGTGAATACTTCCTCCGCGTCCACCGTATGGGAATCAGAGCGGACAGAAACAGCATATTCGCCTGCTTCGAGAATGTATCCGCCGCCGGGGATCTTCAGGCCGACATCATAGGATGCCATGTCTTCCTTCGCAATGGAGAATGAAACGGTCTGAGATGCGCCGGGTTCCAGAATGCCGGTTTTGGCAAAGTCAATCAGGTTGACTGCCGCTTTTTCAATACCGCCGTTGGTGTAAGGCGGGGTGAAGTAAATCTCCACAACTTCCTTGCCGGCAACAGAGCCGGTATTCTTAACTGTGACATCAAAGGTAACGTTATCGCCGTCAGCCTTGAAGTTGGAAATGCTCTTTTCAAAGCTTGTATAGCTCAGGCCGTAGCCGAACGGATACTGCACTGTGCTGTCATAGTCAAATTCGAAAGCGGGGGCTGCTGCTTCCACAGGTGCGGGTTCTGCCGGAGCTTCCGCTTCTTCAGCCGCGCCTTCCGCAGTTTCGGCTGTATCTGCAGCTGCTTCTGCTGCGGCAGCTTCCTTTGCTGCTGCATCTGCAGCTGCCTTCTCTGCCGCGGCAAGAGCCTCCACATAGGCTGTCTCATAGAAACGGTATCCGACATAAATGCCTTCCACATAATTGACAAAAGCCATGTTGCCTTCATAGGCACCGTCTGCAGCAGCAACAGCTTGCTTGAGATCATCCACATTATTGTAGGCGAAATTGCCAAAGTTGTTCCAGGTCGGTGTTGCCGTCAGATCGTATACAAAAGTGTCGACCGTGCGTCCGGACGGATTTACAGCACCGGAGATGATCTCGCCGAGTGCAGAGAGCCCTGTATTGCCCGCGCCGGGAGCGAGGATTACCGCCCCGATCTGCGGATACTCACGCACCCAGCCGAGCTCCATGGGGTTGTTGGCATTGATAATCACAATAACCTTGTCAAATTCAGAACAGACTTTCTCCACCATGTTCTCTTCCGTAACGGAGAGCTCCAGATAGTGTTCGCCCGGTTCAAAATCATCATAATCGCCGTTGTTTGTATAAACGCCCCTGTAATAGCCGTACTGGCCGGTAACGGAAACTTTGTCGGCAATATCCCACGTGCCCTTGATAACGGCGTTCATATCCGTTGGCAGGTCAGCTCCTTCACCGCCGGAGCGGGAAATCACGATTACAGCGACATCGGAGAAGCCTTTTGCCTGCTGCATCACGCTGTCCGTATAAGCTTCCGCCGTGGGTTCGGGAAGTGTCCAGTCCTGCGTCTGCATGGCAACAGTCGGCCTGTCGGCACGGTAATCCTTATAGAGTTTTGTCAGTTCCTCGTTGGTGCTGTAGCCTGCATCCTTCAGTGACTGCAGAATGCCCACAGCGCTCGAACCGTCCGAGGAACCTGAGCCTGTACCACCCAGAATCGGGTTCGTCGAACCCCAGCCGAAAACATTCAGTGCCTTGACATCGGAAGAAAGCGGTAGCAGGCCGTTGTTCTCAACAAGGACAAGCCCTTCCTCTCCGACACGTTTGATAACGTCCTTGCTCCTGGCAACTGTCTCTTCCGTCAGCTCCGCCTTGGAAGCATTCAGGAAGCCGGAAACGTTGTTGTAGAGCGGGCCATAACAGATCAGGTTGACGACCAGTGCCAGAATTGCCAGCCATGCCAAAACGGCACTCCAGCGTACAAGATGCTTTTTGCCGGGTTTTGCGTTCTTTGCCAGGATGAGCACGACGATCATTGCCGCCAGTGTCAGCACGATGACCCAAAGATAGCCCTTGACCATTTCAAGGTACGTATTCAGGTCAGCAGCGCTCACGCCCATAGGTTCAAAGATCGGGCTGAGCAGTTTGGACATAAAACCTACCATACATTATCCTCCTCAAAAAATTTTTAAAGATGCTGTTAAAATACTACCATATAGGGAACAGACTGTAAACATTTTTTTGCGGTTCAGAGTCTTCCCCTTTTTCACTACCTACCCGCTTTTGTCACTTTCATGGTAAAAATGTTTACAATTATTGAAAACTTCGTCTATCATTTATTGAAATAATATGTTATAATTTCTTACATATCGCAAGAAGAAGTTACATCACAAGACGGAAGGAATCTGAACATCATGAAAAAAATTCTCGTTCTGGAAGACGAAGACAATATCCGGAGTTTTGTTATCATCAATCTTCGCAGAAACGGCTATGAACCGATTGAGGCCGCAAACGGGCAGCAGGCCCTGGAGCGTCTGAAAGTCAACCCGGACATCTGCCTTGCTTTGCTGGATGTGATGCTCCCCGATATAGACGGGTTTGAAGTCTGCCGCAGGATTCGTGCTGCCGGTTCGAAAATCGGCATTATTATGCTGACGGCAAAAAGCCAGGAAATCGATAAGGTTACCGGCCTGATGACCGGTGCGGATGACTATATCACCAAGCCCTTCTCCCCCGCCGAGCTGATTGCCCGTGTAGATGCTCTGATCCGTCGCCTCGGTGTTGATGAGGCTGAAAAGGAAACGGTTGAAGTACACAACGGTCCTTTCCTTCTCAATTCCCGCAACCGAACCCTGGAGAAGAACGGCATACGCCTGAAGCTCACGCAGATTGAATATCTGCTGGTGAAACTTTTCATGGAAAATCCAGGCAGAGCCATGTCCAGAGAAGAAATTCTCAAAGCTGTCTGGGGAGCTGACTTTGACGGAGAGCTGAAAACTGTAGATGTCAACATCCGCCGTCTCCGTATGAAAATTGAAGATGATCCCACCGAGCCGGAATTCCTCACCACTGTCTGGGGTTATGGCTATAAATGGGGCTACTGATGATTGGAGTGTAATCATTTACCCAGATGAAGTTGAAGAATCAGCTGTTGATTTCCGGTGCAGCAGGCATCGTGCTCCTGCTGCTCGGCATCCGGCTTATCGTGAGAGGATATGTCACCGCCGCTGTCATCATTTTACTGGTGATGTGCGTTTATGTGGTGCTGGTTAATCTGTGGTTCCGCAGTTTTGTTACTGATCCTCTCGGCAAGCTCACAGCATTTTCCAGAAAAATAGCTGACGGCAAGTATGGCTCCCAGGAAGAGGTCATCATTGATAACGAAATCGGTGACCTGACCGGGGCCATCAATGACATGTCAAAAAAAATTGCCATTGCAGACAAAACCCGCACGGAGTTTATATCCCAGATTTCTCACGAGCTGAGAACACCGCTCACCGCCATTACCGGCTGGAGTGAAACGATAGCCTATGATCCTGCTGTGCAGGGAGATTCCCTGCGCGGCATCAACATTATTACGAAGGAAGCGGAACGCCTGACCCGTATGGTGGCAGAACTTCTGGAGTTTACCCGCATTCAGGACGGGCGCTTCAATCTCCGCATTGAGCTGATTGACATCGCTGCGGAGCTGGAAGATGCGCTCTTTACTTATGGGGAAATTATGCGCCAGGCGGGCATCAGCATCCATTATGATCCTCCCGAGGAGGAGATTCCGCTGATCCCAGGTGATCCGGAACGTCTCAAGCAGGTTTTCTGCAACCTGCTTGACAATGCTGCCAAGCACGGCGAGGGTGAAGATATTGATGTCACCCTTCAGGAGGACGGGAATTTCGTCAGAATCTGCTTCCGTGACTACGGGCACGGCATTCCGGAGGATGAGCTCCCCCACGTCAAGGAAAAGTTTTACAAGGGAAGTTCAAAAAACCGCGGAACCGGCATTGGGCTCTCCGTCTGCGATGAAATTATCTCCCGGCACAACGGTACGCTTAATATCCGCAATGCGGAAGGCGGTGGCTGTGAAGTCGAGATTACTCTCCCCATGTCAGCGGACTGACAGAAAAGAAAGGTTGTTATCTGTATATGGAAAATAAGAATAGCTGCAGTTTCAGAACCTCCATCGGGGGCCAGGCCCTCATGGAGGGCATTCTGATGAGAGGCCCGAAAAAACAGGCAATTGTCTGCCGTACAAAAGACGGGCTTGTGGAAAAAGTTGAAGAGCTGCATCTGCTCAAGGATAAATATCCGTTTTTCGGGCTGCCTCTGGTGCGCGGAGTCGTCACGTTTCTTGACTCCATGATCAAGGGCATGGGCGCTCTGATGTATTCCGCAGAACTAATCCCCGAAGAGATGCAGGAGGATGACCCTCTTGATAAATGGATCGAAGCGCATTTCTCGGCCGAAAAGGCGAAGCAGGTGATTATCTATACCGCTGTTGTCCTCGGTATAGGGTTGTCTCTTCTCCTTTTTGTCTTTCTGCCCACTTTCCTGGTTGGCTTCATCAAGCCGATCTATACCAATTATCTTGCACGTAATCTCAGCGAAGGCCTTGTACGCGTTGCCATCCTGATCTTTTATATGAAGCTCTGCTGCAAGGTACCCGACGTGAAGCGTCTGTTCAGTTACCACGGTGCTGAGCACAAAACTATTTTCTGCTATGAACACGGGAAAGAGCTCACAGTGGAAAACGTCCGCCCAGAGAGCCGCTTTCATCCCCGCTGCGGTACCAGTTTTCTGCTTGTAGTAGTTATTGTCAGTGTGCTGGTTAACTCCGTAGTGCATGTATCCAACACCTTTGCGCGCATCGGCTGCCACCTGCTTCTGCTGCCGCTGGTTGTCGGCATCAGTTACGAAATAAACCGCTGGTGCGGCATGCATGACAATCTGCTTTCCTCCATACTCTCTGCTCCCGGAAAATGGCTTCAGCGCATCACCACCTCCGAGCCGGATGACTCTATGATCGAGTGCGCAATCCGCGCCATGGAGCTGGTTATCCCGGAAGAAAAGGGCAGCGATGAGTGGGGGCTCTGAAAGCTCACTGCATACTGAAAACCTATGAAAATATATAATGATATTTATCTGACGGTCCGCAATATTCTCCGCCAGAGAGGCGTGGAAGGCTACAACCTTGAAGCAAAGCTCATTGTGGCCAAAGCCGCGAAGAAAACCGTTGCAGAGCTTATGCGTGACCTGAATCTCTACGCTTCGGAAGAAATTGAACAGCGTGTGGACGATTATACAGCCAGAAGGCTTCGTGGGGAACCGATTGCCTACATCTCCGGTTCCTGGGAGTTTTACGGTCTCCCGATGGTCGTCACGCCTGACGTTCTGATTCCCCGCATCGACAGTGAGGTACTGGTAGAAGCCGCCAAAGAAAAACTTACCGGCCACAAGATGGATGCCCGCGTGCTGGATCTCTGCTGCGGCAGCGGCTGCCTGACCTGTGCCATTGCGCATGAAATGCCGGCTACGCGCTTTATTTCCGTTGATATCAGCACAAGCGCGCTGGAAGTCTGCCGGAAGAACGTCGCTCTGAACCGCCTTAATTCGCGCGTCATCTGCATGCAGGCGGACGCGCTTTCTGCCCCTCCCCTCGGTATGGGCCAGTTCGATATGATCGTCTGCAATCCGCCGTATATCCCGACCATTGATATTCTCTCTCTTGACGCTTCCGTCAGGGATTATGAACCTCTCTGGGCACTGGATGGAGGGGAGGACGGCCTGAAGTTCTTCAGGTCAGTCATCAAATACTGGAAGATTCTCCTGAAAGAAGGCGGTTTTCTTCTCTTTGAAGTCGGTGAGGATCAGGCAGACACCGTGTCAGAAATGCTCTTTTCCGCCGGTTTCTCATCTGTGGAAACGAGAAAAGACAGCATCGGCATTGACCGTGTTGTCATCGGAACTTTATAATAATTAAAGGAGATAGAATTATGGCACAGAAAAGTACCAAGCAGCCTGTAACGCAGAAAGTATCGCTCTCTACGGATGACGAAAGAAAAAAAGCCCTTGCAACTGCCATTGCAAAAATTGAAAAGGACTACGGCAAAGGCACCATCATGCGCCTCGGGGATGATATCCCTGTCAATGTGGAAGCTCTTTCCACCGGTTCCCTCTCCCTGGACCTTGCTCTCGGCATCGGCGGTGTTCCAAAAGGACGTATCATTGAAATCTACGGTCCTGAAGCATCAGGCAAAACAACGCTCGCTCTCCACATTGTGGCCTCTGCCCAGAAGGAAGGCGGAGACGCCGCTTACATAGACGTAGAGCACGCTTTGGAGCCGGCCTATGCAAAAGCTCTCGGTGTTGATATCGACAGCCTCCTGATTTCCCAGCCCGATACCGGTGAGCAGGCCCTCGATATTACGGAGTCTCTCGTGCGTTCCGGCGCTGTCGACGTTGTGGTAGTTGACTCTGTTGCTGCGCTGATTCCCCGTGCTGAGCTTGAAGGCGAAGTCGGCGATATAACCGTCGGTGCGCTGGCAAGGCTGATGTCTCAGGCTATGCGCCGCCTCGCAGGTGCTATTTCCAAAAACAACTGCACTGTTGTCTTTATCAACCAGCTGCGTCAGAAGATCGGCGTTATGTATGGTAATCCGGAGACAACGCCTGGTGGTCTCGCTCTGAAGTACTATGCCTCCGTGCGTATCGATGTCCGCCGTGTGGAATCCCTGAAGGAAGGCACGCAGTTCGTCGGCAATCACACCCGTGCAAAAGTCGTGAAGAACAAGGTTGCTCCTCCCTTCCGCGAGGCGGAATTTGACATTGTCTACGGTGAGGGCATTTCCAGATACGGCGAGCTGGTGGATATCGGCGTGAAGCTCGATATCATTGACAAGGCCGGTGCCTGGTTTACCTGCTGCGGAAACCGCCTCCAGGGCAAGGAAGCCGTCAAGGAATTCCTCAAAAACAATCCGGAAGCCTGTGCCGAGGTCGAAAAGCAGATACGCGACAACGCCTACAAGCTTATGTCAAAGTCTAAGGAAGCTCCCGGTGTCCCCCCCAGGAAAGCTGTGGACGTCAGTGCAGACGATTTTGACGAAGGCTGACTGTAATCTGAAATGATTATCTCCGCCCTGCACACCGTCTCGTCCGAGCATATCAACATCCTGTTTGAAGACGGGACGGAAATCCGCTCCACGCTCGGCGTTATCACGGAAATGATGCTATTCCGCGGTAAGGAGCTCGACGACAGTGCTGTTGAACAGCTGCGCGCGCTGTCTGCAAAAGCGTTTGCCGTGGAAAAGGCTGTTGAGCTGCTTTCCTACCGGCAGATGTCCGGAAAGGAAATGCGCAGCAAGCTGATCCGCAAGGGCTTTGAAGCGGAAGCGGCGGAAGCCGCCGTTGCCAAACTGTTTGAGCTTCGCCTGCTGGATGATGAGCAGTATGCGGCGGCAGTGGTCAGGCATTATACCGTTAAGGGTTACGGTGCCGGGAGAATCCGCGCGGAGCTTGCTCACCGCGGTGTTGACCGCGATTACTGGGACGAGGCGCTTGCCTCCGCTTCCGGCAGCGACGAGAAACTGATGTCCTATATTCGCTCGCATCTGCGCGATCCGGATGACCGCGACCAGAAGCGCAAGGTTTCTGCAGCGCTGTATCGCAGAGGCTATTCCTGGGATGAAATCCGTTCTGCTCTCAGCCGGTTTTCATCCGGGTCAGAGGATGACTATGAATAATACATTTGCTTTGATATCTCTCGGCTGTGCCAAGAATCTTGTCAACAGCGAGCAGATGCTGTATCTTATGAATGAGGCAGGTTACGCCCTTACGCCGGATCCCGACGGAGCTGATCTTGTCATCATAAACACCTGCGGTTTCATTGATTCCGCAAAAAGTGAGGCCATCGATAATATACTTGAAATGGCTGAGCTGAAAAAGGCAGGCAGACTGAAAGGCATTATCGTCACAGGCTGCCTCTCCCAGCGCTATCAGGAATCCATTCTGGATGAACTGCCGGAGATAGACGCCGTGCTCGGTGTCGGTAGCTTTTCCGAAATCGTGCAGGCAGCCGACGCTGTGCTGCACAGCTCCTTCTACCGCTCCTTTGCCGATAAAAGCGCCCCCGTGGATGAAATTCCACGCGTTGTGTCCACCGGCCCTTCCTGGGCCTATCTGCGTATAGCGGAGGGCTGCGACAATTTCTGCGCTTTCTGTGCCATCCCGCAGATCCGCGGCAGATACCGTTCCCGCCCGATGGAAGCCGTGCTGGAAGAAGCGCGTGACCTTGCCGCTCACGGCGTGAAAGAGCTGATCGTCATAGCGCAGGATATCACCCGCTATGGCACTGACCTCTATCATCACCGTTCCCTTGCCGAGCTCTGCCGCCGTCTGGCAGAAATCCCCGGTGTTGAATGGATACGCCTGCACTATCTCTATCCCGATCAGTTTGATGACGAGCTGATTGATGAGCTCGCATCCAACGATAAAATTGTCAAATATCTGGATATCCCCATCCAGCACATCAATGACGGTATTCTGAAAGCCATGAACCGCCGGGGCACAGGAGAAGATATCCGTAAGCTCTTTTCCAGGCTGCGGGAGCGTATCCCCGGCCTCGTTCTGCGCACGAGCCTGATCACCGGTCTTCCCGGTGAAGGCAAAGCGGAGTTTGAAGAGCTCTGTGAATTCCTGCAGGAAGCCCGGATCGAACGGGCAGGCGTATTTCCCTTCTCCCCCGAGGAGGGCACGCCCGCGGCAAAAATGCCCCATGCGGATGCAGAGGAAGCTCAGCGCCGCGCGGAACTGGTGATGGATCTTCAGGGCCGTATTATGGACGATTTCTGTCAGGGGCTCGTCGGCAAAACGCTCCGTGTTCTCTGTCTGGAAACCGACCCGGAAACCGGCCTGCTTTCCGGCCGCAGCTATGCGGATTCCCCGGATATTGACGGCTGTGTCCTGTTTGAAGGCAGCTGTCCGGAAGGCGAATTTGCAGACGTTCTGATTACCTCCGCGGAAGACGGAATTCTGTACGGAGAGGAGGTCACCGCTTGAATACCACAGCCAACAAAATCACCTTGCTGCGCATATTCCTCGTCCCTGTTTTCCTGATTCTGGAATATACCGGGCATCCGGTGGCTGCTTTTGCCGTCTACGTGCTGGCTTCCCTTTCCGATCTTGCGGACGGTTATATTGCGCGCCATTATAATCAGATCACCGTGATCGGAAAATTCATGGACCCACTGGCTGACAAAATGCTGGTGCTTTCCGCCATGTGTTATCTGATTGAAGCCGGCGTGATGCCCGCCTGGGCGGTAGCTGCCGTGATCTTCCGGGAGTTTGCGGTCTCGGGGCTGCGTCTCATCGCGGCTCAGAAGAATATTGTGATCGCCGCGGCGCAGTCAGGCAAAATCAAAACGGCCTGTACCATGGTCTGTCTGGGGCTGATGCTGCTCCTCCTTTCCCGCCCGCAGCCGCTGCTCAACGGCATCTGTACCGGGCTGATACTCGTGACCACTCTGTATTCTGGTTTTGAATACTTTAAAAATAACATTCAGGTTTTTACGGAATCCGAATAAAATCAGGAGTTTAACAATATGATCCTTTATAACTCAGCTACAAGAAAACGCGAGGAATTCGTCCCCATCAATCCGGAGCTCGTTTCCATGTATACCTGCGGCCCCACGGTCTACCACTTTGCTCACATCGGCAACCTGCGCTCCTATATTATGGAAGACGTTCTGGAAAAGTATCTCCGCTACACCGGTTACAACGTCAAGCGCGTTATGAATATTACCGACGTCGGCCACCTGACCTCCGATGCCGACGAGGGCGAGGATAAAATGCTCAAAGGTGCAAAGCGCGAGCATAAATCCGTTATGGAAATCGCAAAGTTTTATACCGACGCCTTTTTCTCTGACTGCGCAAAGCTCAACATCAAAATGCCCGATGTTGTGGAACCCGCCACCAACTGCATTGACGACTATATCCGCATCATCACAAAGCTGCTGAATACCGGATATGCCTACCTGGCAGGCGGTAATGTATATTTTGACACTTCCAGGCTTGACAAGTACTATGTCTTCAATGACTTCAACGAAGAAGACCTCGCTGTCGGCGTGCGCGAGGGTGTGGAAGAAGATGAAAACAAGCGCAATAAGAATGACTTTGTCCTCTGGTTTACCAAGTCCAAGTTTGAAGACCAGGCCCTGAAATGGGATTCTCCCTGGGGCACCGGCTATCCCGGCTGGCATATTGAATGCTCCGGAATTTCCATGAAGCATCTCGGCGAATACCTGGATATTCACTGCGGCGGCATTGACAACCAGTTCCCGCATCACACCAATGAAATTGCCCAGTCGGAATCCTATCTCGGCCACAAATGGTGCAACTACTGGATGCACGTTCTGCACCTGAATACGCCGGAAGGCAAGATGTCCAAATCCAAGGGCGAATTTCTGACAGTCGCTCTGCTCGAGGAAAAGGGGTATGATCCTCTTGCCTACCGTTTCTTCTGTCTACAGAGCCACTACCGCAAGTCTCTGGTCTTCACCTGGGAAAACCTGGACAATGCCCAGCTCTCCTATAACAAGCTGATTGCTAAAATCGCTGCCCTGAAGCCCGATGACGGTGAAGTTGATCAGGCTGCACTCAAGGAACTGAAAGCAAAGTTCTCCGCAGCTCTGGATAATGACCTCAACACCTCACTTGGCATCACCGCTCTCTATGATGTGCTGAAAGCAAAAACCGGTGACGCCACAAAGCTAGTCGCCATTGCCGATTTTGACAGCGTTCTCTCTCTCGGCCTCATTGAGAAAGCAAACGCCAAGCGCGAAGAGCTTAAAAAGCAGGCAGCTGTTGCTTCCGGTGCCTTCACCATCCTTGCGGAAGACGGTACACCCGATCCTGCCGTAGAGGCAAAGATCCTGGAACGCCGCGATGCCAAGAAAGCAAAGAACTTCGCCCTGGCCGACGCCATCCGCGATGAGCTCAAAGCCTCCGGCATCGAGCTGACGGATATCCCCGGCGGCGTCCGCTGGAAGAGAGTGTGACAGATCTGCCGGTAAATAACAGAATTCACTTCAGACAGGCCTCACCCAGAGGCCTGTCTATCCATTTTCACCCTTCCGGATAATGGCAATATAAAGGAAGAATGCCTGTAGCATCTACTGTGATTTTACGGGTGCTTCACAGAATAACGAAAAACAATAGTTTTAAAAATTTTTTCATTCAGCACCCTGCACAAATTACACTCCCCTGTTTTATGCACTTTACCAAATAACAGAAAATATTTGAAACATGTACAGAAAGTATAGTATAATAGATTAGTTAAGCACCATCTTGATGTGAAAAGTGAGGCAGCTATGGAACAACTGAAGCTTCAGGATATACTGGAATCCGATAAAGAGATGATTCTCGAAAACATCGCAGCTGATTCTTCCCCGGCAGCTGTGGTGAATGTTCTGGACAGGGAGCTCGACAGAATGCTTTACCGATATGCCGAAGGATGCCCTGATGAGAATGCTGTAACAGCAGCGGGCAATATGATAAAAAGCATTAAAAACAGCCTGCCCTTTATGGAAGCTGTGGATGATGTGAAAGAATGGAAGCTCACCGGGGACACGGAGGAAAACAAGAGAAAGCTCAGGCTCGCGGGAATCATCCTCACGATCCTCGGGCTGGCATCTGCTGCGGCGTCGTTTTTCCTTCAGCTCTCCAGAACGTCGGAAAGCGCATCTGTCAGCCTGCTGAGCACGGCTCTTCCGCTTATCCTGGGGGCAGTTATGATCTTCCTTGGGGGCCTGTTCTTGCTCAACCCCCCTCAGCAGAAGAAAAACAAGAAGGAAGATACAAAGCTTGAGTTCCGTGTAAACCCTGAAGAAATATACAGAGTGCTGAAAGGGATCATGCTTGCCGCCGACAAGAGCCTCGAGGATATGCAGGAGACTGCCAGGCTTGAAAAAGAGAAGTCGCTCATGGCTTCCGGAGGCAGCGACCTGAAGCCGGAGGAAGCAGAGCTCTTCTCCTCGCTTCTGGAATCCCTGTACACAAAGAGAAATACGGAAAAAAGTGCGGAAACGGATGAGATGATCTCCGGCATCCGCTATTATCTCTACAAAAAAAATGTGGAGCTAGTCAATTACAGCCGGGAACAGGCGTCGAGCTTTGAGCTTCTGCCCGGAAAGAAAACCGGGACCTTAAGGCCCGCCCTGATGGCAAACGGAAGGCTCCTGAAGAAGGGGCTGGCTTCAAGCGCAGAGGAGTTTTGAGACGATGGAGAGATTTTTCGGATTTGACCTGGGTGATGCCGAAAGCGCGGTATCCGTACTCAGGAAAAAAGACACCGGCACACCGGAGATTATACCCGTAAAAGATGCAAAAAGCTTTATCACCGCTTACGCCATGCTGCTCAGCGGAGAGCTCCTGATCGGGGAAAGTGCCTGCTACAATACCAGTGCAACCAAGCGCGCGCTCAGATTCAAAAGCCGTTTTCTGACCGATCCGCAGAGTGAAAAGGACATAAAATGCTTCGCGGCCGGCGTTCTGGGGGAACTGTATACAAACGGTAATCTTGTCAGAGATGAAGACTGCAGCTTTTATATAGGCTGTCCTGCGGGCTGGGACAAGGCCGCCAGGGAGAGATACCGGCGGATATTTGAGGAAACAGGCTATCCCCCGGTCAAGATTATATCCGAGTCGAGAGCAGCGCTTGTCAGTGCATGTCAGTCCAAGCATCTCCAGGTGGGATACGACATTACGTCAAAGCCTGTTCTGGTGGTGGACATAGGTTCCTCGACAACGGACTTTGCCTATATCATGGGCGGGCATGAAGTGGAACTCCAGACCTCGGGCGAAGTCGCTCTCGGAGGAGGGCTCATGGATGAAATTCTGCTTGAAAGAGCCGTACGGGACAGCAAAGACGAGAAACATATCCGGCGGATATTTGAGGAGAGCTCTGCGTGGAAAAATTACTGTGAGTTCGCAGCGAGAAAACTTAAGGAGAAGTACTTCTCCGATGAGGACTACTGGAAGACGAACGACTGCAGCAAAACTGTCCAGATCTTCTACGATGAGCCCGTAACCCTGACGCTCAGGGCAGATGCAGAGATCGCGGATCAGATGCTTCTGCGGGGTACGAGACAGCTCGGGGGCAAATCCTTCCGGGATGTTTTCTGCAAGAGCCTGAGAGAAGTCAGATCCAAGATCCAGGGCAACCTGCCCGAGCTGCTGTTTCTGACAGGTGGTGTATCTAGGCTCCATGATGTCAAGGACTGGTGTGCCGATATTTTCCCGGAAGCCGTTGTCATCTCAGGAAGCGAACCTGAATTCTCGGTATCAAGAGGGCTCGCCTGGGCAGGGAGAATAGACTCGGAGCTCAGGGAATTCAGAAAGGAAGTCGGAATCCTCACAGAGTCTTCCGTGGTGGAAAAAATAGTTGAGAATCATATTGAAGACCTCTATCACAAGCTTGTTGATACACTGGTCGAGCCGCTGCTGAGAGAGGTGGCGCTGCCTGTATTCAACCGGTGGAGAAACGGGGATATTGAGAAGCTTGCCGACATAGACGACGTTCTGCAGGCAGAAATCGAGCGCTGGTTCCACACGGAAAGAGCCCAGAAGCTTCTCATGAAGCCGACAACCGAATGGCTCAAGCCGGTTGCCTATGAAATTGAGGAGCACACCATGCCGATCTGCGTGAATCACAATATCCCGTACAAGGCGATGAGCCTGACTTCCTATCTTTCGATTTCGGATATCAATATCAAGATCGATGCGAAAAACTTCCTCGGTATGGAGGAGTTCACATGGTTTGTCAATAC
>JAEEGJ010013478.1_pt1 | contig 19798 bp, 14 predicted proteins | sample 8958761 | NCBI WGS metagenome assembly JAEEGJ01 (sample SAMN16246546, study PRJNA631951) | gut metagenome | biome: gut microbiome; feature: rumen; material: RS-attached | host: Bos | place: Iran: Karaj | collected 2018-10 | reverse complement strand
TATTTGCAGTGTCGCAGGAGTGCGGCAATGTAGGCTTTGGCGTAGCGCGACGGCGTTACGCCTTTTCGCATCACGTAACCGATGGTCATTTTGTCGTGAACGTCAAGATGCCTTGCGATAATGTTCCGACCGTTGAGTTTGTGGCTAATGACGCCGGAGCAAATGGTGTAGCCATTCAGGCCGATGAGCAAGTTGAAAAGTGTCGCGCGGTCGCGAACCTTGATGTTGCGCGGACAATCGAAATCGATGGCAGTCAACGGTTCTTCGGCAAAGTAGAAGGAATTGAAATCGCCCTGTTCGTAGGTCAGGTATGGATACGGCTTCAAGTCTTCCAATGTGATTTTTTCTTTCTTGGCGAGTGGGTTTTTAGACGACATAAACACGTGTAAAGGGGTCGCAAAGAGCTCTTCAAAGACCAAATTGTTCTTTTGAATAAGTTTTTTTATGACTTTTTCGTTCTTGTCGCTCAAATAAAGTACGCCAATTTCGCTTTTTAGCTTCGCAATATCGTCAATAATTTCATTAGTTTGTGTTTCCCGGAGCGTGAAATCGTAGCTTGGACCGCCGAATTTCCGGATGACATCGACGAATGCGTTGACCGCAAAAGAGTAATGCTGGCAGCTCACGGAGAAGATGGTGTTGCCGCCTTTGCCGCCCTTGTAGCGGTCTTCCATCAGGGTTGCCTGTTCCAAAACTTGCCTTGCGTAAGAAAGGAATTCGTCGCCCTCGTTAGTGATAGTGACGCCTTTATTGGAGCGGTTAAAGATGGTGACGCCCATTTCTTCTTCGAGGTCGTGAATGGCCGCCGTAAGGCTCGGTTGCGATATGAATACCCGCTTGGATGCTTCGGTAATATTGCGCGTGTCTGCGATGGCGATAGCGTATTTAAGTTGTTGTAAAGTCATAGACCTTTCTTATAGCCAGTTATCGGGTTTGCTTTTGTTTGAACCATAGTTTTAAGCTATGGTGAATGCGAAAAAAATAGTATTTTACCGATGGTGAAAAAGGAGATATATTTGGCGGCGTAATCGAAAAACAAACAAAAAAGGTAGGTAAAACACTATGAGCAATAAAAAAACATCTGTAATCGGTTTCCCGCGTATTGGTAAGGCCCGCGAACTCAAGTTTGCAAGCGAAAAGTTCTTCAAGGGCGAAATCTCCGAGGCCGAACTCCAGAACGTCGCCGCCGAAATCCGTCAGTACGGTTGGGCAAAACAGAAGGCCGCAGGTATCGACTTTATTCCTTCGAACGATTTCTCATTCTACGATAACGTTCTCGATACGGCATTCTTGTTCGGCATTGTTCCAGAACGCTACAAGAACCTGAACTTGAGCACGCTCGAAAAGTATTTCGCAGCCGCTCACGGCTATCAGGGTGAAAAGGGCGATGTGAAGGCCCTCCCCATGAAGAAGTGGTTCAACACGAACTACCACTACATTGTTCCGGAAATCGATGACGCTTCTGAATTCAAGGTGAATGATTCCAAGCCGGTGCAGGAATACAACGAAGCAAAAGCTGCTGGAATCCAGACCGTGCCGACTTTGATTGGCGCTTATACGTTCCTCCGCTTGGCCCGCTACAATGGTCAAAAGAAGGCCAAGGATTTTGTTGCCTCTGCAGTCGCTGCTTACGCGAAGGTTGCTGAATTGCTCGCCGCTGCCGGTGCCGAATGGATCAGCTTTGCCGAACCCGCCTTGGTATTCGACGTGACCGCCGAAGAGCGCGGACTTTTCAAGTCTATTTATGTGGAACTCGTCAAGAAGGTGCGTGCCGCAGGCCTCAAGATTGCCTTGCAGACTTACTTTGGTGATATCCGCGATGTGTACCAGGATGTGATTGCCCTCGGTTTCGATGCCATCGGTCTTGATTTTGTGGAAGGTCTCAAGTCGCTGGAACTTGTAAAGTCCGGTTTCCCGAAGAACACGCTCTTGCTCGCCGGTATCGTGAACGGCAAGAACATCTGGCGTGCCGATTACTCGCAGAAGAATGCTCTGCTCGCCGAAATCGTGAGTGCTGTCGGTGCCGAAAACGTGGTGGTCGGAACTTCTTGCTCGCTGTTGCATGTACCGTATACGGTTGCTGCCGAACAGAAACTCCCCGCCGAAACGCTCCGTCACTTTGCCTTCGCCGAAGAAAAGCTCGTTGAACTTGCTGAACTTGCAAGTGGTGACGCTGCTGCTCTCGCACAGAACAAGGCCTTGTTCGCCACTCCGCGTGTGCAGGCAAACGCCAAGGTACAGGCGGAACTGGCCGCCCTCAACGCTGCTGACTTTGAACGTGTGCCGAACCGCATTGAACGCCGCGTGATTCAAAACGATGTGTTCAAGCTGCCCGCATTCCCGACAACTACCATCGGTTCTTTCCCGCAGACGGCTGAAGTCCGCGCGAACCGCGCCGCCTTCCGCAAGGGTGAAATTTCCAAGGAACAGTACGTGGAATTCAACCGCAAAAAAATTGCCGAATGCATCAAGCTGCAAGAAGAAATCGGCCTCGACGTGATTGTGCACGGTGAATTCGAACGCAACGACATGGTGGAATATTTCGGTTCCAAAATTGACGGATTCGTGTTTACGCAGAATGCCTGGGTGCAGAGCTACGGCACCCGTTGCGTGAAGCCGCCTGTAGTTTGGGGCGACGTGAGCCGCAGCGCTCCGATTACGGTCGAATGGTCCGTATACGCCCAAAGCTGCACCAAGAAACCGGTGAAGGGCATGCTCACGGGCCCGGTGACGATTCTCAACTGGTCGTTCCCGCGAGAAGATGTTTCGCTGAAGGTGCAGGCACAGGAAATCGGTTTCGCTATCCGCGACGAAGTCCTTGACCTCGAAAAGAACGGCATTCGCATTATCCAGATTGACGAAGCCGCCCTCCGCGAAAAGCTGCCGCTCCGCAAGAGCGACTGGCACAAGGAATACCTCGACTGGGCCATTCCGGCATTCCGCCTGGTGCATGCCAAGGTCAAGCCCGAAACGCAGATTCACACGCACATGTGCTATAGCGAATTCAACGACATCGTGCGCGATATCGACAACATGGACGCCGATGTGATTACCTTCGAGGCAAGTCGTTCTGACCTCAAGTTGCTTGACGCCCTGAACGAAGCCAAGTTCGAAACGCAGGTGGGCCCGGGTGTGTATGACATTCACTCTCCGCGCGTTCCCTCGGAACAGGAAATTGTCGATGCTCTCCATAAGATTATTGCGAAGGTCCCGCAGCAGAATGTGTGGGTGAACCCGGATTGCGGCCTCAAGACCCGTGGCGAAACCGAAACGACGGCAAGCCTCAAGAATCTTGTGACTGCAGCCAGGGCCCTGCGTGCCGCATAAAGCGTAAAAAATGCAATAAATGCAAGAAAACCTCGCCTGTATACAGGGCGGGGTTTTCTTTTGTAAACAGAATCCTGTTGTTTTTATGAACAACGGCAATTGTGTTCTCTATAATGCAATTCGTTATTGACTCAGCTATATTATTGTCGGGTTTTTTTATTAGGGAGTATTATATGAAAAGCTATTCCAAGCTTGCTATGGCTTCTATAGCCTTGTTGTTGGGCTCTTCGGCTGCTTTTGCTGCCGACAAAACCTACGCAGGAACCTTCTTTGATGAAAACGGAGCCTACTACGGCCCGGATTGCGAAAAAGATGGCTCTCAGCTGAATGGTTCTTATTACACCGGTGATTACACCAGCCCGTTCAAGACAATCTTGGGTAAGACCGATGCAGAAATTCAGGAAAAGATGGATGCCCTTTGGAATCATTACTTCAAGGGTGATGACAATTCCAAGGTTTTCTATGATAAAGGTAACGAAGGTTACATTAAGGACATTAACAATAACGACGTTCGCTCCGAAGGTATGTCTTACGGTATGATGATTGCCGTGCAGACTGGTCACAAGGAAGAATTTGACAAACTCTGGAACTGGGCGAAGAACCACATGTGGCACAAGAGTGGCGGCTGGGACGGTTACTTTGCTTGGAAGCGCTTGGATAGCGGCTTGGATGGTGACGACAACTGCGCACCGGACGGCGAAATGTATTTTATGATGTCCCTCTTGTTCGCTGCGAACCGTTGGAATGACAGCAAATACATGGACGACGCTCAGTACATCTTGAAGAAAATGTGGGATAATGGCCAGCATAGCCTTTTCAACCCGCAGCATTACGTGATTACATTCCAGCCGCAGGGTAACGAAAACAACTTCTCCGACCCGTCTTACGATTTGCCGGCATACGTTGATCTTTTTGCTCGCTGGTCCACCACCAATCAGGACAAGTGGAGCAAGGCTGCAAAGGCAACCCGCGATCACTTGTACAAGTCTTCCAACACCAAGTCTGGCTTGTTCAGCGACTACAACAACTTTGACGGAACCCCGCATGGCGTAAGCTACAATGGTAACGCCGAAAAGTACATGTACGATGCCATGCGCTGCGCTATGAACTTCGGTATGGACTACTATCTGTTCGGAGTGGATTCTGCTCGTCAAGAAGAAATGGCCCGTCGCATTATCGATTTCTTTGAAAAGGACGGCTACAAGCACGCTCGCTTCAACTGGGATGGCTCTAATCCGCAGGAACAGTATACGCAGGGCGAAACCGGTGCAAATGCAGTTGCAGCCATGGCCTTGATTAACGATTCTAAATACGATGCAGCCGTCAAGAAGAACTTGGAAATGGCATGGGATACTAAGTTTATGACCGGTCAGTATCGCTATTACGATGGCTTGGTGCATTACCTCGCCATGCTCCACTTGAGTGGCAACTTCAAGATTTGGAAGCCGAAGCCGACTGTTGAATCTGAAGAAAAGACCATTGAGGGAACTGAAATCAACGGCGTGACCTATAACGATGGCGACAAGGTGGACTACTTTGAAGGCTGCAAACTTTACAAGGCTACGATTGCCAAGAAGGCGGAGACTATCGGCTCAGCTCTCGCTCTGAACAATAGTGTAAGAGTCTGGTCTACCAATAGCGCCATCGTTATTGAAAATGCTCCGGCAAATGCAAAATATACTGTTACTGACGTCAACGGCCGTGTGCTGAGTGCGGCAAGAATTAGTTCTTCCACCCAGGAAATCCGCTTGGCCAATCAGGGCGTGATGTTTGTAATCGTAGGCAACAAAACCTATAAGATTAGAAAGTAATCTTTTTTGATGATATACTATGTAGCGGGGTGACCTTTCGGTCACCCTAATTTTTTGCCGGTCGTTGAGATATTTCGCTGAAATTATTATACATTAAGGGTATGGATATCGCATCGAGTACATACCGCCGGATTTTTGTATTGGGTTCCGGATTCAGTAAATCGTTTTGCCCGCAGATGCCTACGCTGCGCGACTTGAACGAACTGATTCCCTTTGGAATTTCGGACGAGTTTCCGCACCTGCGAGATTACTGCAGGCGGTTTCTGGATCTTTGCAATAACCAGGCGGAATACTTGAACATCGAAACCCTTTCGACTTCGATTCTGTCGGCGCAGATTTTCCCTGGTGTACGCGAAAGCCTTTACCATTCCAGTTTGCGTTTTGAACTATTGCGTTTTATTGCGGGTGCCATTCGCCACGACCATGCGGTAGATTCCCAGTCGGCGACCATTCTCCGCAAGTTCTTGGCGGGCTGCGTCAATTGCCCGAGCGAGGGCGTGCGCGATACCTTGATGCTCAGTTTCAATTATGACACGCTGATTGAAAATATTATTGCTGATGATCCTAAGATGAGTGCGAACGTGGCGGTGGATTACGGCGTGCGTATTGATCCTGCCGACCGTAGTGCGGTTCGTGCGCCGCGTACCCATTCGGTGGATTTGATTAAGCTGCATGGCTCGCTGAATTGGTATCCGGTCAAAGGGGCCTCTGACCCGCTGGATTTGAAGAATGTGTGTCAGGTGGAACCTTGTGACCGCAGTTTCCCCATTTACCGCGAAGACACCCCGATTTATATTCCCATGGCCCATGCCAAGGAATCGTTCTTGCGGGGGAGTCTGTTTAATTTATTGTGGAGCAAGGCGGATTATTACCTCAAGAATGCCGAAGAGATTTTCTTCTTGGGCTATGGATTCCCGAAGTCCGACATGAACAATCTGGAATTCCTGCTTAGGCACCGTGACCGCTTTAAGAAGGTGGTGGTGTTCGAACGCGAAGGTCACCCCGATCTGGAACGCCTGCGGGCGCTGTTGGGCGATACCCTAGTGCAGTCCATGGATGCCAAGGAATTTTTGACAAAGTTCTAGAGTGGTGTGGCCGGCGAAATCGGCTCTTGCTATATTTTGCACAGAGGGTGCAAAAATGAAATTCCTTGGATTGGCCATATTTATGCTTGCGGGCATTACATGTGCCCAGTTAGTGCAAAAGAAAGCGCCTACGGTTGCCGATTCCCTTGATTTGGGCCACAAAAAGGGACCCATGGTCTATTCAGACCCCAAAGAAAATAATAAAACCGCTATAAAAGATGCGACTGTCGAAATGGACAGTCGCAAGATTTCAAACGATTCTACCGTCGGGACTTTGATTGGTGTCGGTGCCGAATTCGTGGGCGATATCATGAAAGGCATGCTTTCGCCAAACTCGGCTGAAACCGACGCCGTCGAACTCGAACGGACTCGCCGTTAACCCAGGTACTTTTCGCCGGATTCCACGCTCTGGTAAATGAGCGTGTTGATGGTCATGGGGCCTACGCCGCCCGGAACCGGAGTGTATGCGCTGGCCACGTCGTCGAGACCCTTTTCGATATCGCCGACGCCACCCGGATGGTAGCCAGCATCAACCACGACAGCGCCCTGCTTGATCCATTCCTTCTTGATGAATTCCGGCTTGCCGACCGCACCGACCAAGATATCGGCCTGCTTCACGAATTCGGGCAGGTTTTCGGTCTTGCTGTGGCAAATGGTCACGGTGCAGTCTGCATTCAAGAGCATGAGAGCCATGGGCTTGCCAAGAATAGCGCTGCGGCCTACCACCACGGCGTGCTTACCCTTGAGCGGAATGTTGTATGCCTTCAAGAGGCGCATAATGCCAGCCGGCGTTGCGCAACCGTAAGCAGGTTCGCCCATTGCCATGCGGCCAAAGCCGAGGCAAGTCACGCCGTCCACGTCCTTGCGGGCGTCAATGGCTTCGAAAGCGGCGCGTTCGTCAATGTGGCGCGGAACCGGGTGCTGCAAAAGAATGCCGTGCACGTCGTTGTTTTCGTTCAGTTCCTGGATCTTGTCGAGGAGCTCCTGGGTCGTGGTGTTCTTCGGGAGCACTACGCGGATGCTTTGCATGCCCACGCGGGCGCAGGCGTTGCCCTTCATCTTCACGTACGTGGCGCTGGCCGGATCGTCGCCCACCAAGATGGTGGCCAGGATCGGGGTCTTGCCCGTCTTTTCCTTGAGCTTGGCCACGCGGGCGCTGAGTTCTTCTTCAGTGGTCTTGGCAAGGGCCTTGCCGTCGAGGATGAGTGCTGCCATAAGTGTCTCCGGTGCGCAAAATGCGCGAGTTTTTGCCAAAAATAAAAAAAACACCCTGCATTTTGCAGGGTGTCTAAAGTGTTCTGTTGGAAATTCTTAGAACAGTTCCTTGAGAGACGGAACCAAGGAGCAAATCAAAACCCACGGATAGGAAAGAGAACCCCTGAGCCAGCCGGTGGTCGAGGCATTGGGGGTGGCTCGGTTGCTGGTGGAGGCCATCATGGCATCCAAAGAACTGCGCACGCCTTCGATGGAACTGTCGAAGGAGGCCTTGTTCTCGTTTGCCGAGCTAATGAAATTTTTGAATCTGTAATTCATACAATTTCCTTATTTTTCTCACTCTTATGTGTAAATTTAGTAACAAAAAGCTTATAGTGCAACCCCTTTGTAAACCCCCGTTTACGGCACTTGTGTAAGGCGAGTTGTTGCCTATTTGGATAAAAGTCTTTAAATTTTTATAAAAACGGCAATTTTTGTTTAAAATTTTTTCTGAGAGAATCGTTTTTTGTATTTTTTAGGGTGAAAAATGCGCTCTAAAAAGTGTTCTCACTCCGTTCCTTTGAGTGTTTTCTATTTTTGGATGTGTCGTAAATCACTGATTTTCAAAGGTTTAAAATGAAATTCAAGCCGATTTTTAGTGTCGTTTTGCCCATTTGCGGTGTTCTCGTTGCCTGTGGTGGCGGCGAAAAACCCGCTGTGGAACCCGCTCCTGTGGCAGCTCCGGTTGTTGCAGATTCATCGAAGCCGGATCTTAGCAATGCCGTGGATCGCTACAGTTATGCCCTGGGTATGGATTTGGGCAAGGCCGTGGCCAATGTGAATGTTCCCTTGAACATCCCGGTACTCATGGGTGCCATCAAGGACCAGGTGGATTCTAACCGCTCGGTGCTCATGTCTGATTCCGCATCGGAATCGGCCTTGCAGGACTTGCTTTTGCAGATGCAAAAGAAGAAGGAAGCCGATGACAAGGCCCAGGCCCAGAAGGCTTTGGATGAACAGACCAAGTTCTTTGCCGAAAATGCAAAGGATACTACTGTCAAGAAGACTCCCAAGGGCGTGCAGTATAAGATGCTCAAGGCCGGTGCTGGCATTAGCCCCAAGACGGGCGACAAGGTGCAGGTCCACTATGTGGGGTCGCTCTTGGACGGTACGGAATTCGACAATAGCGTGAAACGTGGCGAACCGCTGGAATTCCCGGTGGATGCCGTGATTGAAGGCTGGCAGGACTTGCTGCAGGTCATGAAGGAAGGCGACAAGGTGAAGGCCTGGATTCCGAGCGCCTTGGCCTATGGCGAAGCTGGCGTGCCCCCGATGATTCCGGCCAATGCGATGCTGGTGTTCGAGGTGGAACTCTTGAAGGTTTTTGCCGAAGTGCCTGCCATCGACAGCGCTGCCGTGGCTCCTGTTGCGCCGGCTGCCGAACCTGCCAAGGCCGAAGCCAAGCCTGCAGAAAAGAAGGCTGAGGCAAAACCCGCCGCCAAGAAGTAAAGCTGGCGTCTGCTAAATATCTATACGGATATTGCCCCGCTTACGCGGGGCATTTTTTTTAAATTTGCGGTGACACTTTTAATATCCTCTAGTGTTACAATGGTATGAACAGGAAAAATCTCCTTGACCGCATGGCTTTTTCGAAACTGTACGAGGCTTACGCCCCGATGGTTTTCAGGCGCTGTGTGTTTTTGCTTAAGGATGATGCCGAAGCGAAAGATATGGTGCAAAACGTGTTTTTGCGCGTGTACGAACGTGTAGATTCCCTGGATTTGTCGCAACCGTCAAGCTTGCTGTGGAATACGGCGACCAGACTTTGCCTGAACCGCATTCGCGACAAGAAACGTCGCGGGCTAGATGTGGATTCAAGCGAAATGCTGCTCACGATTGCCTGCGCCGAAGAAGATGACGGCGTTGAGGCCAGGGGACTTTTGGCCAAGATTTTTTCGAAGGAGCAGGAATCGACCCGCACGATTGCAACGTTGCATTATGTAGACGGCATGACTCTGGAAGAAACTGCTGAAACCGTTGGACTTTCGGTGAGTGGCGTACGCAAGCGTTTGCGTACCCTGCAAGCCAAGATTAAGAATCTGGAGGTTGAAAGATGACGACTGTCAACAAAATTTCCGATTTCAAGCTGGAACGCTATTTGCTCGGGGAACTTCCCGAAAAAGAAATGCGCGATTTCCAGGAACGTGAACTGAGCGACGAAATTTTTGCCGCCCGTGTGCGCGAAATGCGTGAACAGGGCAAGCGCTTTGTGGCGGAAAATCCGTTTGAGGCTTTGGAAGCAAAAATGGACGCTGCGGATGAGGCTGCCGATGGCAACGTGATTTCTGGGCTGTGGCTCAAGGTGGCCGCGGCTCTGGTTATTGCGCTGGGCGTTTTCTCGGTGGTGGTGCTGAACCGCGACGTGGCTACTTACGACAATAATTCAGCTTCAATGGAAGTGGCCATGGCCAATGTGGACGACGGTACCCGTATCAAGGGAATGTCCGCTTCGCTGGAAGTCTGGAAAAAGACGGGGGACAGCGCCGTACAAATGGTGAATTTGGGTGATGCTTCTGAAGGTGACGAAATCCAGTTGCGTTACCGCGTTCCGCAGAAATGCTTCGGCATGCTCTTTAGCATGGATGGCAACGGTACCGTGACCATGCATATGGGTGACGGCAATAACGCCATTGAACTGGAACCGGGCAAAATGACTACGCTCCCGTTTGCCTATAAGCTGGACAATGCGCCGAAGTTTGAAAAGTTCTTTTTGCTGACCTCGCAGAATTCTTTTGCAATCGATGTAGATAATTTCGACAAGAGTTTGAAGCAGGCAGGAGTGGAATCGGTTTCGTTTACGCTCCGCAAGGTGGAAAAGTAAGGGGGTGACAATGAAAAAGTTTTTGAGTAACGTTTTATTCTGCGACTTATTGTCGGGATCTGCAGTTCTTTGCCTGATGTGTATCGTTGCGCTTTTTGCTGTGGCTGGCAAAGCCCATGCTGCTACGAATTCTGGCGAGATTGCGATTAACCGTTACGTGTTTGCGGTGAGTGCGAACAACGGCGGTAAGGGCCGCCCGGTGCTGCGCTATGCCGAAAGCGATGCCCGCGCCTTTTCCAATGTGCTTTCGCAAATGGGTGGCGTGCCCAAGCAGAATGTCTATCGGGTGACAGAACCTAGTGTCGCTTCTTTGCAGAATCAGCTGGAAGCCCTCGATAAAAAGTTGCAGTCTGCAAGATCTGCCAAAGGCGCAGATGCCAATTCCCGCGAAGAAGTGCTGGTGTATTACAGTGGCCATGCCGATGAAAAGGGCTTGCGTCTGGGCGAAGAAATTTACAGCTGGAAGGAATTCCGCAAGCGTGTGGATGCCTTGCATGCCGATGTGAAAATCGCCGTGATTGACGCTTGCGGCTCGGGTGCTATTACCCGCGCGAAGGGCGGTGTCGCTGTCCCTGCGTTCATGGTTGACAAAAGCAGCGACATGAAAGGCTACGCCTTTATCACCAGCAGCACTCAAGATGAGTCGAGCCAGGAAAGTGACAAGCTTAAGGGTTCCTTCTTCACGCACTCGCTGGTGAGCGGCCTTCGCGGGGCAGGTGATGTGAGCGGTGACGGCAAGGTGACGCTTTCTGAAGCTTATCAGTTTGCCTTCAACGAAACGCTCCAGAAAACGGAAGCTACGATGGGTGGCGCACAGCACCCCAGCCGCGACATGAACTTGGCGGGCACCGGTGACGTGGTGATGACGGATTTGCGCAGCACCAGCGCCGGCCTAGAATTGGATGAAAATGTGGACGGCCACCTGTTTATTCGCGACGAAAAGGGTGAACTTGTTGCCGAACTCTACAAGAAATCCGGTCGCGCCATGAGTCTCGGATTCCCTGCTGGCAAGTACACTGTGCGCCTGGAACGTCCTGCCGAATATAAGGAAGCGTCGATTACGCTTTATGACAACAACCGTGCACGACTCAGCAATAAACAGTTTACTACGGTTGCTGTCGAAAAGACGGCTCTTCGCGGCGAAATAAATGGCAAGCGGACTTGCGCAAATGGCGATACGGCTAAATGTTCGCTGGATTCTTTGGACCGCAACGGAGTCTCTCGCACGACATTCAATTTTTATGACCGTGACAAGGAACCGCGCAAGGGCGTGCAATTGGGTCTCTTTGCAACAAAGACGAATGACTACATGGTCGGTTCGCAAGTGAGCTTATTTGTGAACAGCGCCGACAAGGATATGCGTGGCCTTCAGGTAACGGGCCTCTTGAATATTGCAAGCGAAAATATTGACGGTGCACAGATTTCGGGAGCCGTAAACTATGCCGAAAGTGTCGATGGCTTGCAACTATCCTATATCAACTGGGCGTCAGAAAGTTCCGAAGCGGCGCAGATCGGTTTTGTGAATGCCGCTCTCGATACTATGCGCTACTTGCAGCTTGGTTTTGTGAATGCCTCGGAATACAGCGGAACTCACATCGGCTTTGTAAACGCGAGTATGGGGTCCAAAGTGCAGGTAGGCTTTGTGGATGTCGCTAAGGACGCCGATGTGCAAGTGGGTTTTGTGAATGTGGCGAAAGACAACGATGTCCAAGTTGGCTTTACGAACGTGGCGGTCAATTCTCGTGTAGGCGTGGGCTTTGTGAATGCCACGGCTTGGGAAGGCGGCACGCAGGTGGGTTACGTGAATGTGGCGCCTAAGTCCAAGGGCCGCCAGGTGGGTTTTGTGAACGTTTGCATGGAATGCGAAAAGACTCCGGTGGGCTTTATTAGCGTGGTCGGTAACGGCGTATGGTCTGCAACTACCACCCTTAACGAGATGGGGGCCTTGGATCTTTCACTCCACTTGGGTACGGCTTATTTCTACACGGCTTTCCAAGTGGCCCGCCCCTTCGAAAAGGGTAACGGATTCAAGCATTTTGAAGACCGCTACGAAAGTGGCTACGGTGTCGGTACGCAGTTCGGCAAGTACGGCAACCACTTTGAGTTGGAGTACATGTTCCTGAATGCTCACGAATCGGTTTCTTTCAGCGACGATACGAATGAAAATTACCACCACCGCCTGCGTCTAGGCTTTGTGCACAAGCTGTTCCCGGGTGTTGGCCTTGCGGTAGGCGGTACGCTGAATGTGGTGACGCTTGGCTATGCGGACAAACTCTGGCCGAAGCCTTGGAACAACTACCACGACGACTTCGGCAGCGAAAAGCATAAAGGCCGCTGGTGGCCCGGATTCTACTCGGGCATTACCGTGGGTCGGTTCTAAAAAAATAAAAACAGGTGACACTTTTTACTCCTTAAGGTGTTACAATAGCAAATGGGGAAACCTATTTGCTATTTTTGTTACGAGAAGAGAGTTTTTGTTGAAAAAGTTGATTGGAATCTTTGTTTTACTGGTGGCTTTGGCCGCTATGGCACAGGAGCCTGTGCCAGATTCCCTAGCACCAGCAGGGATTATATTTAATGGCGTGGTGCAGGATTCTTCCTTTGCCCCTGGCGAAAAGCTGAATGTGGAGATTTTGGAGTCCGGTGAAGCGGTACAGACTACCGTGGGCACGCCTTTTAGCGTTATTCTTCCGGAAGATACCCTCTGGAATGTTTGCGTGACCAATTCCGACACCTCGGGCGCCGAAAAAGAAAAATGCTACGAATTGGTGTATTCGGGTACGGAACGCAGCTTCTCGCAGGCCCTCGGCGAGGCTTTTGTGCAAGATGAGAATGCACTTGCTGGAGATTCTGCCGGGGCCGTTGCGGGTGATTCTTCTGGTGTCATCCTGAGCGAAGCGCAAGCGGAGTCGAAGGATCTTGCTCCGGATTCCAGCGCAGCCGAAGGGTCTGACAGCGCAAAGCAGGATGTCGATGTGGATGCGCTCCTTGCCGGTGGCGACAACGCCAAGGTGACCGAACTCAAGAAAGTGGTGGTGCAACTCCGCCGTCGCCCCAAGCGCAAGCCCGGCGAATCCGTGGTGTCTGCCAAGTCCATCAAGCGTATGCCCAGCCTCGCCGAAGCCGACGTCATCAAGAGTATCCAGGCGCTCCCGGGTGTGGTGGCCAGCTCCGATTTTAGTTCCAAGATTTATGTGCGCGGTGGCGCCGCTGACCAGAACTTGTTCCTGTTCGACAATGCAGTCGTTTATTCGCCGGTGCATTTCTTCGGACTTTTCAGTACATTCCTGGTGGAAGGCATTGACGATGTACAGTTCTATAAGAGCGGTTTCCCGGCACAGTATGGCAACCGTCTAAGTTCCGTGCTCAAGATGGATGGTCGTGCCGGTGGCCAGGATACGGTCAATGAATGGTTCAGCAAGTCCAGCATCAAGATCAGTACCTTTGCTGCCCAGATTCATACCGAAGGCCATCAAGGCCCTGCCCGCTGGGTGGTGGCTGGCCGTACGACTTATATCGGCTACATGCTGGATTTGATGAATGCCCTCGACATTATCGACCTTAATCTGGACTACGAATTTACGGATGTACAGGGCACCTTCATGTACAACTTTACCGACGATACCCGCATGAAGCTTAGCTTCTATGTGGGTAAGGACCGTCTGAGCTTTGACCCACTTTATATGGACTGGGGTAACGTAGCGATTCCTCTTGGCTTTACCCATCGCATTAATGGCGATTGGGACTACAACGCGACCCTTGCCTTCAGCGAATTTTATCAGACCATGAAGGTGAGCGACCTCATGTCGATTGAGATGTACCTTTATACATTCGCAGGCAAGCAGTGGGTCAATTACCGCGGCATTCCGAACCATACGCTCACTGCGGGTTACGAACTGGAATACGACTACGAACGTTATGGCGAACAAATGTCTACGCTGAGTATTGCCGATATTCAAAAGCCGTTCCACCATGTAGGCTACCTGCAAGATGCCTGGAAGTTCGCACCTGATTACTTATTGCAATATGGTATGCGTTTTAACTACCAGACGGCAGCGGAACATTTTGGCGTAGAACCCCGCGCATCGCTTAGCATCAATATCGACGACGACAAGACTTTGGAATTCTACGGCGGCTATTACTTGCAGTATCTCAATTCAATCGTGTACACCGACCAAGAAACGCTAAACGAATTCTATTATCCGGCGACAACGACCACCAAGGGTAAGCATATCAAGCCTGCGTCTTCGTGGCTGTTTGCCGCAGAATATTCTCAACGCGGAATATTGGAAGACTACGATGCAACTGTGGGCGTTTACTACAAGACTCAAAGCGACTTGAATACGTTTGTGGCGATTCTCGACAGTAACGAAGAAACGGCTTCGGACGACTTTGTGGTGGCAGATGGATTCGGTACGGCGGAAGGTTATTCTTTCGGTTACGAGCTTTCGCTCCGTAAAGATAAAGGCTGGTGGTTTGGCGGCGTTAACTGGAGCCAGAGCATTAGCGTCATGAAAACGGACGATGGAACCAAGCCGTATTTCCCTAGCTGGCATCAGCCTTATGCCCTTAAGATGGATTTGGGCATTAACTGGTCGGGCGGGGATGACGCTCGCCGCAAGCATAAAATTCCAGGACGCTATTTCCGTTCTTCTGTGATTATGAAGTATTCGGCAGGCATGCCCATTAGCGAATACAAGGGCTACTATCTCTCCGAACACATCGGCCATCAGGAATATTCCGACGAAACGGTGGTGGTGCCAGGGAGCCGTAATGGTGCCCGTCAGACAGACTATTTCCGCATTGATGTGAAGGCGATAGACATCGGTCGCGAAAACAAGTGGAATTTCAGCTGGACCATCATCAATTTGACGGATCACAAGAACATGTTCTTTACCTTCTACGATACGCGCAAGAACCCTCCAGAGAAAACAGAAATCACTCAGTTCCCCTTTTTACCGATTATGTTGAGCTATGAATACTATTTCTAAAATCTTGTGCGTCCTTGCGGTATTTTTCCTTGCGGCCTGTAGCGATTTTCATGGCCCCTGGGATTACTATCCTGAAAAGCGCGACGTGTACACGGGTATTTTCACTTACGGCACCATTGTGGCTGGCGAAAACCCCGAAATCTGTTTTTCGAAAATCTATGAACTCGATGAAGCGTCGGCCCAGAATTTTGCTTTCTATGATAGCGCCTACGTAACCGTGAAGGGCTATTTTAAAAGCGCTTTCAGCAATGAAAAAGATGCTGACATGACGATTGTTTTGCGACCCTATAGCGACAAGCCGAATTGTTTTTCTTCGGATTACATGGGCGTGGTGGGTAAGTCCTACTCGATGGATGCCTACTTTGAATGGGACAGTTCGGGCCACAAGGCTAAATCCAGGTACACGGCCAAGGCGACCATTCCGACGCCTGTAAGGATCAAGGGATTGAATGTTCCTTTGCAAAATGGGGACTACGAGTGGCTCCCTTACGACGAAAAGAATCCTGAATTCAAGGTCAAGTTTCTTGAATATCCAATGGATATGGAGTTTGTCAAGTGCGCGGTGGATTTTGACCGCGAAGTAGCGGGTGCCATTTCGGTTCTGCGTTACGGTATCAAGAATGCTGAATCGCAGAAGACCACTATTAATAACATGCTTAAAGGCCTTACAAGCGAAGATGACGAAGGGTATCGCGGAATTGCGATGCATGACCCGCTTGAAAAGAGCGAAAACTTGGGCTTTTCCATGAATCGCTGGGTTGGCGGTTACAACATGCTCGATACGCTTTACCTGATGAACATGATGATGCCTTTGGGTGAAATCTATGTGGATTTCTATGCAACGGACGACGCCTATGTCGATTACGAAACGAAGGTGACTGCATCGTTCAATGATTCTCGCGTTGTTCCGGAATCTAATATTGAAAACGGTATGGGTGTGTTTAGCGGAATGTCCAAGACGACTATTAGCTTGTATGTGGAAGGCGACGGTGTTAGCATGAGTCATATTGCTTTAAGCAATTGCGATAATGCCAGTGGCGACAATTCCGGTAGCTGGGATTCTAGAGGGTGCAGGTTGTATCAGGATGTTGCCTGCGCTTCTTTAGACTATGAATATGATGGTTTTTATGACGATTTGATATCGCTGAATGAACGTGCGTATAAGGAATATAGGGATTCAGTCCATAACCGGCATCTAAAGACTTGCTATGCCTCGCACGTGAAGGCCGCCATGATGCTCGATACGACCAAGTGGTCGCTGTTCTTGCCCGACACGATTGGCGAAGGTGAAAAGTTTATGGCCTATTCCGATGGACTCAAGCGTTATTGCGTGGCGAGCAACTTTGAAAATAATAAAATCGCCGACTGTTACGATTTGTATCAGCAGTGTATCGAAAGCCCGGAAAAAAACAGCTGCAAGGAATATTTGTGGTTGTGGTGTGCTGACCGTGGCTGGCCCGATACGGAACAGTGCAAGAGTGCGCTTGTTAGCCGCTATTATTTGCAAGAGCAAAAGTCCAGCATTCTCCAGCGCGAAGTTCAGAATGTTTGCAACTATTATCACCCCGCTATTTGTGACAACTGGTGCGAAAAGCAGAAAGACGGCCACATGAAATGCCCCGAATCTAGCACTTTGGAAAAATAAGGTGAGGTAGTGACACTTTTGTTAGGTTCAAGTGTTTCAATTATGTAATTTTAAAAAATAACCTGTTGTGGATCATTATGAATAAGTTTAGATTATTGCCTTTGGCGCTTTTGATTTTGGTGTTTACGGTGACGGCTTATGCCGACCGTGACGCTGAAATTCGCGACCTTAAGCTTGAAAAAGACAAGCTGAATTCCGAAATCCAGAAATTGAACCGCCAGATTGCCTCGACCGATTCGATGCTCAAGGCGGACGATTCCCGCTACAAGACGTTGCAGGCCCGCTACAAGGCCGATACGGAACGCCGCCGCAGCGAAATCGATACCTTGAATGTGAAAATCAAGAACGTGGCCGCCGAACTCCAGACGGAACGGGGCAAACAGGCCCGCGCCAAGAACAAGAGTGACAATGTAGCCGCGAAGCGCAAGGCCCTGCGCGAAGAACTTGCAGGCATCAGCAAGCGTTTAGAGGCGCAAGTCGCGCAGACGCTCCCGTGGGAACGCGAAAGCAGGCTTGACCGCGTCAAATCGCTTACCCGCGATATCGAAAGCGGTAACGCGAGCGAAGAAGAAGCCTTTTCTCGCCTCAAGTCGCTTGTAGCCGAAGAAACCAAGTTCGGCGACGAAGTGGCAATCATCAACAGCCCGCTGACCCGTAAAGACGGCGAACTGATTAACGCGGCGATTCTGCGCATCGGTAACCAGTGGATGGTTTACAGCGACGACAACGGTACCGTATTCGGCGTACTTGTTCGCAAGATGGTGGACGGCAAGATTGTTTACGAATGGAACGAGGACTTGAATCTGGAAGAACGCGCTGCGGTAAAGCTCGCACTTGACGTGAAACAGGCGAAAAAGCCGCCTCAGGTCGTGAAGCTGCCCGTAAGCCTTTCTGTGGTGGGGGATGAAAGATAATGTTTAATGTGAAAATGTGTAATTTGTTTGCGTCAATCCTTTTCCTCTCGGCCTCTTCCGCTTTTGCGTGGCCGTGGTCGGGTTCGGGCGAAAGCAAGGCCTCTGCCGAAGACCAGGCTAGAATCAAGGATTCCCTGCAGACGGTTGAAGTTCGCAACTTGCAGCGCGAAGTGGAGGCTTTGACCCGCATTCGCTTGCAGAAGGCTGATTCGCTAGAAAAGCTTGAAGCCGAACACTGGCGCAAGCGTTATGCCGAATCTCAGTTGACCGAAGAACACCAGGCCGCCTCGCGTGAACTCGATGCCCGCTATTCCAAGCTTTCGACGGATCTTGGCCGCGTGAGCGAAGAAGTCGCGGCAAGCAAGAGTCTGACCGAAGAAGCAGAAGAAAAGGCTCAGTCCGAAGAATCGGCCTACGATGCATTGAATACACAGGTGAAGCTTTCGATCGACAAGACGCTTGGCGATGTCATGGGTGATTACCCGGTGGGTATGAATGGTCGCTTGATTCGCTTGAAGCAAGCCTCTAACGAAGCCGAAAAGGCGACGCCGAATACGATTGGTGCGGTGCAGAGCTACATGGATGATTTGCTGATCCGCCATGAGCTGACTTATACGCAGTTCTATGGCCGCGAAACTTCGCAGGTGGGGAGCCGCCCCGATGTGAACGTGAACCGTTTGCGCTTGGGTACCGTGTTCCTCGGCGAAGTCGCGCAAGATAACGGCGATGTGCAGGCGTTGCTCCGCTCTGGCGCCTTGCAGGGTAAGGTGTTCGAATGGAATTCGACGCTCCCGCCCGAAATGGCCGGAAACGTGAAGCAGGCCGTGGTGCAGGCCGGTTCCGCTGGCGAAAATGCGCCGACGGTCGTGATTCCGCTGGATGTGCTCCAGAATAAGGCCATCAAGAATGCGATTACAGATACCAAGGAACTCACGATGACCGAAAAGTTCAAGGAGTTCTTCAAGAAGGGCGGTATCGTGATGTACCCGCTTATGCTGGTGGCAATCTTTGCCTTGCTCCTTTGCTTGGAACGCTTCTTGGTGCTGTCTTTCCGCGGACATTTGGGCCGTCGCTTCCTGAAAAAGCTGAATGCACTTGTCAAAGAATCCCGCTACGAAGATGCAGCAAACCTTTGCCTGAAAAAGGAAACGAGTCTTTCGCTGGTGCTGTTTGCGGTGCTGAACCGCGCCCGCGACAAACGCGAAGATGCCGAGCGTTCGCTGCAAGAAGCGATGCTTCGTGAACAGCCGAAATTGGAACGCCGCATGGGCCTGTTGGCTGCCATGGGTACGATTGCTCCGCTGCTTGGCTTGCTTGGTACGGTGACCGGTATCATTACACTCTTTACCGTGATTACCGAAGTCGGTACGAACGATGCACGCGTTTTGGCTGGAGGTATTTCCGAAGCCTTGGTGACGACGGAAACGGGCCTTGTGATTGCCATTCCGGTGATGATCTTGCATGGCCTCTTGAGTGAAAAGATTGAAAAGGTCACGAGCGAAATGTATGTGCAGAGTACCTCGCTGTTGAACAGAATTTTTGGGAAGGAAAAGTAAGCGGGCATGTCTAACACCCATTACATATTCCTGGAGTCTCTGCAGAACACTTACCAGGCGGGTGGCGTGGTTATGCTCCCGATCCTCTTGGCAGGCGTTATCGGATTCTACTTCCTGTTTTCGAGCTGGTTCCGCATCGGGAGTGACTTCTTTCGCGCCGACATTCACAGGGTCATCAAGCGTATGCGTCTTGACTTGAACGGCGGTAACGAAGAATACGAAAAGAATGCTGAACCCCCGAGCGTCGAAAAGGCGTTGCGCAGGCTCCGCAAGCGTGGCGGACTTTTGGGTCGTGAGCTGAGCGAAGCGATCAATGTGGCTCAGAATAATCCTGAAGGATTCCGCGACTACATGCAGGTGCGTCTCGCCATGACGGTGCGCTACATGGAACAAG
>JAEEGJ010013474.1_pt1 | contig 19800 bp, 11 predicted proteins | sample 8958761 | NCBI WGS metagenome assembly JAEEGJ01 (sample SAMN16246546, study PRJNA631951) | gut metagenome | biome: gut microbiome; feature: rumen; material: RS-attached | host: Bos | place: Iran: Karaj | collected 2018-10 | reverse complement strand
TCGCTGTCCTTGCCCCAATAACCTAGTTCCTCGCCCTGATAGATGTAGGGCTCTCCTTCCGCAGTCATCAGGAAGGCTGCGGCCTGTTTGAGCTTGGCAAGGTCTTTATTCAGGATGGTGGCGGCGCGGGTCTCGTCGTGATTGGTGAGTTTGGTTGCGGCGATGGCGCCCGGGCGGACGGCGGCATATTTCTGCCTGTATCCCATCAGGTCGTTGGCGAAATAGCAGCCGGTGCGTTGTTGCAGCACCCACTTCAGCCTCTCCCAGAAATCGAACTCGAAGCAGGCGGGAAGGCCCTCGTAGTAAGGTGCCACCTCGGATGCGCCCATCCACACTTCGCCGACCATATACAGGTCCGTGGAGTGGGTCTTGCGGAAGGTGGAATTGCAGCGGTCGTACCAGAGTTTGAGGAATGCGGGGTTCTCCGGCCCTCGCTCGGCGCTGTAGATGTGCTTCACGGCGTCCAGGCGGAATCCGTCCACACCCATTCCAATCCATTTGTCGGCGGTTTCGGCCAGGGCGTTGAAAGGCCCCGAAGCGGCTGCATCCGCCACCTTTCCGTAGTTCAGGTCCGGCATCCATCCGCCGAAGGCTCCCTGGAATTTCATTTCGGCAGGGGTGCCGAAGAGGATGTCCTGCGCGTCGGTGGTGCTCAGAGGGAGCGGCGTGCCGAAGTTCAGCACATTAGCCCCCTTGGGAGCTCCCCACTTGGTGCCTCCGTCCCAGCTGGTGTCGGAAGTGCGCACAAGCACTCCCCAGGGGCTGTCGACATCGAGGGTTATCTCATAAATGTCGGTGGCGCTGCGGTACATGCGGACCGCCTTGCCGGGCTCTCCAAGCCAGAGGAACATCTGCACCGAGCTGTCGGTGTTCGGCGTCTGGGCGGCATCGGTGCTTGTGGTCACCGTCAGGGTCTTTACGGCGCCGGAAAAATCCACCTTGAAATGCAGGCGCCCCTGGTAACCTACCTCACCAACCGTCACTGAATGCCATTCGTTCGGATAATATCCGGTGATCGAGGGGAACTTGCCAAGGGCGATGTCCGTAGCGGGATCTGCGCTGATGTTGAACCAGCTGAACTTGTCGGATGACGGGCCCTTCTTGGCCTCGGCGAACCAGACGTTCCCTTTGCCGGTGTGGTTCAGCACATAGTCCATATAAACCTTGATCTCCTTGCTGTGGGCGGCATCGATGAGCGCCTTGAAATCCTCTTCCGTGCCGTACTTGGGGTTGATTCTGGAATAGTCCTGCACGTCGTAGCCGTGATATGAGTCTGCGGGGTGAGCCGGAGAGAGCCATATGGCAGATACCCCCAGGGCATCGAGATAGTCCAGTTTCGACTTGATGCCGTTGAAGTCGCCTATGCCGTCGCCGTCGCTGTCGGCAAAGCTATATATCAGAAGCTGGTAGCTGATTTTGCCAGGCTTCTGCCCGGTTGCATAACTGGGGCGTTCCCAGGTGGTGTCTTCCCCGCCATGAGGCTCTTTCCCGCAGGAAACGGCCACCAGGACAGTCAGCATCAAAGCGTAAACGATACGTTTCATAGGCTTGTCTTTAATCGGACCTGCAAGTCCGGTCAGGGGCTTGCAGGCAAAAATTACAGGACTGTCTGATTACTTGATGACACCGGTGCCGGCGTTGAAGTCGTAAGTCAGGGTCTGGCCTGCTGCAATTGCGATTGCCTCAGGGTCGCCACCGGCCTCGCGGTAAACGATCTTGCCATCCTTGGGAACGAATTCTGCGTGCCACCAGTCGCCGTTGAGTTCGCAGGAAACGAAGGTGCGGATGTTACCGGCTGCAACAGCGGTCTTGGAAGCGAGCTTGCCGTCGATGGTGAACTTGGCAGCCTCGAGGGTCTTGTCCCAGTTGTCGTTGCCGAAAGGCTTGTCCATACCGATGATAACGGCGGGTTCTACGATAACCTTGCTGTTTTCGTAGTCGACCTGGAGGGTATAAAGACCGCTGGTTGCAACGAAGCAGTTACCTTCGCTCACGGTGAATCCCTTGCCATTGCCAAGGTCGGTGAAGTCGGAACCCCAACCGGTGTCGATAGGGCTGAACTTGAAGCCCTTGCCGGCCTCGATGTAGCGGATTGCCCAGAATGCGCCGGGCTGGCTGTGGAACGGGTGCATTGCAACGGCGTCGCCACCAGCTGCGAGATTCCATCCCTGGATGCCTTCGCCGATCATGAACATAGTCTCGGGGAGGTTGGATTCCTGGGTGCAGACTGCGGTGTAGCTGAAGTTCTTGTCGAAAGAGCCCTGTGCGAGCTTGAAGGTGAGGGTGATGTCGTAGAGACCAGCCTTTTCAACCTTCAGGTTTGCTCCGTTCAGGGTCATGCCCTCTGCGAGGGAAACCTCTGCCTTAACCTTGCCGGCGTCGTCGAGAGTGACTTTCCAGTAGTTGCCGGTAGCGAACTTGAACTCACCGTTCTTGGCCATCTCCTGGTCCTTGAAGGTGAAGGTCATGCCATCGTTGGAGAACTCGGTCTTGGAGGTTGCGGAAGAGAAGCCCCATCCGTTCATAGCGCCACGTACACCGAAATCGCTGGCGTCGAGGAGTAAGATCTGTGCTTCCTTGAGGTCACCAGCCTTGTTGATGTCGAGCACGATGTGATACAGACCGGTCTTTTCCACCTTCATAGCGGGAGCCTTGGAGCCGGTTTTGAGGGTGCCCTTAAGCACGCTGGCGGGGTTATCGGAATAAGCCTCTTCTTCAGGGGTGACGAACTCGGCGAGAGTTGCGCTGTAGCGCTCCTTTTTGCCACCGTCGTTGTAGAGAAGGTAGAACTCTTTGCCGCCTTCGAGAACGATGTACTTCTCGTACATACCTTCGCGGACAGCCTTGTCGACCTCATTGAAACCAGCTGCCATAACGCAGTCGGCCTTGATCTCGTCGGATCCGGTTGCGGGACCTGCCACATAGAAACCGTTCACGGTCACTGCATCCCAGTCGATATTGTCCTGGTTTTCCTTACCGCAAGAAACTGCGAGAATGGAAAGAGCAGCGATTCCAAGTAAATAAATCTTTTTCATTTTTGTTTGTAATTAAATGGTTAATAATTGATTTGAATATATTTTTCGTTAAAAACTTGTCGAATAACCGGGATTCTGTGTCCAGACCGGATTGCCGTTTTCGTCGCGGACGGACTTCTCCAGAATCTTATAAGGGATAGGGAACCACTTGCGATAATCATCGGTCGCAGTGATGAACTCTACGTAGGATGCTTTGTTGAATTTGCCAAAGCGGATAAGATCCCTGCGGCGCATGTTCTCCCAGGAGAACTCGCGGCCACGCTCGTCCAGGATGCCGTCCAGAGTGAGGGCGGAAGGATATGCCGCGGCATAGGCGGCAGCAGGATCCGCATCGTATGCGAAGGCCCTCTTGCGGAGAGTCTGGAAATCGGCAGATGCCCAGCCGGAGGTGCCGGAGCCACCGCGGAGGATGGCTTCTTCCTTCATCCAGAGCACATCGGCATAGCGGAAGAGCACGAAGTCGTTCTCGCTGTATTTGTACTTGCCGGACTTGTCGATTTCGTATTTGATATTGCGGGCGCCTTCCAGGTCGGTTGCCTCTACGAGAGAGGTGACATCCTTCACGATGATGGCAGGGCTCTTGGCCTCGTCCTTATCCTCACAAAGCTTTCCGGCTGCATCGTAGATGGGTCCGAGGAACCATCCCCACTGCTTGGTGTCGTTGGTGCCTTTGCCTTCGTTGCCTGGGCCGCGCACATCGCTGGCGGCGAAACGGTCGATGAAGGAAGGACGGGCGCAGAAGCCGTTCCAGGGGGTCTCGAGGAGACCATAGGTCTTCTGGTGATTGTAGTTCAGGGTAAGCAGGGCGATGCGGAGTTTGTTAAGCATCATGCCGTCGCCGCCGGAGCGTTCGTCGATGTTGGCCTCACCATTCTCCACGATCACGAAGATGTTCTCCTTGGAGGCGGAGTTGTCGATCTTGAAGTTGGTGAAGTAGTCGGGTTCGATGGAATAAGAACCGGCGTCGATAATGGCGTTGCAGCAGCGTACGCAGTTGGTATAGAAGTCTGCGCTGCTCGAGATGGGAGTGGTCTTGTCGTTGGTGAGCTTGATGTTGCTGGGCGTGCAATCGAACGATTCAGCGTTCAGATACAGGCGGGCAAGAAGCGAATATGCAAGACCCTGGGTGGCACGGCCGTAGTTGAGAGCACGGCTGGCTTCATCAGATACCTTAGGCAGGTTGGGAGCGTTCTTCTCCAGGCAGTCCACCAGGTGAGACCACACATCGGCGGGCTCCATCAGCGGATCGCTGGCCTTATCGACGAATTCCTCGAGATAAGGAATACGGCCGAAGCAGTCGAAGAGCATATAATAGTAGTAGCTGCGCATAACCTCGAGCTCACCGGTGTACTGTGCGTACACCTTGTCGGACATGGAAGACTTGTAGTCGTTCAGAGTCTTGAGGAGCTTGTTGCAAAGCACGGCTCCGGCGATGGTGGTATTCCAGATATTGCGGAAGGCACCGCCCATCTCGTTCCAGTTATGAGTATTGAGATTGCGCCAGTAGCCACCGTCTGCCCAGTCCTTATCGGGCATACGGGTAGGGCAAAGGCCCTCGTCGGCGGTGAGAGTAACAACTCCCCAGTATCCCCAGTGGTCGTGCAGCCACTTAACCTCGGCATAGCACTGACCCACGAGCAGAGCCACATTGGATTCATTTGTCATCAGGTCTGCGGTGGTGGGGTTACCATAGTTTACTTCCTCCAGCATGCTGTCGCAGGAGCTGAAAACCGAACTTGCCAGAACGGCGGTCAAAAGAGTAATGACTATCTTTTTCATAATGATTCCGGTTTAATAATTAGTACAAGCTCAGGTTAATACCGATCAGGAATGTAGCGACCGGCGGGTAGAAAGAACAGTAGTCGATGCCGCCGTTCCAAACGGAGGTGGTGTTCACCTCAGGATCCTGGCCGCTGTACTTGGTGAGAGTCAGGAGATTCTGTCCGGTCGCATATACTCTGGCAGACTGGATGAATTTGTTCTCCTTGATGGGGAAGGTGTAGCCGACGGTAAGGTTGTCGAGCTTCATATAGGTGCCGCTCTCCAGATAGTAGTCGGAGAACTGTGCTTTCTGAGTAAGGACGGTCTTCGCCCCGTTGATGTCTTTCATGAACACGTTCTTGTTGTTGGCGCTCATGGGGCCGTAAGCCCAGCGGGTGACGTTGAGGATCTTGTTGCCGACAACACCGCGGAGGAACAGGGTGAAGTCCCAGTTCTTCCAGCGGACGCTGTTGTTCCATCCGTAGGTGAAGATAGGCTGAGCGTTGCCCAGGACCTGACGGTCACCTTCGACGGCGGTACTCTCGTCGCAGTAACGCACCTGTCCGTCGCCCCTGTCCGGCATCAGATAAGTCCAAAGCCCGGAGTTGGGGTTCACGCCGAAGAACTTGTAGCCGTAGAAACTGCCGACGGCCTCGCCCTCGACCAGAATCTGGGTATCGGTGTTCATGATACCGTTCTCACCCACGCCGCCGGAAGTAGTCTCGGTGTAGTTGAAGCCCTTGCTGGGATCCGACAGAGAGGTGATCTTATTGCGGTTGAAGGAGATGGTGGGAGTGGTGGTCCAGCTGAAGTCCTCCTTCTGAACTGCTACGTAGCTGACGGATAATTCCGCGCCGTAGCTGTCCATCTTACCTGCGTTTGCAAGCAGAGTAGTGAACTGATAAGGAGGAGTAGGAACCTCATAGTCCCAGAGCAGGTCCGTGGTGTGGCGGAAGTAGAGATCCAAACTACCATAGAGACGGTCCTTGAGGAGGGCGTAATCCACGCCGAGGTTGTACTCATATTTCTTCTCCCAGCGGATGTCCGGATTGACGTTCTGGCTCACGGTGTAGGTGTAGACATATGCACCATTGTACCAGAAGGTTCCTCCGTTGGAAAGAAGTTCCACGCTGCGGAGATCGCTGCCCAGGTCGTTACCGGTGACACCGAAACCTGCGCGGAGCTTGAGTTCGTCCACCCAGGAGATATCCTCCATGAAAGGCTCGCCGCTGATACGCCAACCGGCGCTGAGGGCAGGGAAAAGACCCCACTTATGATTGGCGCCGAAGCGGGAAGAACCCTCGCGGCGCAGCGAAGCGGAAAGCAGATACTTTTCGTTGTAATTGTAGTTTGCACGGGCAAACTGGGCAATCAGGGTGTGCGAATTACGCTCCGAGCCCATCTCCATGTACTTTTTGGATGCGTCGCCATCCCCCATCTTGTAATACTTCATCACGTCTGGGGCGGCAAAGCCCTTGTTGGCCATGTTGGACGAATCGTAGAAGAAGTTCTGGTAGGATACGCCTGCAACCACCGCCAGGCTATGGCCGTTGAACCTGCGGTTCCAGTCTGCAGTGAGCTCGAAAAGTTTGTTGAAAGAAGTATTGTTACCGCGGCCGGCCTTTTCGGAGCCGGAGGCATCGGTGTTAATGACGCTGCTATAATAGTAATTGTTGTTGTCCCCTTCTTCGACAGCTGCGAAACCGCTCACCTTGAGGCCCTGGATGGGTTTGATATTCACCGTGGCCTTGACGCTGCCGCGGAAGTAGTTGCCCTCGCCGTAAGATTCCTTCTGGTTCATGTTTTCCACAGGATTCACGAATCCGGTTTCCTCGGAACGCCAGAAATAGCCGTTGGGGGTGGTTTCGTCGTAGACGGGATAGGTAGGGTTCAGCAGGGCTGCGTTCTTGAAATCGCCGCAGAAATAATCGTTGCGATAGTGCATGTAGCTGAGGTCGTACTGCAGGTCCAGCCAACCGTCGAGGGCCTTCTGGCCGGCGGCAAGTTTTGCCATCAATTCATTGCGGTTGGTGGTCTTAGCGATACCTTCAGCGTTCTTGTAGTTGATAGCCGCACGGTAGTTGAATTTGCTGGAAGAACCCACTATTGCAACGTTATGGTTGTGCGCAATAGCTGCGGGGCGGCACACTTCCGACATCCAGTCGGTGTTGTAGCTCTCGCCGTTGGGGCCGGTGTAGATGTTGGCGGCCGCCATGCCATCGGAAAGGGTGGCAAGGTTGCGGAACTGCTCGGGAGTCGCCATTCCGGTGCTCGCGTTGCGCACGGATGCGGAGGCGTATCCTGAATACTCCACACGTGTGTTGGCCACGTCGGAGAAGGCATCCCCGCGCTTGGTGGAGATGATGATGACACCGTTGGTGCCGCGGGTGCCGTAGATGGCGGCGGCTGAACCGTCCTTCAGCACATCCATCGAGGCAATCTCATCGGGAGAGATATTGTCGATGTTGCTCACAGGCACGCCGTCCACGATGAAGAGCGGGCTGGTGCCGGTGCCCTTGTCAAGCGTGGAGAAGCCGCGGATCTGGATGTTGTAACCTGTGCTGGTAGGGTCGGAAGTCGTCTTGATGATGTTCAAGCCGGCCACCTTACCCTGGAGAAGTCCCATAGGGTTGGTCTTCACACCGGCGTTGAAGTCTTCGCTCTTGATGGAAGCCACGCTGCCGGTAACTTCCTTTTTCTTCTGAGAACCGTAACCGATAACCACGACCTCGTTGAGGAAGGTGGTGTCGTCGGAAAGGTTGATCGTTTCGGGCACCTCGCTGGCCTTGAATGCCTGCGTGGCATATCCGATGCAACTCACTTCGACGATGGCGTCCGCGCTGGAAACGGTAAAGACAAAGTCTCCGTCCAACCCGGTCGAAACACCGTTGCTGGTGCCCCGCTCGAGAACGGTGGCGCCATACACAGGGCCGAGGGGGTCCACCACCACACCTTTTACGGTGTAGCCGTTCTGTGCGGAGATTGTTGTGGAAAGCAGGCTGAATGCTGCCAGAGCCACAAGGGTCAATAATTTTTTCATATCAACTATTTTTGTTTTGTATCAATCAATCTTACGGCCAGGGCGCCAAGCACCAATAAGATGCCGGCAAGCCCCAGCATCGTTGCTTGGCTTCCACCCACAATTCTCAGCACCAGTCCTCCGGTTGCGGCGGCCACGATCTGCGGCAGGCAGATGGTGCAGTTGAACAGGCCCAGGTAGCTGCCCATATAGGGGTTGCCTTCGAGGGCGTTGGTCAGCAGGGTGAAGGGCAGTGCCAGCATCGCAGCCCAGGCGGCGCCGATGAGGAAGTATGCCCCGCAGGCAAGGAACTTGTCGTGGATGAAGAGCAGGGATGCGAATCCCACCGCCCCGATCAGCAGGCTCACCACGTATGCGGTCTTGATGTTCCTGAATTTGGGGAGGATGGTTGCCCAGAGTATGGATCCAACGGCCTGCACCGCGAATACCACGCCCACCCAGTTGCCGGCGGCCTGGTAATCGGCGGAAGCGGTGTCGGTGACTCCGCCCCAGCAGTTGAATGCGAGGGTGCCGTTGGAGTAGGTCCACATGTAGAGGAACGCCGCCCAGCAGAAGAACTGCACGAGGCCCACGGTCCAGAAGGTGCGAGGGGCCTTTGCGAGGAGGGTCAGAAGGCCCTCTTTCTGGCCGTTGTCGCTGGCGGAGGCATCAATTCCGTGGAATTCCGCGTATTCTGCCGGGGGCATCTCCTTCACCTTCATGAAAGTGTAGAGCACGCAGATGATGAGGATGGCGGCGCCCACATAGAAGGATGTGATGACGCTCGGCGGCACCTGTCCCTCGGGAGCCTCGTTAGCAAGCCCTATCCAGGTGAAGAAGATGGGGAAGAGGTATCCGAACAGGCTGCCGGCGTTGCAGAGGAAGCTCTGGATGGAGTAGGCCTTTGCCTTCTGCTCCTCGTTCACCATATCGCCCACCATCATCTTGAAAGGCTGCATCGCAACGTTGATGCTGGTATCCAGGAAGATAAGGCTGAAAAGACCGAACCACATGGCGGCGTTGAGCCCGAGGAAGACGTATGCGGTACTGAGATTCAGGCTGCCGGCATTGGGCAGGAGAATCATCACCAGCACGGCCACTATGGCACCCACCAGAAGGTAGGGCTTGCGGCGTCCCATGCGGCACCAGGTGCGGTCGGACCATTTGCCGATGAGCGGCTGGACCAGCATTCCCATAAGGGGCGGAAGAATCCAGAAGAAGCTCAACTGATGCGGGTCGGCACCGAGCGTTGCGAATATCCTGCTGATGTTTGCGCTCTGCAGCGCATAAGCTATCTGCACTCCGAAGAATCCGAAGCTCAGGTTCCACATTTGCCAAAAGGACAAGTTGCTTTTATTTGCCATACGATCGGTCAGTTTCAGTGTTAAAAACGGCGCGAAGATATGTGTTTTTATTTTATAAATAAGGCATTTTCGACGAACAGCAGATTTTTGCGGATGAAATGAAGCTATTTGATGACGAATTTTTCGTATCTTGCAAGACTATGAGTAAAATGCGAGCCGGTTGGCTGATACATATCTTCGCCCTTCTTCACTTGCTTACTGCAATCGTATGCAAGGAGTCCGGGCTGAGCGACACTCTGCTCCTTACAATGCTTACAATGACGCTTACGGTGCTCCTCTGCGCCCGCGAGCGTTTGTCGCTGGAATTCACTGCGTTGGCCATAGTGCTGGTGAACGTGGTGGGTTATTTCGCCGGGGTCGGGCTTGCGGCGCTGTTCGATTTCATATCGGCGGACGCAACCCTTCGTGCCGGGCTTGCCACCTTTCTCACTACCGAACTTATTGGATGGGTGCTCATGCTTGTGGCGCGTTCCAGGGTAGCATCCTTAGGAAGGGGCACGGGCCTGATAGTGGAAGACAAGCAGATGACGGTGCTCATCATCGCCATTGCAATCATCTATGTGGCAAGAGTCCTGCTGGATCTCTACTCCAGCGGCGAGGGTTCCCGCGGGGAGATCATAGGCAACTCCATCGCCCTGCTGTTGTTTGTGGCAGACGTGATTTTTATCGCACGTAGCGTGCGCGATGCGCAGACGCACCCCATCTATAAAGAGAGATTCCTGGTGCGGGTGGGAGACAAGATAATCCCGCGGCAAACCAGCGAAATCGCTTGCGTAATCTCCGAAAACAAAGGAACTTACATCATATGCAAGGATGGCTCCCGCTATGCCGTGAATCCTTCCCTGGACGAGCTGTCCGGCAGCCTGGACCCGCTGATGTTTTTCCGCATCTCGCGCAGCGCCATCATCTCCAAGACCGAAGTGCTGGGGGCGGAAAGGCAGCCGAGCGGGAAGCTTGTGCTGGAAACAAAACTGTCCGCTCCGCTGGAAGTCAGCAGGGCGCGTGTAGAAGATTTCCTTTCCTGGTTGGAAAACTGACATTATGAATACCGTACTCCTTTTTCTATTGACGGCTGGCACCCTGCTCAGCCCTAGCGGAAAGCTCCAATTGGATTTCGATGTGAACAAAAAGGGCGTTCCCACCTACGAACTGCAGTACGACGGGCGGGAGGTGGTGAAACCCAGCAAGCTTGGCTTCACCTTCCGCGGAGAAAAGATACACATCCCCGAAACCGCAAAGAACCGCGGCAAGCGCTACCACAAGCCCGTGGATATGCAGCGCGGCTTCTCCTTGAAGGATGTGCAGACTTCCAGTTTCGACGACACCTGGCAGACGGTGTGGGGAGAAGAGTCCTGCATCCGCAACAACTACAACGAGATGGCCGTCACCCTGGAGAAGAATGGCATCACGATGATAGTGCGTTTCCGCCTCTACGACGACGGCCTGGGCTTCCGCTATGAATTCCCCGAGCAGCCGAAGCTGATCGATTTCGTGATCAAGGACGAGCTCACCGAGTTCGCGATGGCGGGGGACCATACCGCATTCTGGATTCCCGGGGACTATGACACCCAGGAATACAGCTACAACGTCACCCGGATGAGCGAAATCCGCCGGACGGCAAAGAAGATGAAGGTGGGGAATGCCTCCCAGCAGACCTTCAGCCCCTCCGGAGTGCAGACTGCCCTTCAGCTGAAGACGGACAACGGGCTGTATATCAATATCCACGAGGCTGCCGTGGTCAATTATCCAACTACCAACCTGGCTTTGAAGCGCAAGACCTTTCGCACCTATCTTACTCCCGACGCCGAAGGCTGGGGAGCTCTCCTGCAGGCCGGCAGCCACACCCCCTGGCGTACGGTAATGGTGGTGGATGATGCTCGCAAAGTGCTGGCATCCAGGCTGATACTGAATCTCAATGAGCCTTGTGCCCTGGAAGATGTGAGCTGGATCCACCCTACCAAATATATGGGTGTATGGTGGGAGATGATAGTGGGGCGCACCACCTGGTCTTACACCGACGAGCACAATGTAATCATAGTTGGAGAAACCGATTATGCCAACTCCAAGCCCCACGGAAGGCACGGAGCCACCAACGAAAACGTCCGTCGCTACATCGATTTTGCCGCCGCCAGCGGAATGGACGGCCTGCTGATAGAAGGCTGGAACATAGGTTGGGAGAACTGGTTCGGGCACCAGAAAGACAGGGTGTTCGACTTTGTCACTCCCTACCCGGACTTCGATCTTCCCGCCCTCAACGCCTATGCGCATTCGAAGGGCATACGCCTGATAATGCATCACGAAACCTCCTCATCCACAGCCAATTACGAGCGCTGGATCCCCGAGGCTTTCGGCCTTATGAACAAGTACGGCTACGATGCGGTCAAGACTGGTTATGTAGGAGACATCCTCCCTATAGGCGAGCATCACTACAGCCAAAGCATCATCAACCACTATAACTATGTGATCCGCCGTGCTTCGGAGCATCACATCATGGTCAATGCCCACGAGGCGGTGCGCCCGACGGGCCTCTGCCGCACCTGGCCGAATATGGTGGGCAACGAGTCGGCCAAGGGCGGTGAGTTCTGCGACAGCGTAGAGCCCAAGCACCTCACCATCCTTCCTTTCACCCGCCTGCAGGGCGGCCCGATGGACTACACCCCGGGTGCGCTGGAGATGAACCTGAAACTCATCACCCCCAAGCGCAAGGACGTGCTCAAGTTCACCGTCTGCAAGCAGCTTGGCCTGTATCTGACCATGCCTTCTCCCCTCCAGATGGCCTGCGACCTTCCGGAGAACTACGAGAGGTATGCCGATGCCTTCCAGTTCATCAAGGATGTGGCTGTCGACTGGGAGCAGAGCAAGTATCTCTATGCCGAGCCGGGAGATTATATAGTAGTCGCCCGCCAGCCCCGTAAATCCACGATGGAACTCGCCGCAAAGGGCGTAGCCGCGCTCGCCGACGGCAAAAAGGATTATGTGAACGGAGCCAGCCGCTTCTGCCTGACGGATGTGAACGGGAAGCAGGATTCAACAAAAGATATCTGGTTCGTAGGCGGAATCACCGACGAGAACAGCCGATGCTTCGACATCACTTTCGAGTACCTGAAACCCGGCGCGAAGTATGAGGCCACCATCTACGCCGATGCTCCCGATGCCGACGGAGTCAATGTATCGCAGGAAACCGGCTCGGCCCCCTGCGCCCGCTATACCATCACCAAACAGACAATCGACGCCTCCACCGTGCTGCCCATCCGCATGGCTCCCTCCGGCGGCTTCGCCATCTCACTTAAGGAGATCTGATTATGAAGAAGTTACTGCTCATTCCGGCATTGTTCCTGATCGCCGCCCTCGCCCCCGCGCAGGACTACGAATACGACGGCCTTGACTGCACCAGCATAGCCGTAGGGCGGCTGGCCAGCGACGACGGCAGCGTCATCACCTCGCACACCTGCGACGGAAAATCCCGCACCTGGCTCACTCAGGAGCCTGCGGCCCGCTATCCCAAAGGCACGATGCACCCCGTCTATCGCGGCGGGCGGCACGTTGCCTTCCCGGGGGACACTACCGGCCTGCGCAAGACCGGAGAAATTCCCGAGGCACGCAAGACCTATGCATATCTCAACACCGCCTATCCTTCGCTTAACGAACGCCAGGTTGCCATAGGAGAAACCACTTTCTCCGGTCCCGACACCCTTCGCAGTGGCAACGGTATCTTCCTTGTCGAGGAACTCTGCCGCCTGGCCATGCAGCGTTGCGACAATGCCCGTGATGCGGTAAAGTTAATGGGAGAGCTATCCGAGAAGTACGGTTATATCGACGGTGGCGAATGCCTGACGGTTGCCGACAAGAAAGAGGTCTGGTTCTTCGAAGTGCTCGGTTGCGGCAAGGGGGAGAAAGGTGCCGTGTGGGCAGCTCAGCGTGTGCCGGACGATGAGGTGGCAGTGTCTGCCAACATCCCCCGCATCGGGCGCATCGACCGCAAAGACAGCAAGAACTTCATGGCCTCCGACAATGTGGAGGAGGTAGCCCTCAAATACGGCCTTTGGGACGGTGAAGGCGAGTTTTATTTCTACAAGGCCTACCATGCCGCATACGGCGCGGGCAAGAATTTCCGCGAGCGCGAGTGGTGGATACTTAGCACCCTCGCTCCTTCGCTCGGCCTTAAATATGAAGACGACGAGATGCCCTTCAGCGTCAAGCCAGAGAAGCCCGTGAGCGTGCGGGATGTAATGCAACTTCAGAGCTCCACCTACGAAGGTGTGGAAGGCTTCGATATGACCGAAAACATTAAACTGGGGGATAAAGTCAGCCCTCTGGCTAACCCCTGGCCCACGACGAACTACCAGAAAACCATCAACACCATCGCTCCCGGCACCATCACCTTCCGCCGCACGGTGGCCGTGGCCTGGTGCGCCTACTCCACCGTCATCCAGCTCCGGGACTGGCTTCCGGACGCGGTGGGCGGCATCTGCTGGCTTGCGGTAGATAACCCCGCGCAGAGCCCCCACATCCCCATCTTTGCCGGAGGCACGTCCCTTCCCGGGCCCATGTCGGCCTGCGGCCAGAAGAACTACGATCCGGGCCTGTTCGTCTGGCAGTTCCGCAAGGCCAACAAGCTCGCCACCCTCAGCTGGCAGACCACCAAGGAGGGTTTCAACAAGGTGCTGAAAGAGGTTGAGGATGCCGCATTTGCGGATCTCCCCGGCGCGGACGCCACTCCCGAAGAGCTCGATACCTACACCCGCAGGTTTTATAACTACGCCGCCGCCCGATGGGCCGAACTCGAGGCCAAATACTGGGTGGAATTCGGCAGAGGATTCTGATATATTATGGAAAACTACAGACAAATCGATCTGGCCGCCTGGACCAAGTTCGGGGAAGGGGGCAATGGTGTCACTTACGTCTGCCTGGAAGAGCCGGACGTCATACTCAAGGTCAACAAGCCGGCGCTCAGCACATTGGAATTCGTGAAGCACGAATTCGACGTGTCCAAGGCGGTCGAGGCCCTGGGCATCCCTATTCCAAAAATGTACGAAATAGTCCGTGTGGGAGATGCCTACGCCACGATTTCCGAGCGCGTCAAGAGCAAGAAATCCCTCTCCCGCATCTGCTGCGACGAGCCCGCCCTTACCGAAGCCATGGCCAGCGTCCTATGCGAACACGGAAAGAAGCTTTTCGGCACCCAGTGCAATACGGAAATGTTCCCCAACAGAAGGGAGCAGCTGATGCGCGCCCTGGATAAGGTGCAGTTCATAGGGGAAAAGAACCGCAGCATCCTCTCGGATTTCGCCCGCACCATAGAAGACAGGACCACCTGCGTTCATGGAGATTTCCAGACGGGCAACATCATCCGTTCCGGCGAAGGCTATTTCTGGATCGATCTGGACCGCTTCGGCTATGGGGATCCGATGTTCGACATAGGGCACCTCTTCCTGATATGCAATGTTTATTCTAAAATGAAACAGGTGCAGGATATCTTCCATATGGGAGAGGCTCAGCTGCGTTCCTTCTGGGAGGCCTTTGCCTGCGCTTACACCGGAGAGGACGACCATTCGGCCTTCGATCATCTTGCCGGGAAGTTCTCCTGTCTGGACATTGTCCTTCGCTACGAATTCCAGAAATCCGGCCTGGCGGAAAAGCTGTTCTTCGCTTTCCACATAAGGCGTCTCATTAAACAGTATTATTCTTGATGAATATCCGTTTCATCTTCTTACTGTCGGCCATGATTGTTTCCTCCTCCCTTTTCGCTCAACAGTTCCTCCCGGTGAAGGGCATAGTGAATGCCCGGGACCTTGGAGGCTACAGGATGCGTGACGGACGTTCCCTGCGCGCCGGAGTACTGATCCGCGCCGCGCATCTGGCCGAAGCCTCCGATGCGGACCTGGACCATCTATCCTCCATCCCCGTAACCAAGGTCGTGGACTTCAGGAAGGAAGAGGAATTGCAAGGGAAAGCGGACCGTCCCGTGCCTGGCGCGGAATTCGTGCGTATCCCGGTGGATGCCAGCGGGAACGTGGCCGCGCAGGCCTCCGAAGAGGAAAGAAAAAAGTTCACCGGCCGCAAGAAGTTCGACGCCAAGAAGATAATCGTGATGGCCGCTTTTAACGAGAAGGCGAAGAAGGTGGCCCGCGAAATGTATCCCACTCTCATATTCAACCCAGAATGCCAGCAGCAGTTCGCTCGCTTTTTCCAGGAGGTCCTCGCCACCGAAAAGGGGGCGGTGCTCTACCACTGCACACAGGGTAAAGACCGCACCGGCATCGCATCAGCCCTCCTTCTGGCTGCTCTTGGCGCAGACAGGGAGACGATAGTGGAGGATTTCGATGCCACCAACCTGGTTTATGCGGCCGATGTTCGAAAGTATTCCCGCCGCGTGCGATTCTGGGGCGGAAAAGAAGAGGAGATCGAGGTTGTAAAGGCCTTCCTCGGTGCCAATACCGGGAATTTCGTCAAGACCCTGGAAGAGATCGACCGCCGCTACGGCTCGATGGAGGCATATCTTAAAGGCCCCATCGGCCTGACCGATGCCGATATCAAGATCTTGCAGGAACGATATCTTCTGCCGGCATTGCCATAGAAACAAGATAATTACTACATTTGCAGCCACATTTGTTGAGACACTGAAATGAAAGCATCCAAACGATCGACCGTTGAGGCGATTATATTCCTGGTAGTTCTGATAGCCGTTTTCTGGGCACTCGGCGCCCGCATGGGCGGGGGCAACATGCTCAAGACCATGATGAACACGGCCCACGACCTTCTCCTGAACACGGTGTTCTACCTGATGGGCATCACCGTCCTCACCGGAGCCCTGTCAAAGCTCATGGCGGAGTTCGGCGTGGTCACGCTGCTCGAGAAGATACTGCGTCCGCTGATGAAACCCCTCTTCAACCTGCCCGGCGTGGCCGCCCTTGGAGCCGTGATGACCTTCCTGTCGGACAACCCGGCAATCATCGCCCTCAGCAAGGACCGTTCGTTCGCATCCTACTTCAAGAAATATCAGCTTATTTCCCTCACCAATTTCGGCACCGCCTTCGGAATGGGGTTCGTGGTGATGATCACGATGTTCGGCTACGGCAACGTGTCGGCCGCATTCGTTGGCCTGTTCGGAGCTGTGTGCGGATCCATCATCTCCACCCGCCTGATGCAGCGCTCCTGCCGCAAGGCATGGCCTGACGAGATGGAGGAGATGGTCCTGAAGGCCAGCCAGGAGGACCTGGCGGAAGAGAGGATTGAGACCGGCAAGAAGGACGGCATCTTCATGCGCTTCCTTAACGCCCTTCTGGACGGTGGCAAGAACGGCGTGGAACTCGGCCTGCAGATAATCCCCGGCGTGCTCATCATCACCACCGCAGTCATAATGATCACCTTTGGCCCTGGAGCGGATGGCTATACCGGCGCGGCCTCGCAGGGTGTTCCCATCCTGCCTTGGCTTGCAGGGAAGATACACTGGATATTCGAATGGCTGTTCGGATTCAAGGCCATGGAACTTATCGCATTCCCGATGACCGCCCTCGGCTCGGTAGGTGCATCTCTCGGGCTTCTTCCCAGCTTCCAGAATGCCGGCTTCCTGGACGGAAACGCCATCGCTGTCTGCACCGCCATCGGCATGTGCTGGAGCGGCTATCTCTCCACCCATACCGCCATGCTCGACTCCCTCGGCTGGCGCAAAGCCATCCCCAAGGCCCTCGGCGCCCACACCATCGCCGGCCTCTGCGCCGGCATCATCGCCCACTTCAGCTACCTGCTGGTAGGACTTCTCTAGCCCTGCTGATTATCAACAAGTTAATAAAAATCGTCTGGTGAAAATGCACCAGACGATTTTGTGTAAGTGCCTGAAAATCAGCTAGGCGGCGACGAAGTTGGCCTTAATGTTTTCGTAGAAGGCGGCCATAGTGGTGTAGATATACGGGCCGATCCAGAAGAAGCCGATGCCGAGGGTCAGCAAACCTAGGAAGAACCAGCCGATGAAGCTGAGCCAGAGCACGAACAGGCGCCATTTGTTGCCCTTCATCATAAGGCGGCTCCTTTCGATGGCTTCGAGGCAGCTGAGCTCCGGATTGTCTTTCAGCACGTAAGGCGTCATCGCGTAGGCGAAAGACTTGATGATTCCAGGAATAACCAGCAGCAGGGACCATAGGAAGATTTTGATGACCATCAGCAGATACCCGAGCACACTCCGCCAGTAGGGGCGGAAACCGAGCTTGAACATATTGTCTACCAGGTTCTTGTCCCCTCTGAGCAAGACCAGGAAAGTGTTGAACAATCCTATTGCCAGCGGGCCCGCCAGGAGGAAGGTGAAAGCAAAGGAGATATATGAATACCGGCCAAAATAAAGGGCCAGGAAAGACCAGGCGGCTGACGGATTTCCCTGCAGGAGGTATGCCTGGTAACGATGCATGAATTCAGCGTCCGTAGCCTGGTAGATCCCCACCCCGGCCTCGACTACGAGTACGATGATAATGTAGGCAAAAAAGGTCAGTGCGGCTTCTCCCCACTTCCCCTTCAGCGCTGTACGCGCTTCTTTTTTAAGGTCCCTGAATCTTTTCATATCAATAACGGTATTTCTTGCAACGTAGGTCCTTAGGGTCTGAACTGGTGCCTACCTGGAGCACGTAGCGTCCGTGGGTAGGAACCATGTCCTGATCCTTCTCGCTCCACCAGAGGAAGGTCTCCTCGGTGAGGGGGATTTCCACCTGAACCGTCTTGCCGGCAGGCACGTAAACGCGCTTGTATGCCCTCAGGGTGCGGATGGGCCCCTGCTTGTCCCTCTTCTTGGAGACGTATAGCTGCACGACCTCCTCGCCGGCGCGGCTGCCGGTGTTGGTCACCTTCACGATGGCCTTGCCGCCCCTCACGCGCACACGCCCGACTTTGAATGTGGTATAGCTCTGGCCGTATCCGAAGGCCCACTGCGGCTTGCCGGTGAAGAAGCGGTAGGTGCGGTCCTTCATGCTGTAGTCCGAGAAGTCCGGTAGTTGCTCTGTGGATGCGTAGAAGGTCAAAGGCAGTTTTCCGGACGGATTGTAGTCCCCGAAGAGTATGTCGGTGATAGCGAGGCCGCCCATCTGTCCGGGATACCAGGCCTGGAGGATGGCGTCGCAGTACTCCGCCTCCTTCTCGAGAGCCATTGCGGAGCCGCTGAAGTTCACCAGGATTATCTTCTTGCCGGCCTCATGCAGAGCGGCTATCAGGTCCCTCTGCACCTGCGGCAGCTCTATGACGGTACGGTCGCCCCCCTCGAATCCGGGGAATCCGCCCGCATCGCCCTGCTCTCCCTCCAGGAAGGGGGTGATGCCGGAGGCGAAGATGACGGTGTTGAAACACTGAAGCCTCTCCAGCACATCCTTGATGGGCTCGGCCCCGTCGATGTGGCCGCAACCCTTCACATAGTTAACCCCGTCCAGACGCTCCCTGAGTGCGCTCAGGAGTGTGATTGTCTCCTTGGGGACAGGACTGTAGTTGCCCCACTGCATGGTAGTGTCATCCGCATTCGGGCCTACGACCGCGATGTCTATATCGGTGCTGAGAGGCAGGATGCCGCCTTTGTTCTGCAGGAGGACCATGCTTTCGCGCGCCATCTTCAGCGCAAGCGACTTATGTGCGGAGCCCTCCACTATGCTTTCCGGCAGTTCGGCCCACGGATCCACGCCGTCCATCTCGCCCAGACGGATGCGGGCGATGATGACGCGCTTGAGGTTCCGGTCAAGTTCCTCCTCGGTCAGCAATCCGGCCTTGATGGCCTCAGGAATAGCCTGATAGGCGTGCCCGCATTCTACGTCCACGCCGTATTTCACTGCCAGTGCGGCTGCTTCTGCCTTGGTTTCCACGTACTCGTGGCGGCCCTTGATGTAGAAGTCGGCAACCGCCCAGCAGTCGGAAACGATCACTCCCTTGTAGCCCCACTTGCCGCGGAGCACGGTGTCAATCAGATAGTCGTTCGCGCTGCAGGGCTGGCCTTCGAAGCGGTTGTAAGCTGTCATTACCTGCTCCACCCCGGCCTTGGTCACAAGGTCTTTGAATGCGGGGAGATAGGTTTCATAAAGGTCGCGGCGGGTGGGCCTGGCATCGAAACGGTGGCGGTCCGGCTCAGGCCCGGAGTGCACGGCGAAGTGCTTGGCGCAGGCGAAGAGCTTGCGTACGGGGCTGTCGTCCGGCCCCTGCAGGCCGCGCACCACGGCCATTCCCATCTGCCCCATCAGGTACGGGTCCTCGCCGTAGGTCTCCATCCCGCGGCCCCAGCGGGGATCGCGGAAGATATTGATGTTCGGTGTCCAGAATGTAAGCCCCTGATAGCGGGCGATGGGCCCCGCCTGGTCGGCGATGCGGTGCTTCACACGGGCCTCGTCGCTGACGGCGGTAAACACGTCGTAAACCATTGCATTATCGAAGGATGCCGCCATTGCTATAGGCATGGGGAAGGTGGTGGCGGAGCCGTTGCGCCCCACTCCGTGCAGGGCCTCGTTCCACCAGTCATAAGCCTTTATGCCAAGGCGGGGGATGGCTTCGGAGGCGTTGAGGGTGAGGGCGGTTTTCTCTTCCATGGTGAGGCGGGAGATGAGGTCGTCCGCACGCTCCTCGGGGCTCAGTGCCTGATTCTGAAAGGGATAAGGCTGGGCGA
>JAEEGJ010013473.1_pt1 | contig 19800 bp, 22 predicted proteins | sample 8958761 | NCBI WGS metagenome assembly JAEEGJ01 (sample SAMN16246546, study PRJNA631951) | gut metagenome | biome: gut microbiome; feature: rumen; material: RS-attached | host: Bos | place: Iran: Karaj | collected 2018-10 | reverse complement strand
TTGACAATCAAATAATCATGTTCTAATATGCAGATAAGACCGACTGCTTTCACAATCGGTCTCATCATATACTCTTTTATTGCACTATTTTGCGTTTACACAGAATCTGGGATTGACTCTACCAGGCAGCGTAGAAAGCATCGGTATAAGGGCTTTTGATGGATGCAGCAACCTGACTGCTGTTATGTTACCTGATGGCATTAAAAGCTTAGGGGGATGGTCTTTCTGTAGCTGCAAGAGCCTTACCGCTCTTACGATACCAAGCAGCGTGCAAGATATTGGCGGGATGGCATTTTCCGGAACTCCGTGGTTGGAAGAAAAACGCAAGGTGAATCCCTTTGTCATCGTCAATGGCATATTGATCGACGATCAAACTTGCTCCGGTACTGTCAGGATACCGGATAGCGTTACAAGCATAGGAGGCTTGGCCTTTGCCAGATGTAAGGAACTAACTGCTGTCGTGATACCTGATAGCGTGATAAGCATAGAGGATTCCGCTTTCTATGAATGCAGTAATCTGGCGAATATCACGGTGCCGGATAGTGTAACAAGTATTGGGAGTAGAGCATTTTCAGAAACGCCGTGGTTGGAAGAAAAACGTGAAGAAACGCCTCTTGTCATTATCAATGATATACTGCTCGACGGTAAAGCTTGTTCAGGTTCGGTCATCATACCTGATGGTGTGACAAGTATTGTTGGCGGAGCTTTCAGAGCATGCAGGCACATGACCGATATCACGATACCAGATAGTGTGAAAAGCATTGGCGATTATGCTTTCTGGTGGTGCGATAAACTGAAAGCAGTATCGATACCGGATGGTGTAACAAGAATCGGGAGAGAGGCTTTCTGTTGTTGTTTGAACCTAACCTCTGTCTATATACCTGACAGCGTAACAAGCATCGAAGTTGGGGCTTTCTATGAATGTGCTAAACTGACCTCGGTCAAGATACCGAATAGTGTTACAAGCATTGGACACCATGCTTTCAAGGAATGCAAATGTCTAATTAAAAATTTAAAGCCATGGAGTGATTATCATGAAAACATCCTTACTTGATTTTATTGACTCAGATACTCTGAGAGAACATCTTAGAAATCAGGCGCTCGAACCTGCGATAGAATGCATATTGATAGTCCATTGTCGCAATTGTTCAATAGAAAAGAAGTTAGAAGCACTGAAAGAGAGATATGATACCTATTCAAAAGAAGACTTCAACAAGGGAACATACTATTGCCGAGAAATTGACCTTAAATCAGTTTTAAAAGAGTACATTGATTCTACCGAAAAGGTTCTTGATGATATGTACCGTCCTGACAATAATCATGTTTTTAGCGCTCATGCCACAGATAATATTGGTTTCCATGGAACATTCAATACTTTTGAAGCTGCAATAGATCTCCTCCACAGACTGCTGCTTACCTTCTTCTATCCACTGCCTGTAAATGCCAAGGACAGAGTTATTGACGAAGTTCATCAGCAGAGTCTGCTGATATTCCGGCAGTGCGCCATATTTCTTTGAACTGCTCCAGCCTGCGGAGTTGACCTTTTTTATCATACCGCTGCGGATATAGTGGTAGGACTCGTTGCCTGCACAGGTGATCTTCTCATAGGCAAGTCCCTTTTCCTCTGAAAAAAAGAAGAATTCACGGTTCACCTTGTCAAGCTCATCAGGCAGCTTGTAGTCCTTGATGCGCTCGATGTACTCCGCAGAATACTCCGCCTGTATCTCAGCAAGCAGATCGTCAAGAGTGGGGTAGTAGACGTAGAATGTCTTTTTATTTATCATAGCCCTCTGGCAAAGTTCGGTAACCCTGATCTTACCGTAATCCATTTCGCATATCATCTGCTCGAACACGCTCTTGATCGAATCTATCGTCCTGCGAACTCTCAGATCTTCACTACCTGTCAATACCATAATAGTCCTCCTATACATTCTGTGGTAATGTAACTGCGGTTACATTATACCACAGAGTGTCTTTTCTTTCAAGTCTTAGTCCGCAGGATGCCACGCTCCGAGGTTTGCTTCCTGCTCTGCAAGTGTCATATTGAAGAAACGCTTTCCGCAGTCCAGTGCTCTGATCTCAGCCATTTCATCGGCGGTCAGCTCAAAGTCGAATATCTCAAAGTTCTCCTTCATGTGCTGAGGATTTGTGGTTCTCGGGAATACGATCGTTCCTTCCTGAATATGCCAGCGCAAGATTATCTGCACATTGCTCTTGCCGTATTTCTGAGCCAGTTTCGTGAACACGCTCTCATTAATAAGTCCCTTGTCACCGTGACCGATGGGATACCAGCTTTCGATAACTGTGCCGTACTTCTCGATACGTTTTTTCAGTCCGTTCTGCTGATAGTAAGGGTGGCACTCCACCTGCAATACAGACGGCTTGATCGTGGCAGCTTCGCACAGCTCCTCAAGGCGTTCGCTTTCAAAATTGCTGATACCGATAGACTTCACTTTGCCTGCTTTCACAGCCTTTTCCATGTCCTTCCACGCACCGAGGTAGTCTCCGAACTGCTGATGCAGGAGAAGAAGATCAATGTAGTCCGTTCCGAGCCTTGCAAGCATCTTGTCAATCGCTGCGGCGGTCTTTCCTTCGCCGTATTCGTGCGGCCAGAGCTTTGTGGTTATCCATACTTCCTCACGGGGAACGCTGCTGTAGTTTACAGCCTTGCCGACGCTTCTCTCGTTCTGATAAGCGTGTGCTGTGTCGATATGGCGCACACCCATTTTCAGTGCATCAAGCACTGCGTTGTATGTTGCTTCACCCTCGGGGACCTGATAAACGCCAAGTCCGAACTGCGGGATCTTCGTACCGTCATTCAAAGTGATGTAAGTCTGCATAGTAATACCTCCTCAGATAAGTCCGTTATTTTTAAGCCACTTTTCGATCTGCGGCTTTGCATTTTTAACTCCGCTGCCAGTCAGGGAAAGGCCCTCACCGACATTTGCGTACTTCTTTATATCTGAAACGCTCTTGCTGAGTCCGCTGCCCTCGTTGGTGCAGAGTGGATAGATCGTCTTGCTCGAAAGATCGGCGCTTTCAAGGAACGTAAACACCGCCATCGGAGCAGTTCCCCAGTAGTTCGGATAGGCAAGAATGATATTGTCGTAGTCTGTTACATCCGGAATTTCTTTCAGCTCAGGACGTGCGTTTGCTCTGAGATGTGCCTTTGCTTCGTCGATGCAGGTCATGTAGTCTGCGGAATAGGGTTGCACCATTTCGAGCTTGAAGCTGTCAAAGCCTGTCAACTCAGTGATATGTCCGACTGCGATCTCTGTATTGCCCACTTCCACATTCTTCATCGAACCGCCGAAGTAGTTCTCATCGGCTCTTGAAAAGAAAATAACGATAGTGTTCATAGTAGTTCCTCCTTTGGCTTTAGGTAACTGTCGTTCCGTTAATTTTATTTTAGCAGATAACTCCCGAAAAAACAACGGGCAGTTTCTTTGGAATGGTTACTTAGGTAACGGTTTGTGTGAAATGGTTACTTATCCGTCAGAAGCCATTTACCATCCTGCTTAACAAAATGCTGATTTGTTTTCAGCGTCCATGTTCCGGAAGCGCCGTATACTTTGGCTTCAAGCGTGGTACTGCCTGTCAGCAATGCAGTATCTCCGTCAACCGTAACAACAGGGCTGTTCAGCTTGTAGGGGTAATAATTCAGAGTACCGTCTTCGATCTCACCGAAGAATTGCTCTTTGGTCTGAACCTTGCCTGACATATGCGTAAAAGTTTTATCCGCCGTTACAAGGTCATTCAGTGTATCAATGTCCTTATCGATCATTGCCTGTTCAAATCTTTCATACGTTTCAAGTACTGCGCTTTGATCTGTTGTTATGGTAGCAGAACTTGTTGCATCAACGGTCTGCGTATCATTGATATATGCTTTTTTCATAAGACAAAGATCAAATACGTCCCAACGTTCATCGCCGGTCAGATCATACGGCTTTCCGGAAAGATCTTCTTCAGTGGGTCTTCCAAGGAGAAAGTCTTGTAAATTGCGAATATCCTGCATTGTATAATGCACCACTTTCTTTTCAGCGATCTTATTGAAATTATTGTTATCGAGCCAGTTCTGAACGATAGCTCTTGCACTTTCGCCTTCATTCTGAGCGACCGAGCCTCTTACAGAGAAACCGCTCATTATTTCTGCACCTTCACAGATTCCTTTTATAATGGTAACAGTATTTGCTTGCCCGCTGCCTTCATGTGTGTTGAACGGTATTATTGTTTTACCGTCCCAGTCATAGCTTTCAAGGAAGCTGTACATCGCCATCGGCATATCGCCCCACCATATCGGATAGCCCACGAATATTACATCGTAACTCCCGAAGTTTTCAATAGAAGTTTTCAGTTCCGGACGTTCTTTATTTGTTCGCTCCTCAGTTGCAACGGTGAGCATTTCATCGTATGCAGACGGGTATTCCCTGACAGTTTCTATGCGAAAAAGCTCACCGCCGGTTTCTTCTGCTACGATCTCTGCGAGAAGGTCGGTGTTTCCGCGATCTATGATACCAACACTGTAGTTTTCACCCGCTCTTGAAAAATATGTAATCAGTACATTATCATGATGGGATTCTTCAGCTGTTGCATCAGTACTTGAAAAAGCAGAAGAAACTGCGGTCACAACAACAGTTGTCAGTAATGCTATCAGTCGTTTCATATTCATTCTCCTTTCAGGAATTAGTAACTTTGGTTTCTTTACTGTGCTTTTATTATATCTGATAGCTTATGAAAAAACAACGGGCAGTTTCATTGCAACTGTTACATAGGTAACTTTTTATGTGAAATAGTTACTTATCTAGAATATAAGCACGATCAAACTTATCAACCGCACTTTATGAGCTTTGACTCCAGGGGTCAAAGATTTAAAGTTCTTCTTTTTCTATATGTACGTGAAACTAAGCATGAGCCAACATTTATAGATCTTCCAATAGAATAAGAAGAGGGCAATGTTTTCCGTAAATGGAATACATTGCCCTTTTACATATCTAATTTTGCAATTCAAATATCAACACTTTCAAAATAGAACCTGCTGATTTCCTCAGGTGTATAATCGCTGTGGCCTTTAAGCCACCATCGCACAGTTTCAGAAAAAGCAGCAACAGCTATGTCCATTGCATAGTCACGAGGAATATTGTCTTTAACGATGATATGTTCATCAAACACACAATAGAGATATTCTTTAAGGTAGCGCAAAAAAACTTCACCGCACTCTCCGGAGAACAGACCCTTTATACTCTGCTGCTTCTCCTGTAAGTGGTACAATATGTGTGTGATTCTATCCTTGAAAGTGCTGTGATGCGAAAAATCGTGATTCTCTTCAGATAGAAGTTCATCTGAAAAAACATGTTCAAATATTTCAATGCATAAAGCTTTGAGCAGTTCGTCCTTTGTTTCAAAATGGGCATAGAAAGTGCTTCTGCCGATGTCGGCTTCATCTATGATATCCTGAACGGTCATAGATGTGTAGCTCTTTCGTTCCAGCAAGGTTGAAAATGCCGTGAAGATCAGGCTTCGTGTCCTGCGCTGCCGTCTGTCCATGATATGCTCCTTTCCGTACAATATCGACTTTTTGTTCGGTAACGTACATTTTCATATTATCGGTTATTGAATAATCAGGGAAAATATGATAGTATAGATACAGAACATAGTGTGCGGTAACAGATATATAGTACCACAATAGATCAGGTTTGTCAAGGAGGATATAACATGAGCGAAAAAAGAGATTTCAGATTTGACAAGAAAGCAGCGAAATATGATGACAGCTACGAAGGAAAGCTGTCGGAAAAGTTCTATTCCCTTGTGACCGAAAATGTGCAGCTGACAGACGGTATGGCTGTGCTTGAAATGGGCTGCGGTACGGGAACGATACTTCACCGACTTTCGCAGAAATGCAGTATCAGCGGTCATGGGATAGACGCAGAAGAAAAAATGCTTGAACAGGCAAGGAAGAAATGTCCCGATATGGAGATACTGAACTGTTCCTGTGATAATACGCCATTTGAGGACGGTAAATTTGATGTGATCGTTGCTTGTATGGCATACCATCATTTTCCTGATAAGGACGGCTTCTCAAAAGAGTGTGCAAGACTTCTGAAACATAGAGGCAGGCTCTATATTGCCGACCCTAAACTGCCTATGCCCATACGCAAGGTGCTGAATGCTGCTCTCGATATACACAAAATAAATGGAAGGGTTTACACAGTCGATGAAATAACAGAAAACTTCTCCGGCTATGGCTTTCAAAAGCTATACGATAAACATGATGCTTATGCACAGCTTGTCTGTCTCGAAAGAGAATAAATATCAGGGAGGAATTATTATGTTAAAACGATGGCTTGAAAACGAGCCGAAGGTCACGCTTGTATGTGCGGTATTATCAGTGGTATCACTGGTACTGAGCATCACAGGCATATTAAAGGACATTCTGCCTGTTGATATTGCGTGGATAGCGATAATCCTATGCGGTATCCCCATACTGATAGGTGCATTCAAAGGAGTGATATTTGAACATGACATCAAGGCTGACCTGCTTGTGTCCCTTGCACTTATTGCATCGGCGGCAACAAAAGAATTTTTCGCCGCAGGCGAGGTGGCACTCATCATGCAGATCGGTTCACTTTTAGAGGACTACACTTCGGGCAAGGCAAGGGCAAGCATTGAAAAGCTCATCAATCTGACGCCGCAGACCGCAAGGGTCATTCGTGACGGTGCGGAGAATATTATTCCCGTTGAAGAAGTCAAAGTCGGTGATGTGTTGAGCGTTATTGCAGGTGAAACTATCCCTGTTGACGGCACGATTCTCAGCGGTGAAACTTCCATTGACCAATCGGTTATGACGGGAGAAAGTCTGCCTGTTGAAAAGACCGTTGGCAATACCGTTTCCAGCGGTACAATGAATCAGTTCGGAACATTCAACATGCGCTGTGACCACGAAAGTTCGGACAGCTCTTTGCAGAGAATGGTTCGTCTTGCGGAAGAAGCCGAGGAAAACAAAGCGCCTATCGTATGTGCGGCTGACCGCTGGGCAACATGGCTTGTTGTGATCGCACTTTCCTGTGCGGTTATCACGGGACTTATTACCCGTGACTTTATGCGTGCCGTGACTGTGCTTGTGGTGTTCTGCCCCTGTGCATTTATCGTTGCAACGCCCACCGCCGTTCTTGCAGGCATCGGAAATACGGCGAAATACGGCATTATCATCAAGTCGGGCGAAGCGCTGGAAAAGCTGTCACGCATCAGGCGTATCGCTTTCGATAAGACAGGTGCACTGACCTACGGCAAGCCACAGGTGGTCAATGTTTGCTCCTGTGACAACACCTATTCGGACGATGATATCCTCCGCTTTGCAGCACTGGTGGAGCAGAAGTCCGAGCCCCCTCTCGGCAAGGCAATATGCAAAGCCTACGCCGATAAGAAAGGCAAGCTCACAGATGTTTCCGACTTCAGAATGACCGCCGCAAAAGGCGTTTCGGGAACTGTTGACGGCACAATGATAATGGTGGGCAAACTCATTGGAGAGATTGACTCTGCGGACAAGGCAAAGGTCGATGAACAGCTTTCCAAAGGTGCAACGGTGGTCTATGTTCACGCTGAGGGCAAGCCCGTGGGATTTATAGCACTTTCCGATGTCATGCGTGAAGATGCGGCAGACATCGTGAAAAAGCTGAAATCCGTGGGTATCACAACAATGCTCCTGACAGGAGATAATGCGTTCGCCGCAGGCAATATCGCAAAGAGTGTCGGTATCGAAACTGTTCACACCGACCTTCTGCCCGAAGATAAGATGAAGATCATCATGGGCTATTCCGACAAGGGCGAAGCGGTCTGCATGATTGGTGATGGCGTGAACGATGCCCTTGCCTTGACAAGTGCCGATGCGGGAATCGCTATGGGCGGTATCGGTTCGGATATTGCGATAGAGTCCGCTGATGCAGTCCTTGTCAGCGACGAAATCAAGCGCCTGCCCTATCTGTTTGACATGATGCAGAGGGTCATGAAGAAGATCAAAGTCAATATCATAGCTTCACTTGTCATAAATCTGAGCGCCGTGATACTGTCCGCATTCGGTGTGCTGACACCCAGCACAGGAGCACTGTGGCACAACTTCGGCTCGGTTTTCGTTGTAGTCAATGCGGCACTGCTACTGAGGAAAAAGGGAAAGAAATGATTCTGTTTCTAAGGTAAGCCAATTTGTTATGAATAACCTTGTCCCCCTATGTAACCGCTGCGTTTGAGCAAATATTTTATGTTCTTTGACAAGAATTTATATAATTAGCTTATGTCTAAAGATAGAATATGCCAATAGACCTTAGTCTATTGAAATATCCGAAAACTGTGTCATATAAGTTGTTTTTAGGCTTTTGCAATATTGCAAATAAAATTCGAATCCTACCTCAAAATTGGCAGAAGATATTGGATGAGGTCCGCTGCGGAAACAAAAAGCCCGTAGAAGCGGTTAGGGAACTTGGTATATCCCGCTCTTACTTCTACAAGATTTATAGTGACAACTGATAGATGTAGCCTCCTTCGGGAGGCTACTATTCTATTCCAAGATCATTTGTTAATGAAAGAGTCTTTAATACTACTTCTGAGCATTTCAAGCTCATTCTGGCAAGCTGTTATTTTAGGCGTATAATCAATCACAGTATTCAATTCTTTTTTTAAGCTATCCTGACGAGCTAGAAGCCCAACTCTTTTTTCGTTAAGTTTACGGACAGAAGCCTCTCTAAGTTTTCTGCCAGCGCTGTTTGTTTTTTTAGCATAAGGAAAGGGCTATGTCCTCCGTAACCTGTGTACGGAAGGCATAGCCCTTATTTTCTGTGCCTATTCAATTAAGTGTAATCCTGCTTTAATCTTTTCAGAAACAGTTCTGCTATCGGCGAAAACACCTGATACTTCTTCCAGATGATATACATATTCGTTTCAAGCTTTGGCTTTATCTGGCGGAAGCAAAGTCCGCTCTTCTCGCTCGTGTCGATAAGATGCTCAAATGTCAGCAGATACCCCAGCCCCTCCTTCACCAAAACCGAGCCGTTGTAGGCGAGATTGACCGTTCCCGCAAAGTTCAGCTTGTCCATATTTTCACCGCACCAGCGTGGAAAATCCACACGGATAGACTGCTCGGAGCAGAACAGCGGAAGCCCATAGAGGTCATCAAATGTTACACATTCTTTCTCAGCAAGCGGACTGTCACGGAGCATAACGAGCCCCCATTTGTCGCTTTCGGGAATCGGGAGATAGTTGTATTTTGAGAGGTTCGGCGGTTCAACGATAACTGCAAGATCAAGGATACCTCTGTCAAGACGTTCCGCAACGGGCTCGGTATCTCCGCTGAATATGTGGAAGATGAAATTCGGGTATTGTTCCTTGAATGCTTTGATACTTCGTGCAAGGTACTTGATGAGATAACTCTCGGCACAGCCTATGCGTATCTCTCCGCCGATGATGTTGTCAAGCTGGCTGAACTCCTCGGCGGTCTTGTCTACCATTGCGAGAATGTCCTCGGCACGCTTTCGCAGGAGCATTCCCTCCTCATTGAGGAGCATATTCTTATTGGTGCGAATAAACAGTTCATGCCCCAATTCTTCCTCAAGCTTCTTTATCTCTTTAGACAGCGAGGGCTGCGAGATATGCAGGCGCTCGGCCGCCCTTGTCATGTTTTCTTCTCTTGCAATGGCGAGAAAGTAACGTAAGACACGTATTTCCATAGCACACCTCCAATATTTCTATTATCATTATAACCTGTTTTGCTATTCCTGTCAAGAATAACAAACTATTCAAAATAGGTATTTTACATATCCGAAAAGATGTGATATACTTAAATTACAGAAACACGGAGGTGGTGAAAATGGCAAACGCAGCCGACAAAACAGCGGTACTGACCGAAAATCTGCGTGACATGGGCTTGGACGATGAAACGACAGCGAAATGTCTGATGCTGATCGGGGAAAAGCGTTATGCAGAGCTTGAAAAGCTGCTGAAAGCCTATCGGCAGTCACTTCTCGACAGCGTTCACAAGTATAACGAACGAATCGACTGCCTGGACTTTCTCACCTATAAACTGAGAAAAAACGGAGGTATCTGAAATGAAAGACGAAATGCTTACTTTAACACAGGAATGGGACAAGACCTTCCCGAAGTCCGACAAGGTCGATCATAAGAAGGTGACATTCCACAACCGCTACGGTATCACACTCGTTGCCGATATGTACACTCCAAAGAATGCAGGCGGAAAGCTTCCGGCAATTGCTGTAAGCGGCCCGTTCGGTGCAGTCAAGGAACAGTGCAGCGGTCTTTACGCACAGACACTTGCAGAGCGTGGATTTCTGACCATTGCATTCGATCCGTCCTTTACGGGTGAAAGCGGAGGACAGCCGAGATACATGGCTTCTCCTGATATAAATACAGAGGACTTTCAGGCAGCAGTTGATTTCCTTTCAGTACAGGAAAATGTTGATCCTGAACGCATTGGTATCCTTGGCATCTGCGGCTGGGGCGGTATGGCTCTCAATGCGGCATCACTGGATACCCGTATCAAGGCGACTGTTGCATCTACCATGTACGATATGACGAGAGTGAATGCAAAGGGCTACTTTGATGCCGATGACAGCGAGGAAAAGCGCTATGCGATGAAGCAGGCACTGAATGCCCAGCGTATCAAGGATTATGCAAGCGGTGAGTATGAGCTCGGTGGCGGTGTTATTGACCCTCTGCCGGAGGACGCTCCGTATTTCGTAAAAGACTACCACGCATACTACAAGACCGAAAGAGGCTATCACCCCCGTTCGCTCAATTCAAACGGAGGTTGGAACAAGATAGGCTGTATGTCGTTCATCAATATGCCTATCCTGCAATACAGCAATGAGATACGCTCCTCCGTTATGATAATGCACGGCGACAAGGCACATTCCTTCTACTTTGGAAAAGACGCTTATGAAGCGATGATAAACGGCAATCAGTATACCGACAACAAACAGCTTCTTGTGATAGAGGGTGCTTCCCATACCGACCTCTACGACGGCGGAGAGAATAACGCTATCCCATTCGACAAGCTCGAAGCCTTTTATAACAAGTATCTGAAATGATCTATCCGGAGGAAACAGCAATGACAACAGCAGAATTTCTTGAATTTATGAACAGCGGAAAACAGGTCACGGCTGAGAGCAATGTGCATCAGATCATGCATAAGCTGAGTCAGGAGGCAATCCGCATCACAATGGAGATCAACAGCCGCTATCATACGCCCGATGAGATCAATGCGCTGATGTCGGAGCTTATCGGTGAACCTGTTGAGGTCGGGCTGTTTCCACCGTTCTATACAGACTGCGGCAGGAACATTCATCTCGGAAAGGGTGTGTTCATCAATGCAGGCTGTAAATTTCAGGATCAGGGTGGGATCTTTATCGGTGACGGTGCGCTGATCGGTCACAATACGGTGCTTGCGACCCTCGATCACGGACTTCTCCCCGAAGAACGCCATGATCTGATACCCAAGCCCATTCACATCGGCAGGAATGTGTGGATAGGCTCTAACTCAACTATCCTTTCGGGTGTGACGATCGGTGATAATGCAGTCATCGGTGCAGGCTCGGTCGTTACAAAGAACATACCCGAAAATATGATAGCGGTCGGCACTCCTGCAAAGGTGGTGAGGAGCATTTATGATTAAAGCGAGATATTTAGCAGTTATTTCTTCTTTTCTGATGTTGACCGGGTGCGGCAGTTACTCAGAGGATAGTTCGGCTGTGACGGTGCAAAGTGCAAACTCGTCTGTTATGATGCAAAGCGACAGCAGCGTTTCATCTGTGGCCTCTGACAAACAAGAGGTCACAACCGCCGAACAACATGAAGAAAAGGAAGCTAATGGTATGAAGATAGCTGTAGGAGATACGCAATTTCGTGTCTCATTGGAAAGCAGCGATACAGTCACAGCTTTGATGGAAATACTGCCCCTGACACTTGATATGTCCGAATTGAACGGCAATGAAAAGTATTATTACCTTGATACCTCTCTGCCTTCCTCGCCTGAAAAAGTCGGGCATATAAGCGAAGGCGATATAATGCTTTACGGCGATAGCTGTCTTGTGGTGTTTTACGAGAGCTTTGATACTTCATACAGCTATACAAAGATCGGTCATATATCAGATACTTCGGGGCTTGCTGATGCACTCGGTAAAGACGGTGTGACCGTAACGTTTGAAATGAACGGCAGCCAAGATACCGAATACACCGTGCAGGATGTACGGAATCTCAATGATTTTCTTCTTGCGAAACCGACAGAAGAAGATTTGCGGGGAAAGCCTTACGATCTCGACAATGACGGGGTATGTAGCGTTTTTGACCTATGCCTGCTGAAACGAAAGATATTGGAGCAGCGTAATATGACAACAGAATTTGATTATGAAAGCAAGACCGTATTGCTCAACAGCGGCTATGAAATGCCCATTCTTGGACTTGGTACATGGACACAGGACGATGATACTGCGGAAAACTCTGTCTACGAAGCGCTGAAAGACGGTTATCGGCTGATCGACACAGCGCAGTATTACGGTAATGAAACAGGTGTTGGCAGTGGCATTCAGAGGGCGATCGATGATGGTATCGTAACCCGTGAGGAGGTCTTCGTCACCACAAAGGTCATGCCTTCCAACTATGACAGAGCGTACAGTTCTATTGACGATTCGCTTGAACGACTCGGACTTGATTACATTGACCTGATGCTGATACACCAATCGGGAAGTAATGATACTGAAGTCTACAAAGCCCTGTGTCAAGGTGTCAAGGACGGCAAGCTGCGGTCAATCGGTATTTCTAACTATTATACCCTCGATGAATATGAGCGTGTCACATCCGGCGGTGAGATCAAGCCTGCGGTAGTTCAGAATGAAAATCATCCGTTTTATCAGAACACCGAGTTCCAAAAGGATATCGCCAAATACGGTACGGTGGTAGAATCATGGTATCCGTTCGGAGGCAGAGGGCATACGCAGGACTTGTTCGGTAATGAAACGATCACGGATATAGCAAAGGCACACGGCAAGACATCGGCACAAATAATACTCCGATGGCATTTGCAGGCAGGCTATGTCACGATACCGGGTTCACAGAATCCGGATCATATACTTGAGAATTACAGCATCTTTGATTTTGAGCTGACCGATGCAGAAATGCAGAGAATGGCAGAACTGCACACAGGACAACGATATGAAAATTGGTGAGTGAGGTATATTTATGAGCAAAAAAGTCCTTATTATTTCGTCAAGCCTGCGTAAAAACGCAAACTCCGAGCAGCTTGCAGTTTCTTTTGCAGACGGAGCAAAAGCGGCGGGGCATGAAGTGGAATTGATCTCCCTGCGTGATAAAGAGATCAGATTCTGCATCGGCTGTTTTGCCTGTCAGAAGACTCAGCGATGCATTATGCATGACGATGCAGATGCTATCCGTGAGAAAATGCTTCATGCTGATGTGCTTATTTTTGCTACACCGATCTACTACTACGAAATGAGCGGTGCGCTGAAAACAATGCTCGACCGTGCAAATCCGCTGTTTTCCTCGGATTATCGTTTCCGTGAGGTCTATGCACTTGCAACAGCAGCAGAAGACGAGGAGGATGTTCCGCAAAAGGCATTTTCGGGTATTGAGGGCTGGGTAGACTGCTTTGAAAAGGCAAAACTCGTCGGCACTCTGTTCTGCGGTGGAGTGACTGATATTGGCGAGATAGAAGGCAATACCAGACTTAAAGATGCTTACAATATGGGGTTCCGCATTTAGTTTTGTAACTTTGAAACAGAAAGGCTATTGCACATTGACGGTGCAATAGCCTTGATTTTATATCCTGTCTAAAATACTATGAATATCCCCATTGATGCAAATGCTCTGCCCGGCTATCTCATCGGGCGCATACGCTTCACCGAAATTCAGGCAGGCATAGACCGCCTTCGGATTTGCAAAGGTCATCTTCCAAAACGGATACTTGATGATGACAGGCGTATTCATGCCTACGCCAAGCTCTAAGAACAGGATATTCAGTCCCTCATGGCGGCGCAGGAACTCGTCATAGCGCTCCGCTGCTCTGTGCCAGCCTTCGTCCTCGACAAAGGTATCATCGGCACGAAGGTTCATGCTCATGGGCTTTCCACAGACTGGACACTTCGGTACAAGTTCGGAGGGTACACGCATATTTTTTTGCTGCTCAAACATCTTCCTGACCGTTTCCTCGTTGTCATAGGTCTTTTGGTGGCAAGGTTCACTGCATTGCCAAAGCCCGTAGTCGCCCTGCGTGTAAAACAGTCTTGCTTTGTCAAAGCCAGCCTTCTGGAACTGGTGATCGACATTGGTGGTGATGACAAAATAGTCCTTGTCCTTCACAAGCTCGAACAGGCGCTTGTATGTACCGTTGTCTACGTCCATGTAGCGGTTGATGTAAATATAGCGTGACCAGTACGCCCACTGTTCTTCCGGTGTCGGGAACGGATAGAAGCCGCCCGAATACATATCCCGAAAGCCGTATTTCTCCACGAAATCCCCGAAGTATTTCTGCAAACGCTCTCCCGAATAGGTAAAGCCTGCGGCGGTGGAAAGTCCAGCCCCTGCACCGATGACGATCGCATCAGCGGTCTGTATTTCTTTTTTCAGACGGTCAATTTCCGCCGAGTAGTCTTTTGTAAATTTCATGATCGTCCTCCTTGAACACGTTGAAGATCACCTGTATATCGTGGTTCTTGCGAAACTCCCTGACGGTGCGGACAGCAATTTCTGCCGCCTTTTCCTGCGGAAAGCCGAACACACCCGTTGAAATACAGCAAAACGCTATCGACTTCACATTGTTTTGCACAGCAATTTCAAGGCAGCTTTTGTAGGAACTTTCCAGCAGTCTGCAATGCTCGTCCGTGAGCTGCCTTTGAACGATCGGTCCGACCGTATGTATCACATAGTTGCATGGCAGGTTGTAGGCAGGCGTGATCTTCGCCTTGCCTGTGGGTTCTTCGTGACCTTGCGCTTTCATGATCTGACCGCACTTATACCGCAGACGAACGCCTGCAAAGGTGTGTATGCAGTTGTCGATACAGCTGTGGCACGGTTGCCAGCAGCCTGTCATTCCCGAATTGGCAGCGTTGACTATCGCACCGCATCGGAGCGTGGTAATATCACCTTTCCAGAGATAAATGCCGTCCTCTATGGGTGTTAGGTCTGCAATATCCGTGATACCCTTGTTATCGGTCAAGGCTGTGAGATATTCGTCCTCGGCTTGCAAATAATCCTCGTCTGCCTTGACAGCAGGACGGATGTTCACAAGGCTTCTGTAAAGTCGGAACTTGTCGGCTTTATCGTCGGGAATATGGATATTGCTCATATCTTTTCTTTCGGAAAGAAGATAGTTTATCAGAAAATCGAGATTGTTTGTCATACGATCACCTCTTTACAACAGCACCTACGGGACATATCGCCGCACAGTTTCCGCAATGCAGACAGTTTTCCTGCCTGATAACAGCCTTGTCAGTCAGGTCGATACAGCTTTGCGGACAATCCGTCAGACATGAACCGCAGGCGATACAGCTATCGGTCACGAAATATCCGCTTTCCTTGTTTTCAGCACCACCGAATGTGAAAATGTCACGCTCTATGGGTTTCTTGGAAAGGTCGAACCACTCTCCGCTGCCTTCATATATCTGAAAGACAGTCAGAGCCTTCCGGCTTTCATCGGTCGGATATATCTCAAGCATATACGGATTCTTTTCAAACAGCAAAGCGAGCATATCCTGTCTAATTTCTCTGACTTTTCCACGAACAGAAACGGCGGTACAGCTCATTGTATCCTCGCCCTTTTTGCCTGATAATGCAAGATAGCCCTTGTCCTTTAACCGCTGATAGAAGTTCTTTCCCTTTGCGGTGAGAAAGTACAGTCCGTTCTCGTCTGCATACATCATATCGATCACACAGGTCACAGGCAGACCATCACTGTCCACTGTTGCAACAACAGTGGAGTGTATCTCGTCCACGATAAAATTCAGATAATCATGTGCTGTCATAGATATCCCTCCGACATAACTGTTAGTCTTCCTGCTTCCTCAAATACGTCGCAGATCTCCATTTTCAGTCTGGTGTTCACAGGAGTTTTTCCTTTTTTGTGAGCGAAAACCACAACAACATCAGAAGCCTCCTGACTGCACTGCACGTATTTTTCAAGCTGTATCATAAAAACAGGTGCGTTGAAATAGGCAATGCGGTCTATTATCATTTCTGATTCAATGGCAGAGGAAACATCTCGCATCACTACTGCGTCAGTTGACCAGTTTTTAGCAGAGTCGATGACTGCAATAAATCCTGTCTTTTTATCAAAAACTTTTGCAAATTCTCTCACTGTCATTTCTTTCACTCCCTATGGAAAGAGTGTGCCGATTTTTCAGCACACTCTTATGTTTATTCTTCTTCAATGATCTTCTTGGTATCAGCAACAACCTCTGCAAGCGTAGTCAATTTCAGCTCATTTTCAAGAGCTGCCTGAGCCGCTTCAAGTCTGCCGTCCATGACCTTATGGATATTCCGTCCCACAGGGCATTTCGCATTGGGGTTCTCGTGAAAGCGGAACAACCCTGTGTCGTCTGTGCATTCGACAGCTCTGTAAACATCATACAGCGTGATCTCGCTTGTGGGCTTTGCAAGGTGTGCGCCGCCGCTGCCCTGACGAGTTTCTACGATTCCTGCCTCACGGAGCTGTCCGAGGACATTGCGGACAATAACCGCATTCACGCCCGTACTGCCGGAAAGGAAGTCGCTTGTCACTCTCATCTCACCGCCGAAAACTTCGATACAGATGAGGATATGAACTGCTGCTGTAAATTTACTTGTTATCTGCATAGATGTTCATCTCTTTCTTACTCTCTTACCACGCTGATACGCTGACCGATGTGATCGCCTTTTTCAATCTCGTCAACCATAGCAACTGCGTAATCTGCATAGCTGATAATGCTCTCTCCCTTGCTGTTAAGGGTAAGCTCCTCGCCTGCAAGGATATATTTGCCTGTGCGTTCGCCGTCAGCCTGAAAATCTCCTGCGGGGCTGATGTATGTCCACTTGACATCATTACGCTCACGAAGCTCTCTCAGAGCCTTAGCCATAGCATTTGCAAGGGGCTTGAAGATCTCAGGGAAATCAGCACCGTCCGAAACACAGGCGGTATGCTCGGCATTCACATAAAGGCTTCCTGCACCGCCGACAACGAGCAGTCTTGTATCCGTTCTCGAAAGAACATCACAGATGTGCTTCAGAGAAGTGGAGTGCTGATTAAGTGTTTCAGGAGTCCATGCACCGAATGCGTCAACAACTACGTCGAAGCCTGCGAGGTCAGCCGCTGTCAGATTGAACAAGTCTTTTACGATAGCATTCTGCGCTGCGGACTTGTTCTCGCCCTTGACAACTGCGGTAACGTCGAAACCTCTGTTTACAGCCTCTTTCACGATGAGCTGTCCTGCCTTGCCGTTTGCACAAATAACTGCGATTTTCATAGTGAATACCTCCTAAAGTATAACATAAATGTGGGTTTCTGTAAAGTTGTAACATCGTTTATTTCAACTTTCTGACATTAGTATATCACAAGAACTGCAAGTTGTCAACTATATTATTACAACTTTAGCGAAGTGCATATAATTTCATGAGATTTATGCGCTTATTAAACAAAAAAGTCCTCACAGTTTCGGCTGTGAGGACTCTATTGTTTTATTCAGATAAACACATTAACGTGAATATTATGCCAATTGAGTATTCTGCGCTTAGTAGACTTCGCGTAAAGGTATTCTTTAGCATCGTCAAGATTCAGCGTAAAATAGCCAACCTGAGTATATTTCCGAATTACTTCTTTTCGCTTATTGCAGCCTGTGTTGTGGATAGGGAGCAGTGAAACTCAAATCAAAAAATAGCTATTTTTTCGCCACAAACTCGATATAGAAAAAGTCCTCTACTTGCTGTGGTCATAATTGCTTACAGCGAAAACATATCGCTATAAAAGAAAGACAACAATATCGATAGTGTCAAGTTACTGAGTATAGTATTTGAGATCATTCCGCATTTAACTCTATACTGAAAATGCTGCCTGCACCTACCTCGGAATCAGCCTTGCAGACGCCGTTATGCTGGCTGACGATCTGCTTTACAATAGCAAGTCCCAGACCCGAAACGCCCTTGCCGTTGCGCTGACGCTTGGTATAGTATCTGTCCCATATGTGTTCAAGCTCGTCAGGAGCGATACCGCTGCCGTGGTCGGATATCTCAATAATAGCCTTTTCATTATCAGTTTTCAGCGTAATACCTACCAATTTGTCCTCGCCTGCATGGCGGACAGCGTTGTCAAGTAGGTTGTAAATCGCTCTTTGCAGCCGTGAGACATTGCCTTTGATGTGGATATCATTGGCAATAATGCGCTCAAAGATGTAGCCGTCTTTTGAATACAGCTTTTCAAAGCTGTCAGCCACAGATGATACGGTTTCACTGAGATTAACGTCATTCATCACAGTTTCACTGTCGGACATTTGTAGTTCAGAGTATTCAAGTATCTCATTCACAAGAGCTGTAAGCCTGTCTGTTTCCTCTACAATAACAGCGACATCCTCCGCACACTGCTTTTCATCCTCACGGGAGATATCCATTATCATTTCAGCGTATCCCTTTATCATTGTAAGCGGAGTGCGTAGATCGTGGGAGACGTTTGCAAGAAGTTCATTCTGGAAATCTTTGCTCTTTTTTAGCTTTTCGGAAGTAGTATCAAGGGTTTTGTTCAGCTCGTCAAGCTCCGTGCAAAAGCCTTTATTGAAATCAACATTATTATCATTTTCGCCAAGCTTGTGAGCTTTCTCATTGAGCTGCGAAACAGGCTTTGAAAAACTTTTGGACATAAACAGTGCAAGTACAAAAGCTATGATTATTGACAGCAGCGTTACCCATATGAGCTGTATGCGTATGATTCGTGCAGTCGATCCGACAGCATTGAGAGTAGTTCCAATGTAAAGAACAGCTTTTTCATCGCTGCCATAGAAATCTATCAACCTGCCATAAACATAACTGTCTTCGTTCTTTATCTCGGATTCGCCGTTGTCGGAGGAATTGACAGCGCTGAGAAATTCATCATAGTTTATAGGCAGTTCCCGATAATGATCATGTCTCCCCATTTCTATAAGGGTATCGTCCATTTCAATACGGTCATTTCTGAATTTGTGTCCCTTTTTGTATTCGTCGGAACTGTAAATGATATTACCGTCAGTGTCTGTAACGAATACAAGTATGGAATTGCTCCGGGATACATCGTCAATATACGACGTGATATCACTGTTACGGCTTTCTTCGCTTATCTTATCAGCGACCTTTACAGTGTTTTTGATTATCATGCCATTATAGAATTTTTGCAGAAAAACCGTCTGCAAAAGCCACAGAACAGTGAATATGACAACAGTAAAAAACATGAAGTAGCTGATCAGTTTTTTACGGAATGAATTTGTTTTACATTTCAAATTTATATCCCACCCCTCGGACTGTTTTTATACTGTCGCGGTAGTCACCAAGCTTGCTGCGGAGAAGCTTTATCTGCCAGTCAACAGTTCTGTCAACGCCGAAGCTGTCATAGCCCCATACCTCATTGAGTATCTTGTCACGAGAAAGGACTATGCCCTTATTTTTCACCAGTAACAGCAGAAGTGAATACTCTTTGGCGGTCAGATCAGCCTTTTCACCGTCAACAGTAACCGTCAGTACGAGCGTGTCAATCTCAATTCCACCGACAGTAAGCTTTCCATTGTCGGATTTTTG
>JAEEGJ010013471.1_pt1 | contig 19801 bp, 19 predicted proteins | sample 8958761 | NCBI WGS metagenome assembly JAEEGJ01 (sample SAMN16246546, study PRJNA631951) | gut metagenome | biome: gut microbiome; feature: rumen; material: RS-attached | host: Bos | place: Iran: Karaj | collected 2018-10 | reverse complement strand
CTCGGCAACGAGGGCTTCGTCTACAAAGCTCCCGCCGCGGTAATAGAAGGCGAACGCAAGAAATTGGCGGCGTATAAAGAAAAGCTCTCCGGCATTGAGGAAACGCTCGGAAAATTCAGAATTCAGAATTAAGAATGTAGGGGGCGGCGCCTCGACGCCCCGCTCGTAGGGGAGGGGTCTCCCCTCCCGAGTTAAGAGTGAAGAGTGAATAGTGAATAGTGAATAGGTAAGGTGTCGCTACGGGAACCCCCAACGCTCTCAAATTCGCGTCGGGGAACCCCTTCTTCGCGACGAATTATGGTGGGTCCCCACCCCTCACGGCGCTGCGCGCCACCCCCCATACCCCCCTGTCCCCTCCTGTCAAATCACAGATTTGAGGGGGCGCGAATTAAGAATTCAGAATTAAGAATTCAGGAGATAGGGGGCGGCGCCCTCGACGACCCGGTTTCAAAAGCCCCGAAGACTTTCGGGGGGATGGTGGGGTTTGGGGCGGTCAGGGGGGCGACCGGGGTTCCCCGAAAACGAGCATGTCGAGTTTTTGGGGGTTCACGGGCGGGGAGCCCCAAGAGCGGCGTTAGCCGCACAGAATGTCGGCTCCGCCGACACCGGTTTTTATTCTTTCTTCTTTATTATTTATAATTTAAGACAGCTGGCATCAAAGCCGGCTGTCTTTTTTAATTTTTCTTGACTGATCTTATCCGACAAAAAAATCGTGCCGGACGGTTTATCATAATAGCGAAAACCGGAGAGGAGATGGCGAAATGAAAGGACTTTCGTTTTACGAAAAACACGGGACTCTGACCGCGGCGCTGTCCGGCGAGCTCGATCACTGCCTCGCCGCCGTCGTGCGCGCGAGGATAGACGACAAGGTAAGTGAGACTATGCCGGACAGGCTCGTGCTCGATATATCGCGCATCACGTTCATGGACAGCTCGGGCCTCGGGCTGATAATGGGCAGATACGCGCTCTGCAAAAGCCGCGGCATAGAATTCAGACTTGCCGGCGCGGACGAGAGGGCCGTGAAAATACTTGATATGGCGGGGCTCTGCTCCGTAATAAAGACCGAGCCGGCGGTGAAAGGAAGTGCGAAATGAAAAGTAAGATCATAAACGAAATGAAGCTGATTTTGCCGGCGGTGCCGGAAAACGAAGCCGTCGCGCGCGGCTGCGTATCGCAGTTTTTATCGCGCGCCGATCCCACCGTCGCCGAGCTTGCGGACGTGCGCTGCGCCGTGTCAGAGGCGGTGACTAACTGCGTGGTCCACGCGTATAAAAACGCGCCCGGGCCGATCTACATAAACGCGCGGCTTTTTGAAAACGGCAGATTTACCGTGAAAATTACCGATAAAGGCTGCGGCATACCGGACGTCGCTCTTGCCATGACGCCGCTTTACACGACGGATGCGGCAGGCGAGCGCAGCGGCATGGGTTTTGCGATCATGCAGTCGTTTGCGGACAAAGTCAGGGTAAGATCAAAAGTCGGGTCCGGGACCTGCGTGTTTATGGAAAAACAACTCGGGCGGCGGGGATAGATACGCCGCTTTACGCGGAGGATCAGATGAACGGCCAGAAGCCATACGATTATTCCAGAAACACGGAACTTATACAAAGAGCCCAGCAGGGCGACAAAGCCGCCATGGACGAGCTCGTCAGCGCTAACATGGGGCTTATACGCAGCATCGTGCCGAGATTCGCGGACCGCGGCGCGGAATACGAGGATCTCGTGCAGATAGGCGCGATAGGTATGATAAAGGCGATAAAAAGCTACGAGCCGAGCTTCGGCACGGTGTTTTCCACGTACGCCGTGCCGCTTATAATCGGCGAGATACGCCGCTTCCTGCGCGACGACGGCATAATAAAGGTCAGCCGCACGGTCAAGCGTACGGCGCAGAACGCGATGAAGCAGAAAGAGAAATTCGCCGCCGAGCACGGGTACGAGCCGCGCATGTCCGAGCTTGCGGCTCTCTGCGGCGTATCCGAGGAGGAGCTGACGGACGCGCTTGAATCCGCGTATCCTATGCATTCGCTGTCCGAGACGGTCGGCGACGACGAGAATATGACGCTTGAAGGCGCGATACCGTCCGAGGACGACGGCATAAACGCGCTGTGCGAGTCGCTTTCCTTGCGCGACGCGGTCTCAAAGCTTGATCAGACGGAGCAGAAGATCATATTTTTAAGATATTTCCGCGATTATTCGCAGCAGCAGACGGCGGATACGCTTGGTTTGTCGCAGGTCAAGGTCTCCCGCGCGGAGAAGAAGATATATGAAAAGCTGCGCGAAATGCTGACCGTATAATATATTTTGAACGGAATTATTTACAAAAAATTCAAAATTATCTGTTTTTACCTATTGACATTTTTCGAGCTTGTATGTATAATATTCTGTGCGATTTATGCCGCAGGCAAATATATCATTATTTTCGGAGACGGATATGAAAATAGACTTGACGCCCATATTGAGCGGTGAACTGAAAGAACTCCATTTCAGCTTCACGGAAAACGTCTCGGGCGAACAGTCGGATATCTATTTCAAGGGGCTTGATATAACGCCGCGCGGCGATATGGAGATCAGGGGAAAGATCTGCGATATTTCAGGGTATTACGAGCTTGAATGCACGGTCAGTATGCCGTATGCGACGCACTGCGCGCGCTGCGGAAAACAGACGGATAAAGTCTGTGAATGCAGCATACGCCGCACCGTATCACAGCGGAAGGAGCAGGAGAGCGAGGACGAAATATTCTATACGGACAGGCAGATAGAACTTGATCCTACGGTGTACGAGGAGCTTTCCATCAGCTTCCCGTCAAAACCTTTATGCAGGAAAGACTGCAGGGGTCTGTGCCCGGTATGCGGACAGGACTTAAACGAAGGCGGCTGCGAACACAGCCGGAATAACAAAGATCAAGACACTTTATAAGGAGGTGCGGATAAATGGCAGTACCGAAGAGAAAGGTCAGCAAGGCAAGACGCGACAAAAGACGTTCCAACGTCTGGAAGCTTGAAATGCCCGGCTTGGCCAAATGCCCCAAGTGCGGTGAGTATCATCAGAGCCACAGAGTTTGCAGAGCTTGCGGATATTATGACGGCAAGCAGATAATCAAAGTAGAAGACTAAAATCAAACGGAGTTTCTTTCGGCTTGCCTGAAAGAAGCTCTTTTTGTAAAAAAAACGAGAGGCTCCGTCCCCCGAAGCGATATACGTATCGCGGGCATCATTAGATTGATGGGCTTTTGCCGGGCAGAGGAAAGTGCCGTGAAAATCGTGCCGCAACGTCAATTACCGTTACTCACACTTTGATGTGACCAGTCGGAATGCTTGGCGGAGCTTAATAAACTAAAACGGTTTCCCGTGAGGCGGGGAGGCCTGTTTTGACGGCGGGGAGAGCACCGTCTTCTTTTGCCGTACAAAAACGTATCTTACACAGCCTTGAAGCTGTGTTTTTTATGTAAGAAAGGGACAAAAAATGAAAAAAACGTTTAAAACAGTTATAGCGGTCCTTCTCGTGACCGTGATGCTCGGCTCGTCACTTTTCTGCTTTGCGGAAGCGGAAGAGGCGGAAAAAGCTTATGCGTACGTCAATATATACGACGGCGAAAGCATAGCTTTGGCGATGTATAAAGTTGAAGAGTCCGACGAGGACGGCGACGGAGCGTGGACCGTAAACGACGTGCTCATAGCCGCTCACAACGAAAAATGCGAAGGCGGTTTCGCCACGGAGAACGGCGATTACGGCCTGTTTATAACAAAGCTCTGGGGCGTTGAAAACGGCGGCTCCTACGGATACTACAAAAACAACGCTTCGTGCTGGTCGCTTACCGACCCGGTAGAGCAGGGCGACGTTATATACGCTTTCGCTTATTCCGACGCGGCGACTTATTCCGACGCTTATTCGTTCTTTGATACGTATACCGCCGAAAGCAACGGAACGTTTACGCTCACGCTCAAATACGTGTCCGGCTACGACCCGGAAACGTACGCTCCCGTAGAATCCCCGCTTGAAGGCGCTGTCATAACGGTCGACGGCGAGGATACGGAATACGTTACCGACGAAGACGGCAAAGTCGAAATAATGATCGAGGCAAGCGCTCTTATAAGCGCGAAAAAGGACGGGCTCCTCATAGTGCCGCCCGTATGCATGGCGGAAGTCAAGCCGTGTGCGTACGTCAATATATTCGACGGACAAAGCATAGCTTTGGCAGTATATAAAGTTGATGAATCCGACGAGGACGGCGACGGACTGTGGACCATAAACGACGTTCTCATATCCCTGCACAACGAAAAATGCGAGGGCGGCTTCGCCACGGAGAACGGCGACTACGGTCCGTTCATAACAAAGCTCTGGGGAGTTGAAAACGGCGGAGCGTACGGATATTACAAAAACAACGTCATGTGCATGGGCCTGACCGATACGGTGGAGCAGGGCGACGTTATTTACGCTTTCGCTTATTCCGACGCGGCGACTTATTCCGACGCTTATTCGTTCTTTGACGCGTACTGGGCTGAAGGCGAAAGCGTTACGCTCACGCTCAAATACGTATCCGGCTTCGATCCGGAGACCTACGCGCCGATAGAAACGCCGCTTGAAGGCGCCGTCATAACGGTCAACGGCGAAAAGACGGATATCATAACCGATGAGAACGGCAGCGCAGAGATACCCGCCCCGGCCAAAACGGCGGTCATAAGCGCGGAAAAAGACGGGCTTGTAATAATACCGCCCGTATGTCTGTTCAGCGCGGGACCCGAGACCGGCGACGTCAACGGCGACGGCAGCGTCGACAACAAGGACGTTGTTGCTCTGTTCAGATACGTATCAAGCGCGGAAGCCGCATACGACGCATTATACGATTTCAACGGCGACGGCGAAGTGAACAACAAAGACGTTGCGGCTCTCTTCAAAGCCGTAAGCGCAAAATCATAAAAATTGAAAAACAAACTTATCTGTATCCTCGCGGCTCTGGTCATTTTATCTTCTGCCGTGAGGATGTCCGCTTATGCGGAAAATTACGACTATACAAAGAAACTGCCGGAGCTCATATCGCAGCTGTCCGACGATCCCGAAAACGGCTGTTTTCTCTCGATCGCTCTTTGCCGCTACGACAAAACGCTCGATCTGACGCAATTAGGCGAGCTGATAGCGGCAAAGGACGTTCCGATAAACACCGTAACGGCGATGAAATACGTGCTTACGGTAAAAGCCTGCGGGATAGAAGGCTCGGTTTACGACAGTCTTGATAAAGAAAGAATAAAAGCCGCGCAAAGCACGTCTGGGCTTGTTTTCTCGCTGCATCTGGCAAACAACGGCTACGATACGGGTATGACGGTGCAGGAGCATATTGACAGACTGCTTGCCCGCGTGACCGAGTCCGGCGGCTATCCGACGATAGGAACGACGCCCGATATAGACATGTCGGCTATGGCGGTGCAGGCGCTTGCGCCGCATAAGGACGAGCCGAGAGTTGCCGAAGCGATAGACAAGGCGCTTTCATATCTGTCCTCACAGCAGAAGGAATCCGGCGCTTTCAAATATTTCGGCAGCGAAAACTGCGAAAACTGCGCGCAGGTCATAATGGCGCTGTCGTCTCTCGGGATAGACGCGAGGACTGACGGCAGATTTATAAAAAACGGCGTATCCGTGTACGACGCGCTTTTGTCGTACCTTTTGCCGGACGGCAGCTTTGAGCATACGCACGGCACGGGCGCAAACGGCACGGCGACCGCGCAGGCTTACTGCGCGCTGATTAACAACGACCTGCTTGAACCGTTTTACGTTATACCGGAGCGTCAGCAGACGCCGGAAACCGAAACGGAGACCGAGACGGAGACTGAAACGGAGACCGAAACGGAGACCGAAACGGAACCGGAAACAACGGCACCCGAAACCGAAGAAATAACGGAAACGGAAGAAATAACGGAAACAGAAGAAATAACAGAAGTCGAAGAAACGACGGAAGTCGAAGAAACGACAGAAACAGAAGTAATAACGGAAACAGAAGAAGTAACAGAAACCGAAGAAACAACGGTTGAAGAAACAACGGTAACCGAAGAAGCAACCGAAACCGAAGAAATAACGGAAACAAAAGAAGAGCAAACGGCAACACAAAAGATAACGTCGGAAGAGAAGGCGGAAGAAGAGACGACGGAAACGCCGGAGACGGAAAAAGAGCAGGGAAAAACGAGAAACAATAAGTTAACGGCAATTCTCATAATCGCGGTCTGCGCCGCCGGTCTTATAATCTGCGTTGTTATGCTGATCCTCAAAAGAAAAAGAATTATAGATTACGTAATCGTCATCGTTTTGACCGCGGGCGTGGCGGTATATCTCGGCATATCCGGCGTTAAGCTCGGCAAAGACTATTTCGGCGGGGAAGAGACCGTTGACGCGACGGCGTATATAACGTTTTCAGTCGACTGCTCGCTCGTAGCAGACAGAGAGATGATACCGCCGGAAAAAATAGGCATAGAAGAAAACGAAACGGCGTATTCCGTGCTGATCCGCATCTGCCGGCAGAAAGGTCTTACGGTAGTGAACAACGGCTCGAAGCTGAATCCGTATATATCCGGCATAGGCGACCTGTACGAGGCGGAATACGGACCTACGTCCGGCTGGGGTTATAAGGTGAACGGCAAAGCGCCGTCCGTCGGTTCGGGATCTTATTTCTTGAACGACGGGGACGTGCTGGAATGGCTCTACGTTCCGGACGTCAGCTGTTTAGGGGGTTACGAATGATCTGGTTACAAAAATGCAATCCGTTTACGGTGCTTTTGTATTTCGTATCGGTCACGGCGCTGTCCGCCGTGTATAACAACCCGTATCACACGGCGGTGACGCTTGCCGCGGCGATAGTATTCTTCATAATGATGCGCGGCAGAGGCAAAGCCGCACTGTGGTTTTTTGCGGTGTTTGTTCTGACGTTTATAGTAAACCCTATAATATCAAAAAAAGGCGTGACGCCGCTATTGTTCATAGGCGACGACCCGATAACGCTTGAAGCCGTGATTTACGGGCTCAATTCCGCGTCGCTTATCGCGGCTATTATGTTTTTGTTCTACTGTTTTACGGAGCTTATAGATTCCGAAAAGCTGCTTTATATGCTTTCTCCGTTCTCCGCGTCCGCCGCGCTTACGGTTTCGGCGGTTTTGCGCTTCGTACCGCTTTACGCAAGACAGGCGGAGCTTATATCAAACCAGCAGAAGGCGATAGGCAACCAGGGCGGCAGAAGCATACCGGAGAGACTGAGATTCGGCGGCAGAGTGTTTTCGGCTCTTTCAACGTGGGCGCTTGAAAACGGCATAGTCGCCGCGGATTCAATGGCGTGCCGCGGCTACGGCACGGGCAGGCGCTCGTTTTACTCCGCTTACGGATTCAAAAAAAGCGACGGTGTGTTCCTTATCTGCCAGCTCGTGCTCATAGCCGCCGCGGTAGTGCCGTCGCTTTTCACGCGGTGCTCTTATCAATACTATCCCTCGCTTGATTTTCCCGCGGTGAACGCGCTTTTCATCGTTTCCGCGGCATCGTACACTTTGCTCGTTTTCTTACCTTTGATCGCTGAAATTACGGACAGGATAAAATGGAAATACTTACTGCAAAAAATTTAAGTTTTACTTACGCAAAATCAAATACGCCCGCGCTTGAAAACGTTTCTTTTTCGGTGTCCGAGGGACAGTTCGTCACCGTCTGCGGACCGACCGGCAGCGGCAAGTCAACGCTGTTGCGACTGCTGAAAAAAGAAATAGCGCCGAAAGGGGAGCAAACGGGGCGGATCCTTTTCCGCGGCAAGCCGTTATCTGAGCTTTCCGAGAGGGAGAGCGCGGAGCAGATAGGCTGCGTCGTACAGCACCCGGAGGAGCAGATAGTGTCCGACAGGGTCAGCGGCGAGCTGTTTTTCGGCGCGGAAAGCCTCGGTTATCCGCGTCAGAAGGCGTACAGGAGAGCGGCGGAGGCAGCGTCGTTTTTCAACCTCACGGACAGATTTTCGGATAAGACCGCGGAGCTGTCCGGCGGCCAGAAACAGCTTCTTGCGCTCGCGTCCGTGCTCGTCACCTCGCCGAAACTCATCCTGCTTGACGAGCCGACCTCACGGCTCGATCCGGTGGCAGCCGCGGACTTCATATCAATGCTCGCAAGGATAAACAGACAGCTCGGCATAACCGTAATTATCGCGGAGCACAACACTTCGCTTCTGCTTGAATACACGGATACTTTGATGTTTTTGGAGGACGGGAAGCTCACCGCCTGCGGCGCCCCGGACGAGGTTTTAAGTAAGAAACCGTCGGATATAGTGCTGTCCGATATGCCGGCTCCGGTAAGGATGTTTTTTGAAAAGGAAATATCGGGCAAATGTCCGCTCACGGTAAAGGAAGGCCGTCTTCTGTTTCAGGATATAAAAGAAACGCAGGCGGATAAAAAAGCGCCGGACGGAGAGGAAGCGCTGGAGCTGAAAAACGTATTTTTCAGATACAAACGCGACTCAAAGGATATTTTGAAAGGCGTCGATCTTACCGTCAAAAAAGGCGAGATACGCTTCATTTTCGGCGGCAACGGCTGCGGAAAAACGACGCTTTTGCAGTGCTGTGCCGGACTTTTAAAGCCTTATTCCGGCAAAACGGAGATTTTCGGCAAAAAAATAACGTCGTACAAAAACGGCGAGCTTTACACAGGCTGTGTCGCGATGCTCTGCCAGGACGCGCACGCCGTTTTCACGCACGAGACGATAGGCGCGGAATTCAAAGGCTTTGATATAAAAGAGCTGCCGTACGATATATCGCCGATAATTGACAGGCACCCGTACGACGTGTCCGGCGGCGAGCTTCAAATGGCGGCGCTCTGCCGCGTACTGCTCGGCAAACCGCGCCTTATACTGCTTGACGAGCCGACGAAAGGCATGGACGCGGCGGTGAAAAAGATATTCACGGACGTTTTGTTCAAGTTGAAAGAGCAGGGCGTGTCCGTCGTTATCGCCTCGCACGATACGGAGCTTGCAGCACAGTGCGCGGACACCTGCTCAATGATGTTTGACGGGCAGATAGTCTGCAGCTCAGATACGGCGGAATTCATGCGCGGCAACAGCTTTTACACAACGGATAAATGCAGGATGACGGGGGGCAAGCTGATATGACCGTTATAGAAAACAAAAACGCCCGCACCGCCATACGCGTAGCCGTCCCGGTCATACTTACCGCCGCCGCGGTACTGTGCGCGCTTTTTGCGTCGGACGGCAGAAAATACGCGGTCATAACCGTAATAGCCACGCTTTTGTCGCTTTTGCTGTTCCTTGCCGGATTTGACAAAAGGCGCATAGGCTCGCGCCGGCTCGTTTTGGGCGCGGTGTTCATAACGCTTGCCGTCGCCGGCAGATTCATACCGCAGATAAAACCGCTCACCGCCGTAGTCATAATAAGCGGTATGTTCACGGGCGCTGAAACGGGATTTCTCGTTGGCGCGGTGTCGGTACTTATATCTAATATATTTTTCGGAAACGGACCGTGGACGCCGCTTCAGATGACGGCTATGGGGCTTATCGGCTTTTTCGGCGGCGTGCTTTCAAAACCGCTTAAAAAGAGCAAAATAATTTTAGCGCTTTTCGGCGTCGGCTGCGGCATTTTCTATTCAATGTTTATGGATATATGGACCACCTGCTCCGCTACCGGCTCTCTGCAGTTTTCGGCTTATCTGAATTCGGTAGTTGCGGCGATACCGTTTACGATTATATATTCCGTCTCAAACGTCATATATCTGCTCCTCTTAACGCCGCCTTTTCAGAGAAAGCTTGACAGGATAGCGGAAAAATACGGCTTATAGACCCGAATATTGCTTATTTTTATATTGACAAATACCGATCGGTATGATAGAATAGAAAAAAAACAAAGGAGAATAAAATGAAAAAGTTGATTTCCGTAATTATCTGCCTTGCCATGATAATTACAGCTACCGTATCTGTCGTCGCAAACGACGTTCTTCGCGATGAAGAAGAAACGACCGTCGTAGGCGATATGAACGGCGACAAAGAAGCCGACAACAAAGACGTTGTAACGCTTTTCAGATACGTATCATCCGGCGAAAGACTGGAAGACGAGTCCATGTACGACTTCAACGGCGACACCGCGGTCGACAACAAGGACGTTGTGGCTCTGTTCAGATACCTGAGCAGTGGCGCTGTCGAAACGTCGGAAGTTACAGATGAACCCGAGACGGATCCCGAAGAGTCCGAGACCGAACCCGACGAGACCGAAACGGAACCCGACGAGACCGAAACGGAACCCGACGAGACCGAAACGGAACCCGAAGAATCCGAGACCGACCCCGAAGAGACCGAAGAACTGCCGGAAGGCTTTGAAATGTTCGTTTACGAAGATCCGATGCTCGGTGAACTCGTATACTTCGGCATTATGGAAGGATATACTTACGACGAAAACTACCTGGGAACAGGAGTTCCTTCAGTAGTTAAAGAAGGCGTTCCCGACGGCACCTGCTTCTTCAACATGGCTACGCAGGGTAATTACGAGCCGTTTACCGAGGAATCCGCAATACCGTTCCTCAACGCCACGCAGAAAAACTTCAACAATGCGTTCGGCAACTATACGTTTGACGGACTTACTACGGAAGAGATCGAAGACGGCGTGATCTTTTCAAGGCTTGACTGGACGTGGGACAACGGCATACAGCAGTCCCTTGTAAGGATACACTTTGATTACTGCACCGTCATCATCCAGTTCGCAACGTGGTCGACCGTACCGGAAGGCATGGAAGAATTCGACGCCATGATGGCAACTCTCGGCATCTGCGCAGAGGCTCTTGAAGAATAAATAAAAAACTGTCGCCGCCGGCTTTTCGCCGGCGGCGAATTTTTAGATTTCATATGTATTATATTGACAAATACACGGCGTTGTGGTAAAATCAAAGAAAAAGGAGGATGTGACCATGAAAAAAATCATTTCCGTAATTATCTGCCTGATAATGATAATTACAGCGGCCGTATCTGTTCTCGCAAACGACGTTCTTTTGACCGAAGAAGAAGTCGTCGTCGGCGATATGAACGGTGACAAAACAGCCGATAACAAAGACGTTGTAACGCTTTTCAGATACGTATCGTCCGGTGAAAGAGCGGAAGACGAGTCGGTATACGACTTCAACGGCGACACAGCGGTCGACAACAAGGACGTCGTTGCTCTGTTCAGATATCTGAGCCGCAGCGCGGATGATACCGCGGAAGAGACCGAAACTGAACCCGAAGGATCCGAAACGGAGCCCGACGAGACCGAGACCGAAGATGAGACCGGATTCGTAATAGACGAAAACGATCCCGAATGGATAAACGGCATAAAGATCGGCACGCGCGAGGAGCTGCTCGAATTTGCAAACAAGGTAAACGGCTCGATCGATAATTTCTCCGGCAAAACGATATGGATAACCGAGGACATAGATCTTGACCCCGACAACACGTGGGAGACAAACTGGAATCCGCTTTCAACGGCAATGCTGGAAGACGCTACCATAAACGGCGCCGGTCACACGATAACCGGCATGAGGATGAAACCCGCGCAGGTAAGCGGCCCCATGGGATTCATAGGCAAGGCTGCCAACAAGATAACAATAAAGAACCTTACGTTCGATCACGCAGTGCTCGAAGGCGCGCCCAAACACTCCGGCATAGTGATAGGAGAACTCAGCGCCGGCGGACAGACGTTTGAAATAGAAAACGTCAAAGTCACAAATTCCATAGTCAGCGGCGAGATAGGAGAAGCGGGCAACATCAAAAACGTAAGCTTCCGTCTGGGCGGCATAGTCGGCGCAAACATATACGGCGATACCGTATACGTTCACGGCTGCACCGTTGACGGGATCGAGATATGCGGCTTCCACAACATCGCGGGACTCGTAGGCTGCACGCTTGACGGCAAATACGTAATAGAAGACAACACCGTAAAGAACGCGTCGCTTATCTATTCCGCTTCGTTCAGCACTTCGTATCCGGCGGACGCGTCAAGATATTTTGCGGACCCGTTCTACGAGGTGACAAACTACTGGGGCGAATACCATACGGACGTTGATTTGAAAAACGGCAACAATTATGAAACCATTGATTCCTGGGATATAGTAAACGATCTCCACTATGACGGAGAAGAGGGCAAGAGCGACGACTATCCCGGCCAGTTCCCGGCAAAGGACAGTATCACGAGGCCGAAAGACGATCCCAGCAGACCCAAATAAAATTGATATAAAAGGCGGTGAAAGCCGCCTTTTCAATTTTGCAGGCGCGGTATTTTACAAAACTCCTTCCGTCACGGCTCCCTCCCCGAGGGAGCTGTCATCCCGGATAATTCCGGGATGACTGAGGGAGTTTTCTTTCACTCTGTCAAGGCGGTGAAATCCGCCTTTTTTCGTTATTATATTTATTTACGAAAAAGGGGTTGATTTATTGCATAATTTGAGTATAATGATATAATAGAAAAATATCGGAGGTCAAAATGGTAACGGTATCGTCTGTCAGCGCCGGCTCCGCCGCGGAAAAGGCGGGGATAATGGTGGATGACATAATTTTATCAATAGACGGTCATCAGATAAAAGACGTGCTGGATTACCGTTTTTATATAACCGAGCCGCGCCTGCAGATACAGATACACAGAGGACCGGAGCTTCTTACCGTAACGCTTGAAAAGGAAGAATACGAGGATCCCGGGCTTGAATTTGAGACGTATCTCATGGACGAAAAGCAAAGATGCAGAAACGCCTGTATCTTCTGCTTCATAGACCAGATGCCGAAAGGGTGCAGGGAGTCGCTTTATTTTAAAGACGACGACGACAGACTGTCGTTTCTGCAGGGCAACTATATAACGACGACGAATCTGTCGGACGAGGAGATAGACCGCGTCTGCAGGATGCATCTGTCGCCTATCAACATATCGGTCCATACGACTAACCCCGAGCTGCGCGTTTTTATGATGAAAAACAAAAACGCCGGCAAGGTGATGTCAATAATGCGTAAATTCGCGGACGCCGGCATCACGATGAACGGACAGATAGTGCTCTGCAAGGATATAAACGACGGCAAAGAGCTGCAGCGCAGTATGGAAGACCTGCAGTCGCTTTACCCGGCGATGCAGAGCGTGTCTATTGTCCCGTGCGGACTTACCGCGCACAGAGAAAATCTGTATCATATAGAGCCGTTTACGCCCGAAGACTGCCGCGCGGTCATAAAGCAGATAGAGAGCTTTTCATCAAAATGCTATAAGAAATACGGCAGCAGGATTTTTTTCGCGGCGGACGAGTTCTATCTGAAGGGCGGCGTGAAGCTGCATAAGGCGTCTTATTACGAGGGCTATCCGCAGTATGAAAACGGTGTGGGCATGGTCGCCTGCATGTACGACGAGCTGCCGTATGAGATAAAGCAGCTCGACTGCGATCTGTCCGGCAGAAAAGCCACGCTGATAACCGGAGAGGCGGCGTACGAAGTCATACGCGATATGGCGGAGATGATAAACAAAAAGACCGGCGCGGAGCTTGTTGTTAAGGAAATCAAAAACAACTTTTTCGGCGGCGGAGTCACCGTGTCCGGCCTCGTGGTCGGCGCGGATATAGCGGAACAGCTGAAAGGTACAGACTGCGGCGAATGCATATTCATCCCGACCGTTATGCTGCGTCACGGAGAAGACGTGTTCTTGGACGACATGACCGTGCCGGAGCTGTCCGATAAATTAGGCGTACCCGTATATGCCGTACCGTCAGACGCGGCGGCGGCGGGGGAGATAGTGGAAAAATTAAGAATTAAGAATTAAGAATTCAGAATTTGAAAGTTTTGAAATGAAAAGAAAATACTACACAAAAATGAAAGACGACGAGGTCAGGATTTTAAAAATCGGGCGTGATGCGATTTTTGAATTTCTGTATGAAACCTTGTTAGGCGAAGAAGACCGTACTTTCAACGTCGATTCGCTTAAAGTATATAACAAAATTGCGATGGATTGGGAAAGCGGAGAATTTATATTCGCCGTGTGTAACGAGCCGAAAGACGAAAAAGCAAAATCATTTTGCGAAAGCTTTGACGTTGAAAAACTTATTAAACTTATACCCGATACAACGGAGACTGTATTAAAGAATACTCCGTATAAATCCTACAGCATAAACGAATTAAACGAGCTTTTGAAATCAGAAAATGATGAAAAAAGCTAACGTGATGTAGTTTTTGCAAAATAAGGTGTCGCCAGAGCCGACGAATTGTGCGGCTTGCGCCGCTCTTGGGGTTCCCCGCCCGTGAACCCCCAAAAACTCGACAAGCTCGTTTTCGGGGAACCCCGGTCGCCCCCTTTCCGGGAACCCCCATTGCTCACTATGTTCGCAACGGGGAACCCCTTCATCCACCCCAAACCCCGCCATCCCCCCGAATTTTCGGGGCTTTTGACGGGCGATCAATGATCGCCCCTACCGTGCCAATAACGTTCGCGTAAGCGAACTCATAGTATTGCAAAGCAATTCATAGTTTCCGGCAAAGCCGGGATCATAACGCGGCGCAAGCCGCTCATAACTCTAAAACGGAGATATAAAATGTCAAAACCGATAGTAGCGATAATAGGCAGACCGAACGTCGGCAAAAGCACGCTTTTCAACAAGCTTGCGGGTCAGCGCATAGCGATAGTCGACGACACGCCGGGCGTCACGCGCGACCGCATTTATACCGAGGTCGAGTGGAACGGCAGGACGATTTTAATAACCGACACCGGCGGCATAGAGCCTAAAACGGACAACGAAATATTAAAGCACATGAGGACCCAGGCGGAGACCGCCATTGAAATGGCGAACGTCATCGTTTTCATGGTGGACAGCCGCGCGGGGCTGACCGCGGACGACGTGCAGATAGCGAGGATGCTTCAGAAGGCGAAAAAGCCCGTCGTCGTCGCGGTAAACAAGATAGACAACGTGGGCAATCTGCCGCTTGAATACTACGAGTTCTACGAGCTCGGTTTTCCGGACGATCCCATAGCGCTGTCGTCTCTGTCCGGCACGGGCACGGGCGATCTGCTTGACGCGATACTTGAAAAATGCCCGGAGGACGACGGAGTGCAGGAAGAGGACGACCGCATAAAAGTCGCCGTCATAGGCAAGCCGAACGCCGGAAAATCGTCCATCGTCAACAAAATAATAGGTCAGAAGCGCATGATCGTTTCCGATATCCCCGGCACTACGCGCGACGCGGTCGACGCCGAGGTGGATAACGAATACGGAAAATACACGTTCATTGACACCGCCGGCATAAGAAAACAGTCCAAGATCTCCGATAACATAGAGCGTTACAGCGTTCTGCGCGCAAAAGCCGCGGTGGACCGCGCGGACGTCTGCCTTATAATGATAGACGCGTCCGAGGGCATAACGGAGCAGGACGAAAAGATCGCCGGCATAGCGCACGAGGCGGGCAAGGCGTCCGTGATCGTCGTGAACAAATGGGATAAAGTAGAAAAAGACAACAAGACCGTAAAAGAATTTACGGACGATATATATACCGCGCTGTCTTATATGACGTACGCGCCCATAATCTTCGTTTCGGCTCTTACCGGTCAGCGCATAGGAAAGCTGTTCGAGCATATAAACTACGTTTACGGTCAGGCTACGTTCCGCGCGACGACGGGTATGTTAAACGATCTTTTGAACGACGCGACGACGCGCGTACAGCCGCCGTCCGACAAGGGCAGAAGACTGAAAATCTATTATATGACGCAGACAGCCATACAGCCCACCACCTTCGTAATTTTCTGCAACAGCGCAAAACTGTTCCATTTCTCATACCAGAGATATCTGGAAAACCGCCTGCGCGAGACTTTCGGTTTCCGCGGCGTACCTATCAAGCTAATTATAAGGGAGCGGGGTGAATAGTTGATGATCGCAGGCTACGCGTTCAAAGACGTTTTCTATTACGGCCTTTTATATCTTTCCAATCAGAGCGGCACGGCGCTTTTCATCATATCAATGATACTGATCTGCGCCGCGGGCTATCTGCTCGGCAGCGTCAACACGGCGATAATACTGTCCAAAAAAGTCTACGGCAAGGACATAAGAGAATGCGGCAGCGGAAACGCCGGCATGACGAACGTCCTGCGTACCTACGGCAAAAAAGCCGCGGTGATAACCGTTCTGGGCGACGTGGGCAAAACCGGGCTCGCCTGCCTTATAGGTGCGCTGGTCTGGGGCCAGACCGGAGCTTTCTTGGCAGGTTTCGCCTCTATAATCGGTCACATGTGGCCCGTGTGGTTCAAATTCAAGGGCGGCAAAGGCGTTTTGTCGTTTGCGTCCGTGCTTTTGTTCTGCGCGCCGAAAGTATTTCTGATCTGCTTCACGATATTCTTTATAATAGTCGCGTTTTCCAAATACATCTCGCTCGGCTCCGTATCCTGCGCTTTGATAATGCCGATAATACTGTCAAGATTCATCGGCTCGCAGACGCTTATACTTATTCCCGCGATAATCATAGCGCTTATAGTCGTATGGAAGCACCGCTCGAATATAAAAAGACTGCGGGAGGGCAAGGAAAACAAGATACATCTGGGCAAGGACGGCGGATTTTTGCCGAAATGGATCCTCATAGTTATAAGCCTGGTGTTGACGGCGGCGTCCGTTCTGGCTATCGTATTTACGTTTAAAACCGAATACGCCGTGACGTATAAAAAGGATAAAATGACCTCCGCGTACCTGCGCATAATCTTTATAAACGAGAAAAACGCGTATTTCAACGGCGCGGAGCAGAACGATGAGCACGACGAGCAGATAATGCAGACGGCGCTTGACAAAGCAAAGCGGATACTCGTCACAAGAGACGCCGCTGCGGAAGACGGCAGAACGATCACGGACGGAGGCAGGTCCGCCGCGATAAATTATTTCAGTGATATACCGTCGCTTTACGGCAGCGCCGAAGGCGATACGGCGGAGACGTACTGCCACAGGATATACGGATACGATATATCTCCAAACGATATAGTAAAAGTTCAGGCGGCGCTCATATTCGCCGACGAATACAGGGAAGCGGTAACACAACAAAAAGCCGACGCGCTTTTATCCGAAGCTGAAGAAAACATCAAAGTATCTGAAAAAATACAGAAAGCCATAATAGACAAGTATTGATACCATGCCGAAAACCATACTTATAACTTCATTCAAAGGCGGCGTCGGAAAGTCAACGGCGGCCGCGAATCTGGCGTCAAAGCTGGCGCGCGCCGGCAAGCGTACGCTTCTGTGCGACCTTGACTTCGATCTCGGCACACTCGATCTCATAACCGGCTGCGAGGACAGACTCCTTTTCGATATATGCGACGCCGTGTACGGCAGAAGAGAGGTCGAAGACTGCACGGTCAAATTCACCTCTAACCCGAATCTGTTCCTGCTCGGAGCGCCGTTCAAATGCACGGATACGATAGAGCCGGACGATTTTGCACAAAGACTGAAAAATCTTTTCACGGGGTACGATTACGTCATACTCGACACTCCCGGCGCGGATTCCGTAACGCTCGCCGTAGGCGCAAAGTGCGCGGACGAGGCGATAGTCGTGGCGACGCATAATCCAACGTCGATCCGCGGAGCGGAAAAGACCGCACAGCGCCTGCGCGAAAACGGTATACCCTGCAAACTGCTTATAAACTGCTTTGACGGCAGATCCGTCAGCGAAAGCAAACGCGCCGGTATGCTCGATATGATAGACGCGACGAAAACGCCGCTTTTAGGCGTAGTCCCCTACGACAGAACGCTTATGTTCGCGCAGGAAAAAGGCGTTTTGGCGGAGACCGATGCGTTCGTCTCGTCAAAGGCGTTTGACAATATAGTGCAAAGGATCCTGTGCTCCGAGACCGGGGAGCGCCCGCGTCCCGTGCTTTACGGAGTGTCCGGGATTAAACGAAAAAAGGTATTGACAAAATAAATAATATAGTGTAAAATCATATCAAACAAGGAAAGGCGGATGAGGATATGGAAATAGCGCTCATTGCTCACGACAAGAAGAAAGAGCTTATGACTCAGCTTTGCATCGCATACTGTGGTATTTTAAGCAAGCACAATCTCTGCGCGACGAATATTACCGGAAAGTATATCACGGATGCGACAGGGCTTAAAATAGAGCGTCTTCTCCCCGGTACGCACGGCGGAGAACAGCAGATCCTTTCCAGGATAGCGTATAACGAAATAGATATACTTCTGTATTTCAGAGACACGTCCGGAGGCGAGCCGATGTCTGAGACCGAGGCGGACCTTATAAGGATGTGCGATATACACAACGTACCCGTTGCGACGAATATAGCCACGGCGGAAATACTTATACGCGCGCTTGACAACGGCGACCTTGACTGGCGCGAGATAGTAAACCCGCGTTCGGAGTATAATCTCAACCGCAAAAACGGGCACAGATAATGAAAAAACCGTATATTTACGCCGCCGCCATAGCGGCTTTGCTGATATTCGGCGCGCTTGCCGCGGTCTATCAGATAAACCATCCCGGCAGGATAATACCGTCAAAATACTACACGGAGAAAAAAGCGGAATATCTTACGGCAAATTACCGTCCCACAGCGGAGCAGATGGGTATAGAGGACAGCAAAAAAGGGTCAACCGTCTACGCCGCGATGATAGAGGTATCAACGCCGGAACTTGAAAAGACCGGTTCGGTCACGGCAATGTTTGACTTTATTGATATAACCGGCAAGCGCGATTCGGTTCTGAGCGACGGCACGTCTGTTTTGCCGAAAGAGATGACGGACGAAGAGATAAAACAGGCGTTTGACAGCCTTGCGGCGCTGTTTGACGACGGATACAAAGCGGCGGAGAATACGGATTACGGCATCCCGGATTATGAATACGTAAAAGTGTATTTAAGACGGGGCGACGGCGTTTATTACAAACTGTATAAAGAGGACGCGCTGCCGGAGGCGGTAAGCGATTATCTTTCCGGGCAAAAGATACGTATGGACGGATAAGATTTTTTTGGCAGGCATAAATATTTTTTAAAAACAACTTGACAATTCGGCGTAAATGTGGTATTATACATCTCACGGTATCAGCAAATACGGAGAGATGTCCGAGTGGTTTAAGGAGCTGGTCTTGAAAACCAGTGACTCGTTTTGCGGGCCGTGGGTTCGAATCCCACTCTCTCCGCCAACCGGGCTCACAACCGAATAACCAACTGCACACGGAGAAGTACTCAAGCCGGTGAAGAGGCGCCCCTGCTAAGGGTGTAGGGCGGGAAACCGTCGCGAGAGTTCGAATCTCTCCTTCTCCGCCAATAAAAAACATCCCGAAACGGGATGTTTTTTATTGGCGCTTAATTGCATGGGAGAGATTCGAAGCAGCGTTAAGAAAACAGTCCGGGGGACTGTTTTCAGCGGTGACCGAAGATTTTTGCAAGTCGCTGAAGAATCCGTCTGCACTCATGACTTGCAAAAATCAAGAAGAATCTCTCCTTCTCCGCCATAAAAGAAACGTCTTTTGTCTACCACGACAAAGGACGTTTCTTTTAGCATTTCGGACGAAAATACGGCAAAAATGGGCAAAATACGGGGGTTTCAGGCTTTCAGACGGCAGATTGGTCGTCCAGAAGCCCGATTTTTTGTTTTCGGAACGAAAAATCGGTTGAAAATGCTGGTGTACTTTTAGTATTTCTTTACGCCGCAAAGAAATACTAAAAGAGTTGAGGGTAAAGGATTTGAACCATCGCCTAATCAACATAATCGCTAATTTTGTGTTAATTAGTAGGCTATTCGCTTGACTTTCGAGCTGATTTCTGGCTTCTTTATGATATCAAATCAAAGAGAGGTATTATCGATGAACAAAGAATGG
>JAEEGJ010013468.1_pt1 | contig 19810 bp, 18 predicted proteins | sample 8958761 | NCBI WGS metagenome assembly JAEEGJ01 (sample SAMN16246546, study PRJNA631951) | gut metagenome | biome: gut microbiome; feature: rumen; material: RS-attached | host: Bos | place: Iran: Karaj | collected 2018-10 | reverse complement strand
TGGCAATAATTAATCCAAGAGGAGTTTTAGCTGGAAAAACGCCCAGATTGATTGACGAATGGCAAAATGTCCCGACCTCATGGGATACCATGAGATTTGAAGTGGACCATAGGGATGACGATGGACAGTTTATCCTCACAGGATCGGCTGTTCCTGTGGATGACGATAAAATGAAGCACTCGGGAACAGGACGTGTTTCGTGGCTTATGATGCGCCCCATGAGTCTTTGGGAATCCGGTGAGTCCAACGGTGGTGTTAGCTTGAAAGCGTTGTTCGAAGCACCTGAGCAGTTGTTTGTGGAGAACAAACTGAAGATAGAGGATGTTGCGTATCTGACTTGCCGTGGCGGATGGCCAAGGGCGACTATGCAAAAGAAGGATGTGGCGCTTGGCAGGGCCTTTGACTATTATGATGCAGTGGTAAAAAAGGACATCTCACGTGCTGACGGTGTGAAACGGGATGCCGAGAGGACAAAAAGGCTGATGCGGTCGTATGCCAGGAACCAGGGTTCTCAAACACCCATCAGCACAATTGCCGCTGATGTCCGTGCCAATGACGCGGACAGCGTGGACAACAAGACCATCTATGCTTACATTGCCGCATTGAAGAAGATTTTCGTGATTGAGGATATGGAAGCCTGGAACCCCAATCTGCGTTCCAAGACGGCCATCCGCACGTCAGACAACCGCTATTTTGTGGATCCGTCAATTGCCACTGCAGCATTAGGCTTAGGACCGAACGACTTGATTAATGACTTGAAAACGTTTGGATTGTTCTTTGAGACATTGTGCGTGCGCGACTTAAGAGTGTTTGCCGATGCGCTTGACGGGCAAGTCTATCATTACCGCGACAAAAACGGCCTGGAATGTGACACGGTGGTGCATTTAAGGAATGGTTCGTATGGCTTGATAGAGATAAAGCTGGGTGGGGAGAAACTGATACAAGAAGGAGTGGATGCACTCACAGAACTGACTGGCAAGATTGACACCACGAAGATGAAGGCGCCTGCTTTCAGAATGGTGCTGACCGCGGTCGGTAAGTTCGCCTATCGGCGTGAGGACGGAATCTATGTAGTTCCAATAGGCTGTCTGAAAGACTAACAAACGGTTATTCCACCACAACCTTCTTCACCGCTCCTTCGCCAGATTTGACGAAGTAGAGGCCAGGAGTTAGTGTGAACGTATGTATTCCGTTCTCATCGTGGTTCGTAGCGTTGTAGGGCTGTCGTACCACGGCAGCCACTGTAATCGTCATGTATGTTTCCATGTATTAAAACATCAACGTGTCCTTTCCCGAAAGCCCTTCTTGTTTGACTTCTTGTTTGCAGCCTTGCAAAAACACAATTGCCATAAGGCTGAATAACAATAATTTTTTCATGGTGGAATTTCAAATTTTGATTATTAATAAATCCTCATTACACCTCTATTTTCAGGCTCTGTACTCCATTGCACTTGCCAAATCTGCCCGGTTCTCGTGTTCAATTTCAAGAAAGTCCACATGTTTTGCGTCTTGAACAATTGAAATTCGGGTTCTCTCAATTGACTACGAAAAATCTCCATGTATTGAAACATCAGAGTGTCTTTCGGAATGACTGTGAGCCTTTTTCAGTGTTCACGTTGACATACATCGAAAACGTATAGAGGCTTGACGCTGACGCTGACACCTCGTATCTGACATAGTACCGAACATCGTTTCCTGTTGGCGTTTGCTGTTCGTCATCTTTTGTGCAGCCTGTCATCAGGATTGTTGCTGCAATGGCAAATAATAACAATAATTTCTTCATGGCATATTGATTTGTTTTTATGAATAAATAACTGTACTTTTGCAGAATCAAACTGGAGAAGCCGAAAACCAAACAGAGTAGGCAAAACATAATCATTGAAAAAATGAAAAAAGCTTTATTAACTATCGCTGCTATTGCTCTTGTTGCATTAGCTTTTGCAAGCTGCAACAAGAAAGTTGAATGCACCTGCAAATACTATTTGTTAGGTGTTGAAGTTCCTGGTCTTACCACCACAACAACTGTTAACAAAAGTGAATGCATAGCAGAAACCACCACAGATGTAAGTGGTGTTACATATACTGTTAAATGTACAGCTGAATAATTCAGCTAATATGCCATTAAATGAGGCGATTCCCTTACGGAGTCGCCTCATTTTGTTTAAAGAAAGCCTCAATCTGACCTTCATTCATGTTTCGGAAATCATATTCCTGCACAATCCGGCCTTCCTCCATCAGTATCACAACAGGGAAAACGCCATCATTGATTTTTAACAACCCGATGACATCATCATAAATGACATCATGATACCTCAACGATTCCGATTCCGCATAAAATTTATCTACTCCTTCCTTGTTTCCCATAAACACGTAATAGATGTCGTCACCTGGAAAACTATGGATCTGCTGCATAATTGACAATTTACGTGCCGTCATCTGACAATATTTGCAGGCAGATGAGAATAAACAGACAACCTTTCTGCCCTCACATAATGGTAACGAATCAAGTGGGGGCCGATGCAAAGCGTCTTGAAACAAATCCTGATGCAACAACTCATGAGATTTGTAGTTTGATGTGTAGTTATCGGGAGGAGATATGACAAAAACTGCAGCTGAAACAGTAATGACAATTCCGATGAATGCCAGCCACTGATATCTGAACTTGGTATCCCTGACATTATAAACAAACAGGAAAAGCATTATAAGTACCGCATTCTTGATTATTGACTGCCAAGGATTAAACTGCAAGATATCACCGAAACAGTGACAGCTGTCAGTACGCCCGATTAACTGAGCATAAAGAAGGAAAAAAGTATAGCCCGCCAGCATAGTCACACAACCCCACCACGTCAACTTATGGAAATAGTCAAGGACCAGTAAAAGGCCAAGAACCAATTCAATTATGATGGCAGCACGTGCTACAAGGAACGTGAAATTAAGACTGAAAAAATGATAACTGTAAATATAAAGTTCAAAGTTATCCATACCTATGATTTTCATCACTGCAGAAAAGATGAAAATCAAACCAAGGACAACTTTAATGACCTTCTTCATATTCATCAATGTGTCACCACTATTTCCTTTGTTATGGTACATCCATCCTTCAATTTCATCCGAAGTATGTAAACACCAGCCTTAAAGCCGCTGACATTCAACTCCTTATATCCAGAAAAATTCCCTTCACTGATCATAATCTGTCCGGATGGATTAGAAACTGTCAAGCTGACCATATTCCTGCAGTCTATCCTGAGAACATCGTTCGCAGGGTTAGGATATACCTTAACGGCATCATCTTCGTTGTCATCAATTCCTTCATTCAAAACAAATGAAGCGTAAATTGTATGACTTGTGGTCACATTGTTGAAAGTATATGTAGATACAGCACCTACGCTGACATTATCTACCAGCACGTCACCGATGAGATAGCCTTTATTGGGCGAAATGGTAAACTTCTGGCTGCCGCCATTGGTAACCTTCACCAAACCCGAAGGGGAAATTGAGCCATTGGAACTGCACGAAGCGGATATACTGTGTCTGGAAGAGTCGTGCGTGGCTCTTGACACATTGATACTCAGCAGATACGTGCCAACACCGCCGTCATTGTAAGAGGATACTTTGAAATATACGGTACCGCCATTTTCATTGAGAATACTGCCTGGCATCTCATCATCAACGGCATCAGACCATGTGGAGCCATTATCGGTTGAATATGAGAACAAAGCATCAACGGTATAAGAGCCGCTGCCGCTGTTATACGAGTCATACAGACGCGGAACAACAAGATAATCATATCCTGAAGGCAAAGCTATCTTATAATAGTCAATATCGCTTGAATTATGGAGGTTGGAGCCTGTAGTTGAAACCGTTGCGCTGTTGTTTGAGAACGACAGCGACAGAACGGAAGCAGTACTGACAGTGTTGTTGGATTCGTATGAATCAGGAGTGTAAGGGGCAGCTTCAACGATAACGTAAACAGGATTCGAATTATAACGGCTTCCCGCATAATACCATACTGAAGAGTTTGGGTACATGTAGGCAAGTTCCAGAAGATAAGTTCCAGGCTCCACAGTTATATTGCCTGTAAAATTCACGCCATCGGTGTAATGATAGCCGTATGGAAGTCCGTTTGAAACCTCCACAATGCCCACGTTCTGAGACCAGCCACCACCTGGAACTGACAGACTGACACGTACATATCCGTAGAAAGTTTCACTCTCATAATTCAGAAAATCAACATTTATAGTGGCGGATTTGCCTTGGATAAGCGAACCGTTATTGGTTGTTACAGTGAAATCGGAATAAGTCTCGATTCCAGCATAATAATAAATTTCAAACTGTACAAGATTGGTATAGTTGCCGCCATTAATCTGCGACCATGTGTTGTCAACTGAAGGAGCACTAAAAATTGCAAGATAATATTGTCCCGGTACAAAAATTGTCGAACCTGAAACTCTGAAGGTATATGTGTTATAGTAGCCGCTTGGCAAGGAATAATTGCCATATTCTATGAAATCGACAAAAGCACCTTCCTCATTGAAGACAGCTGCACCGAAATATCCGGTATAGTCCGATTCCCCGTAATTGGCAATGGAAACCGTAGCGCTTATTTCGTCACCGAACCATATTTCCGTCTCCGACATGTTGATGCTGGAATAAAGACGCAAGTCTTCATCTCCAGTAGAGCCGCCTCCACCGCCGCCTCCACCGCCACCGCTGCCATCACCTGGTACGACACCGATGATGGCCTGCTGTCCGTAAGTGAATGACATGGTGCCAGGATTCAGATTGGTAAGTGAGAAATAACCGTCATAATTGCCGCTCCAGCCCCAGTTAAAGTGGAAGTAGTCATTGGAATTGTATCCATCGCAAACAAAACAGTGTCCGCCGTCATTTCCGTAACCGCCATAAATGATTGGGTGTGATGCGTCAAGGTCGGATTTCAAAAGATTTATCCATCCTGAATTGGAATAATATGATTTCTGTTCACCGTGTAACGAGGATGAATAGCCGAAATATGATTTCAAAGCCGCTTCGGCGCAGGCATTGTTACCGGATTCAATGATATAGGCACCGCTGCCGCTGCCGCTGTAATCCATTTCAACGCCGACACCACACTGATACATCAGGGTTCCTATTGCCTGCTTCTGGGTTGCCGAACTGGAACCAGTAAGTGAATTGGGCATGTTATCCCAGTTGTATGTCGTCTGACCGAAACTTGCCGACAAAGTGCCGTAGTTTGAATGATTGTATGAATGGAACCCCGTACCATGTTCAGGATATTCCCAGAAATTCATCACCTGTGCCATGGCACATGACACGCAGCCGGCATAGACGTGACCACCAGGGCCTGAATAGTCGGTCGGACACATGCAGTTGTAATAAGTGTCCTGATTCCACTTTGTCTCCAAAAGCGCATTGACAGCCTTAGTCGAAACAGGCTTTCTTACATCATTTGTACGATACTGTCTCCACTGGTCTGCAATAGCCTCATCAGCAGACAGATTATTTTCAACCACAAATGCTATCTGCTTTTTGTAGTTGTCCATCCATTTTCTGAAATTGACAGGCATATCCTTGGGATTGAAAGAGCCCTTTTCGGAATATCCCAAAATCGGCATGACATTATCGTCACCAGCGACATAAACGATACCGCCTCCATCAACTTCGACCACGTATATGGCAGGAAGATGCTGCCCATTGAGGACAGTCATGCCAAATGTATAACACACGCTGAAATCAGAAATATCCTTTGACGGATATAATGAATTCCAGAATGACGATGCAACCGTTGTCGCCTCATTTTGTTCAACCTGTTTGCCAAAGCCCGTGACACTTAACATCATCAGAATGACAAGCAGGGAAGTCAGTTTGACTGATTTAAAAATTGTAGATATTTTCATATTGTTTCTTATTGTTTTGTCATAATGCTGCGGACTTTGTCAGCGCAGTATTTTCCGAAATCAGTAGTTTTTTCAATTATGTGAACCATGTCCTTGCGCTTGATGATACCGATAAGGTCCAGTCCGCGTTTGAAAAGTTGGTTCATGTATTCATCATGATGGTCATCATTCTCGTGCTCTATTTCCTTTATTTTGATGCACAGCTGATAAATTTCATCCGCCTTCGTAAGCATATCAGGCATTTTGTTCATTATTTCAAGCAGATAACCGCATTCCCTGACGATGTTGTCTGTCATGTTTTTAATGTTATCGCCAAATGATTCGAAGGCATGTGTCGCCACCACATTGGCAGAATCATCAATGCGGTCGAGCAAATCATCCATACTCTGGGCAAGTTCGTGCATGTCGTCTCTGTCAAACGGTGTCAAAGTCCTTATCGTAAGCTGGTGGTTGAATTCCAGAAGTATATCATCGCCTGATTTTTCCTGCTGTTTTATCTTCTTTCTCAAATCCTCACGTGTTTCCTGATCTTCAGCATCAAGCATGGCTCTAAGATATTCCGATGCTTTTACCGCCAGTTCAGCCTGTCGGATAAACAGAGGGAAAAACCTTTCCTCCTTTGCAACGAATTTTTGAAGAAACTGATTGAAAGTCATGGTTTTATGCAATTAAAAAGTTCAGAAATACATGAATCAACCCACTGATGACCATAGGTACCGGGATAGTGAGAATCCAAGCAAGGATTATACGCTTTGCCGTAACCCATTTCACATTCTTCACACCGTCGATTATGCCAACGCCGATAATACCGCCAGTTATAGTATGAGTGGTGCTCACAGGAATACCGAGTATTGATGTGAGAATAAGAGTTGTGGCTCCGGATATCTCTGACGTAAAACCTTTTATTGGAGTTATCTTTGAAAGTCCGCCTCCCAAGGTCTTTATCACATGCTTGCCTCCGATGGCGATTCCCAGCGACATGACCACATAACATATTAATGCCAGTCCGTCAGGAATATAGAAGCCTTTTCCCACATCATAAAAAGCAGCTATCACATTTTGCACACCGGAAGACACCTCCGGATTATTCAGTACGGAATACATAAGTACCGCTATGATACCCATTGTCTTCTGAGCATCATTGGAACCGTGTCCCACGCAGAATGCGGCAGTTGAAAAAAGCTGAAGTCTTTTAAATGTCCTCTCCACCTTCTTCCTCTGGCTGTTCTTCAGTATCCATCTGAAAAAACACAACAACAGGAAACTGAAAATGAACCCTATGAGAGGCGACAGCACGATGAACGACAATGTCTGGATTATGCCTTTGGCAATCAAAGCCTTGGAACCATACACAAACCATACCGCGCCAATTATTCCGCCAATAAGGGCATGTGACGTGGAGATGGGCATACCGGTTCGGGTGCAGACTGCAACCCATATCGCTGCACCTACAAGTGCTGAAAGTATGACATAGGAATTCATATAATCCTGATTTGCAATTCCCGCACCCATCGTTCCTGCCACTGCAAAACCAATGATGAACTTACACAGGAAGAAGGCTACAAATTCCCAAAATGCGGCATAGATAATCGCCTGCATCGGAGTCAGCACTTTCGTCGAAATTATTGTGGATATGGAATTAGCCGCATCGTTCATCCCGTTGAGGAAATTAAAAACAAATGCAATGACTATCGATAACAGCAAACTGAATGTCAGCATAATTCTACGATTGTTTCAGCAAAACGCACATAACAGTGGATGAAACATCCTTGCAACGGTCGGTGGCATCTTCAACCACCTGGGCTATTTCCTTGTATTTCAGCAACTGTATTCCGTCTTTCACATTGCTGAAAAGATATATTATATAATCACCGAAAATACTGTCAACTTCATGTTCTATATGAACTATCTTCCTGCATATTTCAGTAATGTTTGCAGCATTTTTCTTCAGATTTTCCACAAGCTTGAACAATTCAACCAGCAGATTGGAATCCTCAACAATGGCATCAATTATGTCTTTTATGTGATCATCAATCTTCTCCGGTTCATACATTATTATCGTCTTTGCACTACGGTTCAGAAAGTCAAGAAAAGTGTCAAGCGACATGGCAATGTCATTCATATCCTCGCGGTCAAATGGAGTTACGAAAGCCTCACCGAGTTCTATGTAGAAGTCATGAATGAGTTCATCACCGGCAATTTCCTGCTTTTTGATAAGTCTTGAAATGTGCTTCCGTTCCTCAATATCTTCAGTGTTGACAAGCTCCTGAAGATATTTGGAGGCCACCACCGAAGTTTCAGCCTGTTTTATATATGTGTGGAAAAAGGGGGTCTCACCTTTCGTCCGAGTAAACAAATTATTCAGTCCCATGATTATTTGTTTTGAACCGCAAAGTTAACAAAAAATTTTACTTCCACGGACATCAAGCCCATTAATAATTATTAACGTTTTATAATCGTACATTAATACGATATTTGCAGTTTGGTAACAAAAAACATATCCTTAATACTATGAGACTTTTCCAAACTTTTCATACAACATTGATTATATCCATTTTTCTGCTTTTAACGGGCACTCTCCACGCTGCTCCCACAGGTTCAGTCAAAGGCAAAATCCTCAACAAAAAGACCAATGCTCCCGTTGATTTCGTAAATATAAGCATCAACAAGGCTGGAGACAAAACTTTTGTTACAGGCACCATATCCGATCAGGAGGGTTACTTCATGGTGGACAATCTTCAAGTCGGCAAATATATTGCAACAGTATCTTTTGTAGGATTCAAAACATCTGAGGTTCCTTTTGAAATCAAAAACAGCGGACAAGAGGTGAATTTAGGCAGAATATTCCTTGAGGAAAACTCCGAAATGCTTGATGCGGTCCATGTAACATCAACCACAACGCAAATGCAGTTCGAGGTTGACAAGAAAGTCTTCAATGTTGACCAGAACATATCATCCACAGGGGGGTCGGCAAGTGATATCCTTGACAACATTCCATCGGTTGAAGTTGACAACGAAGGTGAGATTTCACTGCGCGGAAGCACCGATGTCACCATCTGGATTAACGGCAAAGCATCAGGTTTGACATCCGACAACAGGGCAGCAATTCTCGAACAACTTCCTGCTGAAACCATCGAAAAAATCGAGGTCATCACCAACCCTTCCGCAAAATACAGTCCTGAAGGCACCACCGGTATCATCAACATAGTGCTTAAGAAAAACCGTGCACTCGGCTACTATGGCAGCGTACAGGCAGGCGTAAACACACATGGAGGCTACAATGCAAGCGCCAATGTCAACTTAAACGCCGGAAAATTTGACACATACATAGGATTTGGCTACCGCCGCCGTGCCCACGTTGGTGGCAACACATCCCTGAGAACCAACAGTGACGGCACGTATCTCAACAGATATGGAGCAAGCCGCAACACCGGCAACAACTTCTTCGGAAGAGGCGGAGTCACATATCATGCTACCGACAAGGACGACATTTATCTCTCAGCTTTCGGCATGTTCGGCAACAACAGCAGTCTCGATACCAGCTATTACCTCACCGATGCAATGACTTACAGCACAAGCCATAGGGAATCGAGAAGTTCTTCCAAAGATATGGGCGGTAACGTGGAACTGGGTTACAAACACGAATTCGGCAAAAACCATAACATTGACATATCCGCTTCCTACAACAATTGGAACATGAATAATGTCAGAAAATATTATGAGGATTACTATTTCGATGATTCCATAGCTTCGACTTTTCAAAGACAGGAAAGCCACATAAGTCCTAATCACTGGAATTTCCAAGCCGACTACACCAATGCGTTCAACGACAATTTTAGACTCGAAGCCGGTTATAAAGGCACCATAGAACGCGAGGACAGTCCTGTCAAAGTTTACGCCGGAGCCAACGAGGAGGAAGCAGTTATCGCCGAAAAGCTCTGGAATGAATTCATCTATAACCGTGACATTCATGCTTTATATGCCACTTTCACAGGCAAAATCAACAATTTCGGTTTTCAGGTAGGATTGAGAGGCGAAAACACAAAAGTCAGCACAAAATCACTTGCTTATGGACAATCAGCCGATGATGTTGAACCATATAACACCTCCTGTTTCGACCTGTTCCCAAGTGCATTTCTCTCTTACCAACTGCCGAATCAGAACGAACTTCAACTCAACTATACACGCCGTATTTCACGTCCGTTCGGCGGTCAGCTTAACTCCTTCGTCGATATCAGCGACCCGCTAAACATCTCCTATGGTAATCCTGACCTGGCACCATCGTATTCAAACGCCTTCGAATTGAACTATATGAAAAATTGGCTCAGTCACATGCTCTCAGTATCAGCATATTACAGAACCACTGACGGAGTGAGAGAACGTATAAAATTCCTTGACGGCAACGTTATGAATTCCACTTGGGAAAATGTTGCACACGACCGTTCGGCAGGTACTGAAATCGTTGTAAAAAACAGTTTTTCCAGAGTCTTTGACATAACCACAACTGTCAATCTGTTCTACTACGAACTCGACAGTTTCAACTACTATATTCCAAAAATCGACCAATATGTGACTGGTGATGCCGAAAGCGACTTTTCATGGAATATCCGCATGATAGCCAACCTCAACATTCCAAAAATAGTTTCCGTGCAGCTTACAGGCAGATACAATGCAAAAAGAGTCGTTGCTCAAGGCTACCGTGCTCCAGGCTATTCAATTGACTTAGGCGTTAGAAAGACTGTCGGCAAGTTCAGTTTTGCACTGACGGGAAGGGACATACTCAACTCCCGTAAATTCCATACGGTAACCGAAGGCACCGGCTTCATACAAGACAACACGGGCTGGCGCGGTGGCTGGATGGTAGGACTTACCGTGACATACGGTTTCGGCAATATGAACATGAAAGGCAACCGCAACAACAGGGACAACCCAGAAAACATGCAGAACGGCTACGAGGATTCCTCCACAATGGAAGATTAATATAGCATCCGCCGATAATCAGGGCTACATTGATAATCAGTTCAGGATTACATAACCTTTATCAGTTTCAAATCCCTGTCACGTGACGAACTGCCATACATCAGACTGACATTCTTATATTTTTTGAATACAGGGGCGGAATTGTTTTCACCATTACTATCGTCATAGTAATAAAAAGCCTCTTCGGGAATTTGTATTTTAACACGTGCGGATTTCCCCGCCTTGATGTGAACCCGCTTGAAACCCACAAGCTGCTTCTTCAAACCATGAGCCTCATCTTTAACCGTCAGATAGACCTGAGCCACCTCATCGCCGTCAACGGCACCGACATTGCGAACCCTGAACGACAATACTCTCTTAGCCTTGTTGTACATTGGTCTGTCATAGACAAATTCAGTATAACTTAATCCGTAACCAAAAGCGTATGCAGGTTTTCCTGTCATATAGCGATACGTTCTGCCTTTCATGCTGTAATCCTTAAAGTCAGGAAGTTGCGACGTCGAACTATAGAAAGTCACAGGCAGACGACCGGCCGGATTATAATCTCCGAACAGAACTTTTGCCACTGCCGTACCTGCCTCCTGACCGCCATACCATGCACAAAGTATAGCCTCCGGATAATCTTTGACATTTTCCAACGCGATAGCACTTCCAGTGCAAATCACAAATATCGGATCATGTCCGTCAAGCCTCAGATACTGCAACATCTCAGTCTGTGCCTTAGGAAGTTCTATCCTCGTCCTGTCACCTCTTTCGAAACCATCGGCCCTTACGCTCAACTCCTCCCCTTCCACTTCAGGCGACAGTCCGCCAACAAAAATCGTAACCTTTGATTCACCAATATTCCTGTAAAAATCCTCTGACGGCACATACTTGTCATCGACAAGATTGCAGGCCTTATTGTAATAAATCTGAACTCCTGCTGGTGTATTCAGCAGAGTGTCATCGGATTTGATGTGCAGTTCACCGGCACCTCCCAAATGACGATAGATGCCTTCAAGGATTGTAATGGAATGATTTGGCGTGCCGTTGTAATTGGCAAGAAGCATAGTTGAATCATACGCATTAGGGCCTATCACAGCTATCTTCACGTATTTTTTCAGTGGAAGCACCCCATCGTTCTTCAGAAGCACGATGCTTTCCTCGGCCATCTTAAGTGCTTGATTCACATGAGATTCACTGCTTATCATATCTTCTGAATAATCGGAATATGGAGATTTTTCATTGAAGATACCGAGTTTGAACTGGGCCCTGAGAATTCTTCTCAGATGTTCGTCTATGATGTCCTCAGAAATCAAATTCTGTTTCAAAGCGTCAAGCAGAGCTTGTTTTCCGCTGCCACACTCTAAATCCACCGCATTGGAAAAAGCATCCGCAGCAGCCAGGGCAGCAGTTTCGTGCGTCTTATGACGCGGAATTACAGTGTCACGCTCCCAACAGTCATTCAGCGCCCAACAGTCCGTGACGACAATATTGTCATATTTCCACTCATTGCGCAATATGTTGACAAGCAGTTCCTCATTGGTGCAGCAAGGATCACCTTCAAGACGATTGTAGCCGCACATAACCTGCTGAACATCAGCCTCTTTAATCAAAGCCTTGAAGGCAGGAAGATAAGTCATATATAAATCATACGGCGAAACCGACACGTCAAATTCGTGCCTGACACCTTCCGGACCGCTATGGACGGCCAGATGCTTTGCACATGCGAGACTTTTCAGATGCTTGCTGTCATTGCCCTGAAGTCCCCTTACGCATGCAACACCCATCCTTGATGTCAGAAACGGGTCTTCACCGTAAGTCTCCATACCCCTTCCCCAGCGCGGGTCACGGAAAATGTTGATGTTAGGAGTAAAAAATGACAGTCCGATATTATAGTCACCATTTTTTCTGTATTCATTGAATTTCGCACGGCCTTCATCCGAAACCATCGAAAAAGTTTCCTCCACCGCCACATCATCGAACGTGGCGGCAAGAGCTATTGCCTGCGGAAAAACCGTAGCCAGCCCTTTTCGTGCAACACCATGAAGAGCCTCATTCCACCAATTATAAGATTTTATACCAAGTACCTCTATCTCAGGATTATCGTGAACCATCAGCGAAATTTTCTGCTCCAAAGTCAGCCTGACAAGCAGGTCTTCAATCCTGTCATTAACCGGAAGACTTTCATCTCTGAAAGGAAATTGTTTTGCATTCTGCGCAAATGACACAAGGCTTGTCTGTAGTATCAAACAAAGCAGCAATGAGATTCTTTTCATATTCGTTTCTGCAATATACTTTTTAACTCTCTATTTTTATGTAATGCAAATATAGTTTATTAATCGGTATTAAATCGGTGTTTATCTTAATTTTTTGGTATTAAATTGCCAACCTGTGGCGGCTGCCACACATCGATTCACCTGTAGGGCTGTCGTACCACGGCAGCCGCATTATCAATTCGCCTACCACGGCTGCCACAATGTGACAGCCTTACAATGGACACGGTTTATTCCAACACGAATTTCCGCGTCGTACCGCCAACGGTGATGAAACACACGATATAGAATTTTTGCCGAGAAGACACAAAAAAAATATATTTTTGCAGAAAATGTAAACTTATATGGAATTCAAAGGTAAAACTGCATTGATAACGGGAGCCGCTTCCGGCATCGGTGAAGCAATCTCCTACCAACTCGCCAAACGTGGAACCAACGTGATTCTTACGGGACTCGGCCCCGAAGCTCTTGACAAGGTAAAAAACAAATGTATTACAGAATATGGCGTCAAGGCCGAATCCATGGAAATCAACCTCGCTGACACTTCAACCCTCGACAATCTCTTTGACTTTGTCAACTCGCTGCATGTCAACATCGACATATTCATACTCAATGCCGGCATTTCACAACGTGCCAAAGTCTTTGAAACCGATTTCAGCGTTGACAAAAAAATTATGGATATCGATTATTTCGGTTCGGTATATCTCATCAAAAAATTCAAGGACATGCTTATGGCGTCGAAATATACCGCTATAGGTGTAACAGTTTCAATATCAGGACTTTTTGGCTATCCGCTTCGCTCTGCATATTGTGCCTCGAAACATGCCCTGTTCGGTTTCTTCGAATCCTTGGAACTCGAGAATCCGAATCTGCATGTAACATTCATGATACCTGGAAGAGTCAACACCCAGATAAGCAAAAGTGCCATGCTCGGCAACGGCGAAAAATACGACAAGATGGATCCGGGACAGGCTCACGGCATTGATGTCAACAAATGTGCTGAAAAAGCTGTCAAAGCGATTGCAAAAGGCAAACACCGCAAGCTTCTCGGCAGCACCGAACTCCTGATGGTTTACATTCACAAATATTTTTTGGGACTATACTACAAACTCGCACGAAAAGTGTCAGCAGTTTGATATGGGAAGATGCGGATGGAACATATTACATAAAAAACAAACCATAGACGTATAAAAAAGAATATAAAAATGACTCAGAAACATAAAGTGATTTGCGGCATGCAGCAGGTAGGTGTTGGCATTCCCGATGTAATCGAAGCTTGGAGATGGTATTATGACAATTTCGGCTTTGACATTAAAATACTTGATGATGAAGGCGTTGCAGAGCGTATGCTTCCTTACACAGGCAACAAACCGCAGCCTCGCCGTGCCATCCTCGCAGTCAACCTGCAGGGCGGCGGCGGTCTCGAAATCTGGCAGCCAAAAGGCAGAAAGCTCAATTATCTGACATCAGAGGCCAATGTCGGCGACTATGGGATATTTGCCTGTAAAATCAAAAGCGGCGACGTGGATGAGGCTTACAAGGCTCTGCTGGCAAGAAAAGTAAACTGTCTGTGCAAACCGATGACGGCACCTTCCGGGAGACTCCATTTCTTCCTCAAAGACCCATACGACAATATCTTTGAAATAGAACAGAGCGACTACAAGTTCGTTGACGAGAAAAAAACCAACGGTGGCACCAATGGTGCAATAGTGGGTGTTTCCAACATGGACAAATCCATTGTGTTCTATGGCAAGGTGTTAGGTTTTGACAAGGTGGAGTACGATGTCAGCGGAGTGTTTGACGACCTGAAATGTCTGCCTCACGGCGACAACAATGTAAGACGTGTTCTGTTAGGCAGGACAAAGCCTATGAGCGGACCTTTGAGTGAAATCATGGGACCGGCATACATCGAACTGGTTCAGAACCTGTCGGAACCTGCAAAGAAACTGTATGAAGGCAGATACTGGGGAGACCCCGGATTTATTCATTTGTGTTTTGATGTCAGAAACATGAAATGCATAGAAGAAGACTGCATAGCCATGGGGCATCCATTTGTTTGTGACAGCGGTTCCGACTTTGGAATGGGCGATGCCGATGGTTGGTTCACATATATCGAAGACCCTGACGGCACTCTGATTGAATTTGTCGAAACCCGCAAAATCCCTATTCTGAAAAAATTCGGCATTTACCTCCATCTGGAAAACAAGGACGATGACAAGCCGCTGCCAAGGCGCATCACCAAAGCTCTACGTTTTCTGCGTTCCAAGAGGCCGTGATTTAACGTGATTTAAGGTGTCTTAAACTGAAAAAAGGTGACACTTTTGGGAGCAATAACCATCATGACATAAAAAAGAAGGTGACAACCTGTTCAGGGAAAGTCATGGGGATAGGTTTACATATCCTCCATACTCAAACCAGCCAAGTCCAACGCGTACTTGTTGAACTCTCCAGTCACTTCCTTAAACCGTTGGACTTTCTCCACCAATATTTTCAGGTCTATCTCGCTGCGCTGCCGTTTCACCTCATAGAAAGTGACCCGTTTTTCCAAATCGTCCGCTGCAATGATGTCGATTTCGTTTTCGCCCTTGCGGTCCCACCAGCTGTCGATGTGCGTAAATTGCTCGCTCTCCTTCATCACGGCTTTAAACCAATGCTCCAACACTTTTCCAGTGTATGTATTGTAGTCGCGCTTCACAATCTCTGCCAGTTTCCCGTAGGCATTCGCCTCGATGAAATAGTTGTGCTTGTAAATAAACCGGAACCAAAACTGCAGGAACAAATCGCTCACCGAATAGACTATGTTCTTGTTGGGTGATTTCTGGAACATGGGTCTGTTCTTCGCAATCAGCCCATAGTCGTTCTCTAACCTGGTCATGTAGCCCGACACTTCCGCGTGCAGAATACCCTCAATGTCACCACGTGCGTTATGCCCTGTAGCAATCAGCCTTAGGATGTCAAAATACCGTCCGTAGTCACGTCCGAACTCCTCAATCAGCATGTTCTTTCCCTCATAGATGAAGTAGGAGTTTTTGGCGATAATGCGTTCCAGCATTTTTTCTGACGAAGTGGCTCCGACATCCATCAGCAGCTCAACATATTTCGCCACGCCTCCTGTGTATGTGTACAGTGCCAATAAGTCTTCCTTGTTATATTCAGGGTGGTAATACCCAAGAATCTCCTTTATCACCGAAGGCGTGAAGGGCTCAATCTTAAGGAATTCAGTCTGGCGTCCGTAGAGAGGTTCTTTTTTGTTGCGGAACAGTTTGGTCATCATAGAGTACACCGAACCGCACACAATCAAGTTAATCTTCGCTTCCCCTTTCTTCTTGTCCCATATTTTCTGCATCTGCGAGAATATGGCTCCATTCACGCGGCTGAAATCCTGGAATTCATCTATCATCAGTGTCAGGGGGCGAGTCTTCGACAGTTCCATCACATAGTCAAAGATGTCGGCAAACCGATCAACCTTTCCTAATATGGGAATTTGCAGCTTTTCGGCAAGCTCCTCCACAAACTCCTCGCAAAGCACACTCTCCGTGCTTCTTGTGACGAAAAAATACAGGATGGTCTCGTCCTCGTAAGCCTTCATCACCAGCGATGTCTTACCGATGCGCCTTCGTCCTGTCAGCACCGTGAACTGAGCCACATTGTGCGAGAGATCTCTTATTTCCCGCAGTTTTCTAATTTCGTATTCCCTATCGAAGAATTTCATAACTTAAACAATTAAATCATTGATTTTTTATCCTTTACATCCGAACTCATCAGTTCGGAACTCTCCGTTTCGATTGCAAAAATAAAAATTTTTTTTGACATGGATACTTTTGCGTGGTGAAAATTCACATAGAAAGTTGCATCAGGCTAATTGAAGTGATTGGAACATTTCCCCTAAATATGACTTGATGACAATTGTTGATAAACATATAAAAAGCATTACCTTTGCAAATCATTACCATTAGCTTTATGAAAGCGTCTGTTCTATTCAAACAATACGTCTGGCTCGTTGATACCATCCGCAGAGCAGGTCGCATCACGCTACGAGAGATTAACGACCGCTGGCTCCGTACCGAGATGAGCGACGGCATACCTTACAGCCGTACCACATTCCGCCGCCATCGTGAAGAGGTGGAGGAAATGTTCGGCATCGTCATCGATTGCGACAACGAGAACCGCTACTATATCGACGACCCCTCGTTGATGAGCAATGACAGTGTGCCTCGTTGGATGCTCAGTACTCTTGCCGTGAGCAACATCGTCAGCGAAGCTCGTGGCTTGCACGACCGCATCCTTCTGGAAAGCATCCCCAGCGAAAGCGAATACCTGCAACTTGTTATCGAGGCCATGCGCAACTCACACCGCATCAGCGTCACATACCGTCGTTATGGTGATGCCAAGCCCTCAGTCTGGAAACTTGAACCGTATTGCATCAAGCTCTTCCGTCGTCGCTGGTACTTGCTTGGTCGCATCAGCGATGCCGGCTTCATCACTCTTTCATTTGACCGTATGATGGAAATCAACGTCACTGAAGAGATTTTCAAGTTGGACCGCAACTTTGATGCGCAAACCTTCTTCAGCGACTACTTCGGTGTAATGACCGATGACCGTGTGCCGGTGCAGCCCATAGTGTTACGTGCCTATGGCAACGAACCTTATTACCTTCGTGACTTGCCGCTGCATCCTTCACAAAAGGAAATCGCGGTCACAAAAGACTACACCGATTTTGAAGTAACCCTGCATCCAACCCGCGACTTTTTGGCTCACATCCTTTCACGAGGTGGGTGGCTTCAGGTTATTTCTCCCCAAGATATAGTATCGGAAATCGAGCAAATGTTACAGGCCGCACAAGAAAATTACAAATAATTTTCAACTGGTCCGTTTTTTGGCGCAGTGGGTGTCTATTTTTGCATCGTGATTCAATGTTTAACCCTTAAAACTAAACGATTATGAATGCAAAGAAGAAATATTTCATGGATTGCCATCTGGCAGGCCGCCAATATCATGACGCTGACGAAGTGTGGGACAAGCTCAAAGTGGGCACAGTTCTGCAACTGGTGCTTGACACCAATAACCGCCATGACCCTAATGCCGTGGCTGTGGTTTACAATGACAAAGAACAGGACGATCAATTCTGCATCGGCTACATTCCTCGCACTTATAACGAGACAATTGCATCATTCCTCGAAATGGGATGGGCAAACATCTTTGAATGTCGCATAAGTAAAATCAAGGAGGATTCACATCCTGAACATCAAATCCATTTGACTATCAAAATTAAAAGAAACAAATAATCGGTTGAATGGCTCTCGTGCCAACCAAATCAAGCATTAATCATTTAAATTCTCACAATTATGAAGAAACTATTTCTTATTATGGCTGTGTGCTTTGTGGGCATCGCAGCTAACGCTCAGTCGAGCGAACAAAACGGCACAGTGAAATTGTATTGTGAAGTGATGTGCGTGCAATACAACCTGTTCAAGCAAGATGTTAACGCACTGGTTGACTTCGGTATAGCCGAGCAAGGCAAGTATGCAAACGGTTGGATTTATGACTCCAGTCGCAACAAGAAGTATTCTTTTGCTTCGCCAATGAGCGTGTTCGCTTATATGGCAAATCGTGGTTGGGAATATAAGGATGCTATCATCGTGACTGAAGGAGCTGGGATTATGGGCGGCAAACAGAATGTGTGGCACTTCATACTTACAAAGGACTTCCCAATGAACTATACTCAATCTGATGTTATTGGTGATATAGACTATCGAAACAAATAACCTGCAAAGTATAACTTAATCTGATACGGGCGAGCTATCTCTAGTTCGCCCTCATGTTAAAAATAGCATCATTAAGATTTTTCCTGATGGATGGGCTGTGTTTTGGCACTTTTTTGTTGTAAATTTGCACTCACAACATAAAAAATATGCACGAGCAATTTGTAAAATATTTTGAGACTGTGGCCGAGCTTCACAAACTGGGATATGAGAAGTTTCGTGTCTGCGCTTACATCAGCCCTAATGGTGTTGGCTATCGCTGCTGGCTCACCGTTAAACAGAACACATGGAATGAGTGCGGCTTGTTCTGCGACACAACCGACCAGGAACTGGCCATATTAACGCACAACTGTAACTTGCCATGGGATTATTCTGAAATGACTCCACAAGAAAACGCGTTGCGTATCATAGAGGAGTATCGGGAACTTTCTCGCATAGCGCTCGGTAAAGATCCCGAATATGTAGAATGGTTTAAACTCGCTCTCGATGAATGCCGTAAGGGGTATTACATCTATGCATTTGATGAATACACCAACGTGCTTCGTGATGGCTACACACCACTTACAATGGTCGAAGGACATGGTTTGCCATTGCCACCAGTTGGTGATTGTGAAACTCAAACAATGTATTAATATGAAAATTTTAAGTTACAATATTTCTACTTGCAAGCAGTGGAAGGTTGACCGCTTATTAGAAATGGACGCCGATGTTTTTATTGTTCCCGAAATAGCTTGCACCGAGCAAGTGGCTATTCCCGAAGGCTATGAAATGGCATGGAACGGAATTAAGTGGGAATATGGAGAGGAACTGAGGTCAAAAGGACTAGGCATAATATGGAAGAAAGGTTGTGGAGTAATTCCTGAATGGTATAACCCAGAGCTTACTTTTGCTATTCCATTAATATGCAATGGTA
>JAEEGJ010013463.1_pt1 | contig 19817 bp, 13 predicted proteins | sample 8958761 | NCBI WGS metagenome assembly JAEEGJ01 (sample SAMN16246546, study PRJNA631951) | gut metagenome | biome: gut microbiome; feature: rumen; material: RS-attached | host: Bos | place: Iran: Karaj | collected 2018-10 | reverse complement strand
CACAAACATCAAGATCGCTGCCCAGAACTGCCACTTCGAAGAGAAGGGTGCTTTCACAGGCGAGATCTCACCTCTCTGGCTCGCTAAGATGGGCGTAAATTACTGCATCATCGGCCACTCCGAGAGACGTGAATACAACGCAGAGACAGACGAGACAGTTAACAAGAAGGCTCTCGCACTCCTCAAGTATGGTGTAAGACCTATCATCTGCTGCGGTGAGTCTCTTGCTCAGCGTGAAGCTGGTGAGACATTTGACTGGATCAAGGGTCAGATCGTTGGCGCTTTCAAGGATATCCCTGCTGACAAGCTCTGCCAGATCACAATCGCTTATGAGCCTATCTGGGCTATCGGCACAGGTAAGACAGCTACAGATGAGCAGGCTGAGGAAGTTTGCGCATTCATCCGTGGCGTAATCGCTGAGCTCTACGACGCAGACGCTGCAGCTGCTATGACAATCCAGTACGGTGGTTCTTGCAACGCTAAGAATGCTGCTGGTCTCTTCGCTCAGAAGGACATCAACGGCGGTCTCGTTGGCGGTGCTTCACTCAAGGCTGAGGATTTCTCAATCATCTGCAACGCATAAGTTGAATTACAACTGAAATAATATGGGCCCGCGCTTTTCGGAGTGCGGGCTCTTTTCGTGTGTTCGGAATGACGTTCTTTTATCTCAAGAAACAGCCGTACGTAAATCGTACAGTAAGTCAGTGCAATTACTGTACAAAATACGTATTTTTGGGCGTAAATACGTAAATCGTACAGTAGTTGGAGCAATTTACTGTATGTTTTACGTACTCGAAGTTTACACACAAAAAATCCCCCTGATGAACGCTTCACCGGGGGGATATATTTTATGAATTCACGAAAACTCAGTTCTTCGACAGATACTCGTCGATTCCCTTGGCAGCAGACTTGCCTGCGCCCATTGCAAGGATAACGGTTGCTGCGCCTGTAACTGCGTCGCCGCCAGCGAATACGCCTTCTCTGGAAGTCATCTCAGCTTCGTTGACGATGATGCCGCCGCGCTTGTTGACCTCAAGTCCGGATGTTGTCTTCTTGATGAGCGGGTTAGGTGATGTGCCGAGGGACATGATGACCGCATCGCAGTCGATGGTGAACTCGGAACCTTCAACCGGGACGGGAGACCTTCTGCCTGATGCGTCGGGTTCGCCAAGCTCCATGCGGATGCACTTGCATCCCTTTACCCAGCCGTTCTCGTCTGTGAGGATCTCAACCGGGTTGGTGAGGAGGTCGAATATGATGCCTTCCTCTTTTGCGTGATGGACCTCTTCCTTACGTGCAGGGAGTTCTTCTTCGGAACGGCGGTAAACGACGTGTACCTCGGAACCGAGACGCTTTGCAGTACGTGCAGCATCCATTGCAACGTTACCGCCGCCTACGATGACAGCCTTCTTTGCTCTCATGATAGGAGTACGGGAATCGGGTGAGAAAGCGCCCATGAGATTTGATCTCGTGAGATATTCGTTAGCGGAGAACACGCCCAATGCCTGCTCGCCGGGGATATTCATGAAGCGGGGGAGACCTGCGCCTGAACCGATGAATACGGCAGAGAAGCCTTCCTTATCGAACAGATCGTCGATAGTAAGGGAGCGGCCGATGACTGCGTCTGTGACAATCTCTACACCGAGCGCTTTGATATTCTCAACTTCTTTGGCAACTACCTTCTCCTTCGGGAGACGGAACTCAGGGATACCGTAAACGAGTACGCCGCCTGCCTTGTGCAGAGCTTCGAAGATCGTTACGTCGTAACCCATCTTTGCGAGGTCGCCTGCGCATGTGAGGCCTGAAGGACCTGCGCCGATGACGGCAACCTTCTTGCCCTTCCTGACCATGTCAGCAGGGAGCTGGGGCTTTAAGCCGATCTCCTTTGCAGTGTCTGCAACAAACCTTTCGAGACGTCCGATGGAGACAGCCTCGCCCTTAACGCCTCTGACGCACTGAGCTTCGCACTGTGTTTCCTGGGGGCATACACGGCCGCATACTGCGGGGAGGGAGGAAGATAAGGAGATAACGTTGTATGCTCCTTCCACATCGCCGTCCTTAAGCTTTGCGATAAAACCCGGGATGTTGATCGATACGGGGCAGCCCTGGACGCAGCGTGCGTTCTTACAGGTAAGGCAGCGGGAAGCCTCAAGTACGGCTTCTTCCTTGGTATAACCCAGGTTTACCTCATCGAAATTCGTGGCGCGGACCTGGGGATCCTGCTCAGCCACCGGTACTTTCTTCAATACATCTATTTCCATTTTCCTTAATTCTCCTTTATGAGCACATTCCGCAGCCGCCGCTGTGCGTATCGCCTTCAGTGAGCCTTAACATGAGCTCGCCTTCCTGTGTCTTGTACAGGCGTGAACGCTGCAGAGCCTGATCGAAATCGACCAGGTGGCCGTCGAATTCAGGACCGTCTACACAGGCGAACTTAACTTCACCGCCGACCAGCAGTCTGCATGCGCCGCACATTCCGGTGCCGTCTACCATGATGGTGTTCATGGAGATTATCGTGTGGATGCCGAGCTTCTTGGTAAGCTCGCAAGCGAACTTCATCATGATGACAGGTCCGATGACTACGCAGTGGTCGTAACGGACACCCTCATCCCAGAGCTGCTGCAGTGCTACGCAGACGTTTCCGTGGATTCCGTATGAACCGTCATCGGTAGCAAAGTAGAGATTCTTTGTTACTGCTCGCATCTCGTCCTCGAAAATGAGGAGGTCCTTTGTACGTGCGCCCTGGATGCAGTCGACCTCCACGCCGTTGTCGTGAAGCCACTTGAGCTGGTTATAAACGGGAGCAGTGCCAACACCGCCTGCAATGAAGAGGATCTTCTTTTTCTTGAGTTCTTCGATCGGAAGATCGCAGAGGTCGGAGGGATTTCCCAGAGGGCCTACGACGTCTGCAAAGCATTCGCCTTCGTTAAGTCTGCTCATGCGCTCTGTTTCTGCGCCGACTGTCTGGTAAACGATGGTGACGATTCCTTTCTCGCGGTCGAAATCGCAGACGGTAAGAGGAATTCTCTCTCCGTCCTTGTCAGCCCTTACGATGAGGAACTGGCCGGGCATAGCTTTGGAAGCTACGAGCGGAGCTACTATTTCCATGAGGAAGACCTTGGGTCCAAGCATCTTCTTGGTTACTATTTCAAACATTTAATCTGTGCCTCCTGAAGGAAGTGAAGTTTTCCCGAATAAAAAAAGATTGCCATTCGCATCTTGTATGGTAGCATACCAAAAGAAACTTATCGTGGCAATTATGAAAATAAATTAAGAAAACTTATTGTTTCTTATTGTAACAAAAAAGAATAAAAATCAATTTATACTTTTTGGGAATGATAAGGCAGCACCTTCGGGTATGGAAAAAGATGTTAAAATACTAGAGATTTACACCGCTTTGAGAGGATCAAATAATGGCAGCGCTTAAACCCGAGAAAATATCTTTTGTCAGTTCCGTAGGGGATGGAGTTAAGATTATCGGGTTTTTCTATCCTTCAAGCGCTAAGAAAGTCAAAGGTGTAGTCCAGATCTGTCACGGAATGGCCGAGTACCTTGAACGATACAGGGACATGATCTTCATGTTAAACGAAGCCGGATACCATGTCTGCGGAATGGATATGCCTGGTCACGGCCAGACTTACTACATGAATAAGAGTGCTGGACATCCTCTCGGATATTTCGGAGGCAAGAAGAATGCGTATGGAATGCTGCTTGCAGATGAAATGGGCTTGCATGAATATGCCGTCAAGCGTTTCGGCAGAAAAGACCTCAAGTACATGCTTTACGGACACTCCATGGGTTCCTTCGTCGTAAGGAACATATTCTCAACACCAAGATACAACAAGCAGTTTGACGGTTATGTCTTCTCATCTACGATGGGAAAGAATTCTCTTTTAGGATTCGGTAAGTTCCTGGCAAACGCAGCGTGCATTTTAGGTTGTAAAAAGAGACCTAACAAGCTGCTCAGCGCTCTGTCTTTCGGAAGTTATCTGAAGCGTATTAAGGGTGCCAAGACTACATATGACTGGCTGTCGACTGATCCTGAAGCAGTTCAGAAGTTCATTGACGACCCGCTGTGCAAATTCTATTTCACGAGCGACGGTTTCAGAACGCTGTTTAATCTCATCGGATTCATGCAGAGCAAAGAAGCATACGCAAATGTACCGGCAGACCGCCCGTGCCTGTTCGCATATTCGACTGAAGATCCCGTAGGCAGTTATGCTGCGGGAGTTGAGAAAGTAATTGAAAAGATGAAAGCTTCAGGAGCTGATCTGAAGGCGATCAATTACGGCCCCTACCGTCACGAGCTCATGAATGAGCCCGCGATCAAGGAGCAGTATTTCAAAGATCTGGTAGACTTCTACGACGCTTTGCCTTTAGCCTAAGCTGATAATGAGCTCATTGCTCATAAATTCGATCGAAGTACCGTAGCTGAGCTTTTCAGGTACGGATTCGGACAATCCTACTACATTGAATATTCCTGACAGGATAAGACGCTTTGTGCCGCCCAGGTTATTTGTGCGGACAGTGATCTTGTTGCCTTCGACTGAAGCAGTGATTACGCCTGATGCCTGGCCGCCTTCACCGAATACTTCGCATGCGGCAGTTGCACCGTTGGCAAGACCGAAGCATGAGAATGTCAGGTTCTCGAGATTGCTGTTTGTCGTATTGCTGTCTGGTGTTCTCGTAGGAACGATGGAGTTCGGACGGACATAGACAGGAACCATGTTGGGAACAGCCTTCTTGGAGATATAACGGGGACCCTGGATCTTCTCATGAGTCATGAAATCAGTCCATATGCCGGAAGGAATATAGATTCTCTGTGTATCGTTGGCAGTAGAGATGGGAGCTACGAGGAGCGCGTTACCCATCATGTATTCCAGATCAGCGAATACAGCTGCGGGATCAGCAGGGAACTCAAGACCCATAGCACGGATAACGGGTGTGCCGTAGTTAACATTCTCGCAGATGCTTGCATAGATATAAGGCGCAAGAGCTGTTCTGATCGCGCAGAAGGCCTTGACCGCATCCATTGTTCTCGCATCCTGGAGGAGCTTTAATGTTCCTCTGAATCTTGCGTGAGGAGCGTAAGCGGCAAATCCTACCCAGCGCTCGAAAAGCTTAGGGTCGGTGAGATCCTTTTCCGGGATATCGATGTTGATACCGCCGAAGCCGGAGAGGTTATAAGATATTGTGTTCTTGATAGCGCTGCTCAAATCATTGAAATCAGGAGTCAGAGCGCTGTAGATGTTTCTGTAAGGACATCTCTGGTCACCGGAGCTTGCTGAATCGGCAATGATGAATGAACCGAATCTGCCGTGCTCGCGTGCGGAAACATCGCTCAAAGCATTGTTGAGGATTCCTGTGAAACTTAAGAGGTAACCCTTCTTGCCGCAAGCTGTCTCGAATGCGTCTGACAGGTCGCCTGTGTAATTTGATTCATATACATTGAAGCCGTCTGCTGACAGATTGTTGCATGCGTTAACGAGCCAGCTTCTTGCATCAGGCTGGTTGAGGTCGAGAAGTGCCACGCCGCCTTTCTCGGCATCGCAGAGAACAGCTCTGCCGTCAGGGAATGACAGGAAGCATCCTGCATCGAGGAGATCCGGATATTCAGGAGCTCTCTCTGATACGAAAGGATTTACGGAGATGCCGAGTGTAACTCCGAGATCGTACATTGCTCTTGCGAAAGCCTTCGGATCAGGGAATCTTACCGTGTCCCATGTAAAACCGTACGGAGCATAATCCGGATGCCATGAATTGCCGAGCCAGAGTTCCTTGATGTCTACGCCGGACCGGATTGCCTCTCTGACTGCGTCAACGATGCCTTGAGCAGTGAGAGTGTAATCGTCATTAAGTGCCAGCGAGATGCCGCCTGTAGTGTATGGAATGGCAGGTGTGCGGCCGTTAAGCTGGTTGTATACTTCGAGGATCTGGTGCATGGAATCGCCTGCAATGACGTTGTATTCGAGATTCTCGCCTTCAGCTTCGAAACGGATGTTGGAACTGTCTGAACCCACATCGAAAGTGATGGGCTTGTCTGTATTTACGAACAGACCGTATTTGGAAGAGGAGATAATAAACGGAATGTGTTCAGTACCCGGAATGCGGGAGAAATCCTCGCCCTTTACGTACTGACCGTTACGGATAACGCATGAACCTGCGCCGCCTAAGCCGTAGATCATCTCGCCGGGTTTCAGATCGAAAGATGCACCTGTTGATGCATTTGCTGATACTGTGTAGCAGCTCTCTGAACCTGAATCTGTCTTATAGTAGATAGGAAGTTTTCCTGACTGGCTTGCAATCTCGCTGCCATAGTAGAGATATTTAATGGCAAGTGTTGTCTTGTCAATCTGCGCTTCAAGGGAACCGCTCTTAAATACGAGGATGTCACCGCGGTCTTCGAGTGTACCGTTAACGGAGGGAGCGAGATTAATGACCGTATTGATCTTAAACCTGGGTTGAGCCCTGTGGTTTGTTACCTTTACCGTGATAATGTTTGCGGCAGGAGAGAAGAAGGAGATTGAGATCCTTCCCTTGCTGTCTTTGAAGTCTGCTTTGCCGCCTGTAAGTTCTTCTGCATATCTCTTGCACTGGCAACCAACCTTGAGTGTGTTGTCGACGAAATATACGGAGTCGATCTGATACGGTTTTTTGGTAAATTTCATATTATCCCTCCTATAAGCGCGCGAGGTGCTTAAAATAATCAAAAATATTATAACCAAAACTATGGTTTCAATTATTTCGAGAATATGACACTTTGGGGTTTGTTATAATCAGGATATGGATTACGAATCTCTCGGCAGCACAGTTTCATCTGATAATATTCCTGATTATGTTAAGAACATAATGAGGCTTTTAAGCAGGTCCGGCTACAGCGCATATGTGGTCGGAGGTTCTGTGCGCGACATCGTGCTCGGCAAGATTCCGCACGATTACGACGTTGCAACTTCAGCGAGACCGGAAGAGACCATAACGGTATTTAACGATGCTCAGATAGAGTTCTTCGATAACGGAGCAAAACACGGAACGGTTACAGCGATAACATCTGATGGCAATGTTGAGGTTACGACCTTTCGGGAGGACGGAACCTATTCCGACATGAGAAGGCCGGATGAAGTGGTATTTAAAACCACCATCGAAGACGATGTTAAGAGAAGAGACTTTACCATTAACGCGATGTATCTGGACGCAGAAGGAAACATCTGCGATCCCGAGGGCGGTCAGGAAGACTGCAGCAGGCACATCATCAGAGCCGTGGGTGATCCGGAGGAGCGTTTTAAGGAAGACGCACTGAGGATCTTAAGAGGTTTAAGGTTCTGTTCCAAATTAGGTTTTGAGATCGAGAGTAAAACTTTTGATGCGATGGAGAACTGCGCAGATGAGCTTAAGAAGATCTCGGGCGAGCGAATCGCAGTCGAGCTCACGGGAATCGTCACGGGTAAATACGCGGCGCAGACGGTCAGGACCGGCTGGAAGATATTGAGCGTCATCATTCCGGAAATCGCCGTATGTCACGGATTCGATCAGAAATCCAAGTACCACGACAGGGATGTTTTGGAACATACATTAAGTGTTTTAGATAATATTCCTTATATAGAAGAGACGGGACGTGATCCTGAGCTCGCTGTTTCGGCACTGTTCCACGATCTCGGCAAGCCCGAGTGTTTCATAATCGACAAGAACGGCGTTGGCCACATGAAGGGCCATCCCAGAGTCAGTTGCAAGATTGCAGAGAGAGTTTTATCAGAACTCAAATTCCCCAAGCAGTTCATCCAGGACGTTTATCTCCTCGTTAAACTCCACGATACATATGTTGAGACAGACAGGATCGCGGTTCACAGATTCATGAGTGAATATCCTCTGGAACTGATCGACAAACTGCAGGTTTTGCAGCGTGCCGATATTCTTGCACATGCGCCTCTCGGGCAAAAGCGTATGGATCATCTGAACGCAATTATTAAGATAAGTGATGAGTTGAAATCTTCAGGCGCTGTTTTTGCGATCAGGGACCTCGAGATCGACGGTAATGACATCATAAATTTAGGTTGTCAAAAGGGCCCTCAGGTAGGTGAGATACTGGCTAAGATTTTCGATGATTATTTAGAAGAAAAATGTGATAATTCTAAAGCTTCTTTGACTAAAAAAGCCTTATTTTATATGGGTTCAAAGCCCATTTAACCTTTCGTTACATATTGTTCAAAACACTCTCATAAAATCTATATCTTCGTGATGATTTGTCAAAAATTGAACCCATATAATTGGGGTATCAAGGGTAAATCACATTTGATAAAAATGAAAGGGAGTGATCTATATGAAGAAAATGTATAACTATCGCAGACGTGGCTTTACGCTCGTAGAAATGATCTTAGTAGTAGCAATCGTAGTAATTCTTTCAGGCGCAGCTTTTGTTGGTGTAGCCGTAACGATTGACAGAGCTAAAGCAACTGGTGACGCAGCTGCTGACCACGGCAGAGATTTCGAAGACGCAGCTTGGAACCAGGTTAAATCAATTTCAGTTGGTGCAGCAGATTTCTTCGATATTTATGATTACACACCTGTAGTCATTGAAGACGAAGATGATGCAGACGATGAAAACACCACAGAAAACAATGATGCCAACACTGAAGGTAACGATGTTGTTGATGACACAACAGGCGACAAGACAGACGACAAGACAGACGACAAGACAGATGGACAGAGTGACGATAAGACAACGGTAATTGAAGAAAAGCCTGTTGTTGCTGGCGGATCAACCGGAAGCTTCACAACTTCTCAGAAATCTTCTGGTACACACTGGGATGGTTCTGTAGATCGTGGTTATGACCAGTGGGGAAATCACCTTGTAGGTGCTAATGTTCCCGATACAACATCTGAAGGTTCTGTATCTTTCGGATCAACAAATGTATCCAGCTTCACGATTTCCGTACCTGGTAAGGTTATGTGGTATCAGTGTACAGACTGGAGATACAGTGTAGAAGATAATGGCAACGGAACATATACATTCACATACACAGCAAATCAGTACGAGCACAATCCTCCGATTTCGGAAATCAGCATGAAGTTTAATGTTGAAGGCGAGAATGAACCGAATATTACGGTTATCTCTTACACACCATATAACTAATTCGCAGGTGACAGGGATTTGACTCCAACCTTAAAAGTAGTAACAGCAAACATTAAATAAACAAACACAAACTCAAACCATAGGGTGCAATCATTACAACAAAATATATTAAAGTGACTTCACTTTTATATAGATCACCCTTGAGATGGGCTGCTCCACGGAGCAGCCTTTCTTAATGCATAGAAATAAAACGGAATCAGATGCCGTGAATCTGACGTTCAGCGTCTAGAAGAGCTGCTGTAGCCGCAGACTTGGGATTATTCAGAACTTCTGAAGTTGTTCCTTCTTCACAGATCCTTCCGGTGTTCATGACGATTAGGCGGGGACAGATCTGTCTTACGATGTGTATGTTGTGCGTGATAAGAAGGAACGCTGTGTTGCGCTCACGGTTAATGTCAGTCATGAGTTTTAAGAGCTCTGCGGATGAACTAGCGTCCAGTGAAGAGAACGGCTCGTCAGCGATGATGAGTGCGGGCTCCTGAATAAGACACATTGCGATGGCTATGCGTTGACGCTGTCCGCCTGAGAGCTCGTGGGGACGGCGTGTCAGATATTCTGCGCCGAGACCACATTCTTCCAATACGGCAACGATACGCTCAAGAGCCTTGGGACCGCGTGACTGTTTCTTTGAGGCTCTCAAAGCCTCTGCCAGATGCCACTTAATGGTGTGTGCAGGGTTTAAGCATGCGACGGGATCCTGGAAGATCGCGCCTATGCTTTTGCTCTTTATCTTTACATTTCCTTCATGCGGAAGGAGTCCCAGAAGCGATCTGATGAGTGTTGTCTTGCCGCTGCCGGATCCGCCGATGAGGCCTAAGATCTCGTTGGGATATACCTCGAGTGAAACATCGTGGAGGATGTTGTTGTCGGTCTTCTCACCGGACTTTTTGGATTTGACACGCTCAAACAGAGATTTTCCATAGCCTGCCGTAATGCCGTTTGCCGTGAGGACCGGACTTGTCGAATAATCGACAACTGCAGGTTCAAAGCCGAGTATCCTCGTGTCGAGTCTGGCATTAGTCAGGAGTTCTGCCGTATAGGCATTCTTCGGATGTGTAAGAATGTCGGAGGCTGTGTCTTTATCGATAATCTGACCATCCTTCATTACCATGACTCGGTCGCAGAAACCTCTTACGGCTGACAGGTCGTGGGAGATGAACAGAATGGTTATGTGAAGTTTGTGACAAAGGTCCTTAAGCAGCGCCAGAATTGATATTGTCGTAACCGTATCAAGTGATGACGTAGGTTCGTCGCAAATGAGCAGACGGGGCTTAAGGAGGGCTGCACCTGCTATAAGCACTCTCTGGCGCTGACCGCCTGAGAGCTGGTGCGGATAACGGTTATATATCTCTTCGGCATTCGTGAAGCCTACGAGCTCGAGCATGTCGATTATCGCCTTATGACGGTCTTCCTTGGTCTGTTCTGCTTCCTTATGGGCGGTGAGGACTTCATCTAACTGCTTGCCGACGACCATCAGCGGATCCAATGCCGTTGACGGTTCCTGGAAGATCATGCCGATGTCTTTTCCGAGCATTGCACGGCGCTCCTTGGGAGTCATCTCGAGGAGATCTTTGCCTGCGAACTTGATAGAACCTGAATTGATCTCAGCATTGTCGGGCAGGAGGCCTGCAATCGCCAGAGACGTCATCGTCTTGCCGCTTCCGGAGTTGCCGATAAGGCCCAATATCTCGCCGTCTCTGATGCCGAAATCGACGTCATTCAATACCGGCTTAGGATTGGGATTCTTCCTCGTCGGGAAAGAGAGGGTCAGGTGATGAACCTTAACGATGTGTATGTGTCTTGTCATCACTTGCCCCCTTTCGAGAGGGTAACGCGAAGTCCCTCAGAGACGAAGTAGAGACCAAGAATGTATATAACGAGCATAAGGGCAGGGAATACGATGAGCCAGGGCGCAGTGCGGATATATGCCTGCGCATCTGAGAGCATCTTGCCGAAAGAAGCATCTGGCGGCTGAACGCCAAGACCCAGATAGCTCATTCCTGATTCAAACAGAGTCATGTTCGCAAGGCCGATTACCGTTGCGGGGAGGAGCTGCGGAACGAGATTGGGGAAGATGTGGAATGCCATGATGCGGTCAGGATGGACCTTCATAACGCGCGCATGCGTGATGTAATCCAGTTCTTTTATCTCCATCGTTCCGAGACGGCACACTCTCGCGAATGTAGGCGCAAAAACAAGGCCCAGCGCCCATATTACGTTGGTTACGGAGGGACCGAAGATCGCTACTGCAACGAGTGCTAAGAGGATGCCCGGAAAGCACATGATGCTGTTTCCGAGGAGCATGATGATCCTGTCGCCGATGCCGCCGTAGTAGCCGGCGGGAATTCCCGTGATCGTGCCCAGGATAAGCGCTATCGCTACTCCTGCGACGGATATGAATATCGTGTATTTGGATGCTGCCATGACGCGTGACAGAACGTCTCTGCCGAAGTTGTCTGTTCCGAACGGGTGCTCGAGGCAGGGCGCAAGGAACTTGGCTGAGGCATCCGTAGCATCAGGCGAATAGGGTGTCCAGAAAATTGAGATGATGAACAGAACTATTACGATGCCAAGCATAATGATGCCGGCCGTATAGAAAGCGGATGCTTCGGGAGATCTGTTTTTGCGTGACTGCTTTGCCATCCGTGCTTCCCCCCTTATTTCAGCCTGATTCTCGGATCGGCAAGGCTTGCAGCGATGTCGGAGATGAAGTAGAGGATGACAGTTACGAACGCGAGATAGAAAACAATGCCCGAGAGCAAAGGGAAATCTCTGCGTGAGATGGCTGACAGCAGGAGACGGCCGAGTCCGGGCAGATTGAATACCTGCTCAACAATGAGACTTCCGCCCAGGATGTCAGACAATATGATCGAGATGATGGTGATCGAAGATACGTTGGAATTCGGCAATACGTGGCGCGTAAGTATCTTCAGGTCAGACAGGCCGTGGCTCTTGGATGTGCGCACATAGTCTGCTGATTTCTGCTCGATGATGGAAGATCTTAAGAACTTGAAGCTCATGGCGATCTTCGGGAGTGCTATCGCAAATGACGGCAGCAGGAGGCAGCCGATGTAGCCTATGAAGTCGTCTGAAGGGGCAACGTAGTTACCGACCGTCAGGATGGAGAATACCGAACTTGCCAGAAGAATGAGCAGGAGTGATGCAACGTAAGGCGGAATCGCGAAAAGGATATGACCGATAACTGAGCAGATCTGGTCTCCCAGACGGCCCGGTTTGCGTGAGCTTAAAACCGCGAGAGGATAAGAGATCACGATGACCATGATCATGGCAATGACGCTCATTCCGAGCGTGACGGGGAGTCTCTGCGCGATCAGGTCGCTTACGTTTACGTGATAGGCATAGGAAACACCGGGATTGAAGGTGATAACACCCATCATCCATGTGGTGTAGCGGACGATGAGGGGCTGGTCCAGACCCAGCTGGGTGCGCAGCAGGTCGACCTGTGCCTGTGAAGCGTTCGGTCCGAGCATTACTCTGGCAGCATCGCCGGGAATGATCGAGAATGCAGCAAAAACAAGCAGTGACACGACAAACAGTGTCAGCAAAAGCTCGATCAGTTTACCGGTAAGATATACGGCCTTGCTCTGCAACTCTTCACACCCCCTCTAATTGCATAAAAGAATATTATATATGGTTTCCCGGTTAAAAAACAATTTAAAAGGCCGCCTCTTGGAACCAGGCAGCCCTTTACGATATTACTCAATTGGCAGCAAGAGTTATTTTCCTGCTAACCTGACAGTGGACATATCCTGAACATACATGGGATATACGTGATAACCTTCAAGTCTTGTAGATACTGCGGTTATTGTCGTAGGATCCTGAATGTATACGGAGCAGGCATCTTTTGTGAGGATGCCGAGAACCTGATGATAGAGCTCCGTTCTCTTTGGGTTGTCCTGAGTCATGGGGATCTCCTTGAGAAGAGCGTCAACCTCAGGATTGCTGTAGTTGATGAAGTTACCGTCGGCTGTTGACTGGTAACGGCCCAAAACATCGAAAGGTGCATATGAGCTTGTAAGGCAGATGACTGTTGTCTCATAGTGACGGCCTGCATAGACGTCGTCGAGCCATGTTGCCCAATCTACCTGCTTGATCTCCATGTTGATGCCGAGAACCTTGAGTTCTGAAGCGAGCTCAACTGCTGTATTTACGTGTACGAGGTATGAGGAAGGTACTGTGCATGTGATGTCAAAACCGTTCTCATAACCTGCTTCAGCCATAAGAGCCTTAGCCTTCTCGATGTCCTGATCGAAAGAACCGTCGAGGGAAGTATCGTAATAGCTTCCCATTGCAGGGCTCATTGCTGTTGTGAGCTCAACGCCGGCACCGTCCATTGTGATGGAGATGATGTCTTTTCTGTTGATAGCCAGGTTGAGAGCCTCACGTACTCTGACGTCGTTTAAAGGCTCAACATTGTTGTTCAGAGCGAAGACCTGGACCATGTTTGAACCGTTGGACTCAACATTGTACTTGGTTGTATCAAGCTGCTTTGCGCGGTCAGCCGTGAGGTAAGGGAAGATGTCGATGCTTCCGCTTGCAAGCTCTGTAAGACCTGCGTCCATGTCAGCGCAAACCTTGAAAGTAACCTTATCGAGGTAAGGGAGACCCTTCTGCCAGTAATTGTCGTTCTTTACGAGGATTACACTCTGTCCGGGTGTGTATGACTCGAACTTGAACGGACCTGTTCCGACGGGAGCAGCCTGGCAGTTGTCGTAACCCTCAGGGATGATTCCTGTTGTGAAATAGCTCAAAAGCTCAACGTTGGATACTTCGAGCTTTACCTCTACACGGCCGTCAGCTGTAACGGATACGGCTTCGATCGGATCGAGCTCGCTTACGAGAGCTGTGCCGTCCTGAGTATCAAGAAGGCCTGCAGCACGCTTAAGTGAATAAACAACGTCGTTTGCGTCGAGATCAGAACCGTCGTGGAACTTGACTCCGCTTCTGATCGTGAATGTATATACGGATGCATCGCTTGAAATCTCTACGTCAGTAGCGAGACAGGGATTAAGATTGCCTTCGTTATCGTATTTGTAAAGACCCTCGTATACGTTGAAAATGATCTCTTCATCACCTGCAGCGACTACTGTGTGAGGATCAAAGATACCGGGTTCCTGTGTAATTCCGACTATTGCATAGTTGTTGGCATCGGTCTTCTTGGCGCATCCTGCCATTGCTGACAGACCCAATGCGGCAACAGAACCGAAAACCACAGATTTCTTAATAAAACTGTGCATTTTACCCCTCCTGAAATTAGTTAATTCATTATAAGGAACGCTTGTTTTATACCCTATATGACAACGCACACAAAAAACGGACAGCGATTTACGGGTCTATCTTGAAAATTAACTAAAAATTTATAAAATCCCTTTGAAGAAAAGATAATAATTTTTGACTTGCTGGTATATAATATGTCCATATTATTTTTGTATGCGGCTTTGTCATGCATACATATTTAGGAGAATCAAAGTATGAAGAAGTGTCCGGTCTGCGGAGTAATGATGGGTGACAACGTTGCCCGTTGTTCAATGTGCAAATATGATTTCCAGAAGGCTTCACAGGGTAATAACGAAGAGGCAGCTGCCGAAGCGAAGAAGATCCTTAACCAGAAGCAGCAGGAAAACATAGCTCGTGCTGAAGCTAAACGTTCTGAAGAAGAGAAGAGAATCCTTGAGGCTTTGGAGAAGCTTAAGAAGGATTATTCAGCAATGCAGGAGCAGTTCGAGACCGAGAAGAATAAGCTCGACAGAGAATTCACAACATTCCAGAAGAAAAAGCTTGAAGAGAAAGCAGCTCTCGAAACAACAGTAGAAACACTCCGTGAGGAAGTAACAGAATCCCGTGATAAGCGTGATGCTCTCCGTAAGGAAGCAGACGAGATGATCGCTGAAGCCAAGAAGAAGTCTCAGAAAGAACATGACGAGATGATCGAGGCTGCAAGAACCGAGCAGGAGAAGATCTACGAAGAGACCCAGAAGCAGACAGAGCAGATCGCTGCAGAGGTCGAGAAGGAATATGCCGAAGCAATGGCAAAGAGAGACGAAGTTATTGCCCAGGCCAAGGAAGTCCAGGCAATGATGGATAACGCTGACAAGATCATTGCTGAGAAGGAAAAGGAAGTTCAGGCTGCCGAGAATAAGATCGTTAAGCTCCAGGAAGAATTCGAGAAGGAAAAGTCCAAGCTCGAAGGAGATTTCGAGAAGCAGAGAGGCCAGCTCGAAGAGGAATACGAGAAGCAGAGAGCAAAGCTCGAAGCTGAGAATAAGAAGATCGCTGAAGAGTCCGCTGCTGAAGCTCTCAAGATGAAGCAGGAAGCTGAGCGCGACAGAGATAAGGCCAATGCCGAGAAGGAACAGCTCATCGCAGCTGCACAGGCAGAGAGAGACCAGATCATTGTTCACCTTGAAGAGCGCAACAAGGCTGCACAGGCAGAGCTCGACGAGATGACCGAAAAGGCTAAGGTCGTTATGGCTGAGGCTGAAGCTGCTGCAGCAAGACGTGACGAGATGGCAGCTGAGATCGATAATTTCGAGAAGACAGCAAAGAAGCAGCAAAAGGAACTTGACGATACACTCAAGCAGGCTAAGTTCGAGCTTGGTGAAGCTGAGGATAGAAGAGCTGCTGCTGAGAAGGAATATCTCTCATATCAGCAGGAGTCCGAGAATATTCAGGACCAGATCAAGGGACTCCAGGCAGAACTCAAGGAAGCTAAGACGATCATTAAGGATTCAGAGAACGCTACAGTTCTTGCTGAAGCTGCAGCTCAGGAGATCGTTCTCAATGCTGAGAAGCAGGCAGTATTCCTTAAACAGGCTGCTTTGAGCGAGAGTGAGAAGGGCAAGATACTTGACCAGCTCACGGTAAAAGATAATGAGATTCAGGATTTAACAAAGAAGATCGAGGAGACAGAGATGGAGAAGGCTGAGCTTGAGAAGAAGCTTGCATCACTTGATAATGCAGTAGCAGAGTTGGAGAAGAAGGTAAGAAACGGTGGCGGCGGAGCCGGCGGCCCGATGGAGTATTCCGTTGAGACAGTTGAGCACAACAAGGCTTCCGAAGTTAACGTTGATGCCCTTGCAAAGCTCCTCAAGAAGAAGTCAGCAGAAGGCTGGATCCTTGTATCCACAATCGATGATGACGGCGGTAAGCTCCTCTCATCCATGGGCAGCAGCTCAGAGTCAACATCATTGTCTTCTTTGGCTTCAAATCCTTTCGATTCAAAGGAAGACAGAGTAGTACTTATTTTCGCAAGACCCTTAAATAAGTAATATTAAATCAGTTTACTTAATCAACAGGCTGTTCCGTTTTTACCGGGGCAGCCTGTTTTTTGCTGTTTTGCCACGGAAATACACCAAAATTTCGTCATTTTCCCCTATCATCTAAAAGAAATTTGTGCACAAAAAACTAAACTGGCTCAGAAAAATTTTTGTGGAAATCGCATAGCGGATACATTATACTTATTAAGTATTTATTTTTGTCTTCAAAGGAGGAAATGACTGATGGAAAATTATTCCGCAGATAAGATTCGCAACATCGCTTTGTTCGGACATGTAGGTTCCGGCAAGACGACTTTGGCTGAGGCTATTCTTTATTACACCAAAGCTATTAATCGTCAGGGCCGGATTAACGATGGTAATACAACACTCGACTACGATCCTGAGGAGATCAAGAGACAGATGTCAGTAGGACTCTCCGTTGCCTGCTGTGAATATAAGGGAAGCAAGATCAACATTATTGATACTCCAGGTGACTTCGACTTCTTAGGCGAAGAGATGAGCGGTATCAGAATCGCCGATTCAGGCGTTATCATGATCTCGGCAAAGGGTGGTACCTCCGTTGGTTCCGAGAAGGCTATCAGACTTTTGAATGGTAAAAAGGTACCTTTCTTATTCTTTATGAACAGAATGGACGAGCCCAACGCTGATTTCGAAGCAGTTGCAGCCCGTATGATGGAACGTTACGGACCTTCCGTTATCCCGCTTTCTTTCCCTATCATGGAAGACGGCAAGATGACAGGCATCGTAGATGTTATGAACCGTAAGGCGTTCTCTATAGATAAAGCTACAGGTAAGTTTATTGAGTATCCGCTCCCTGAGCAGTACAACGAGCGTGTTGACGAGCTCCAGGAGAAGGTTAACGAAGTAGTTGCAGAGGCTGACGATGCACTGATGGAGAAGTTCTTCGCAGGTGAGAAGTTCACAGAAGACGAGTTCCGTCACGGCGTACACGCTGGCTTCCGTGAAGGTAAGCTCCACCCGATCTATTGCGGTTCTGCTTACATGAACTGGGGCGTTGACTTCCTCTTGAACTGCATTTCAAAGGACACACCTCCGGCAGGCAAGAAGCCCGCTCTCGAAGCTACGCTTCCTGACGGCGGCACACAGATGGTAGGATGCTCCATCGATGATCCGCTCGTAGCATTCTGCTTCAAGACAATCTCCGACCCGTTCGTTGGTAAGATCAGTATCTTCAAGGTTAATGCAGGTACACTCCGCGCTAACTCCACTGTTTACAACGCTACAAAGGGTAAGGACGAGAGAATCGGCGGCCTGTTCTTCCTCAAGGGTAAAGAACAGATCACAACTGACTGCATCACAGCAGGTGACATCGGTGCGGCTTCCAAGCTCGCAAACACAGATACAAACGATACTATCTGTGACCGTGCACGTATCCTCGAGATGCCTAAGATCAAGTTCCCTCAGCCGTGCCTCTCAAAGTCAATCGTTCCTCTGAAGAAGGGTGACGAAGACAAGATCATTTCCGGCCTTACAAAGCTCGCCGATGAAGACCATTGCTTCACAGTTGAGACTAACCCTGAGACAAAGCAGATGGTTCTCTCCGGTATCGGTGACATGCAGCTCAAGGTTCTCGTAAGCCAGCTCAAAAATAAATACAACGTTGATTGTGAACTCGGCGAACCCAAGGTTCCTTACCGTGAAGCTATCCGCAAGAAGGTTAAGGTACAGGGTAAGCATAAGAAGCAGTCCGGCGGCCACGGCCAGTACGGTGATGTTTGGATCGAATTCGAACCCAATCCCGAGCAGGAAGGTCTCGTATTTGAAGAGAAGGTATTCGGCGGTGCCGTACCTAAGAACTTCTTCCCTGCAGTTGAGAAGGGATTGCAGGAATCCATCAAGAAGGGTGTCCTCGCAGGTTACCCGGTAGTTAACCTCAAGGCTACACTGGTCGACGGTTCTTACCACGACGTAGACTCTTCGGAAATGGCATTCAAGATTGCTGCCAACCTCGCATTCAAGGCAGGTATGACACAGGGTAACCCCGTACTCCTCGAACCCATCAGCACAGTTGAGGTTCACATTCCTGAGGAGAAGCAGGGTGATATCATGGGCGACCTCAACAAGAGACGCGGCCGCATCATGGGTATCGACGCTGATGAATTAGGTTCAGTTGTTAATGCTGAAGTTCCTACTGCTGAGATGCTTGATTATGCTACAGACCTCAAGTCAATGACACAGGGCAGAGGCTGGTTTGCAATGTCTCACGCACGTTATGAGGCAGCTCCGCCGGAAGTCGCTGACAAGGTTATTGCGGCAAGCAACGTCGAAGAAGAGTAATAGTTATTCAAAAGCGTTAAGGATTTTACACTTTTGATACATAAACAAACGATAAAGGGTGGCAGTTAGTATGGACTAACTGCCACCTTGCAAAGTAAAATCTACAGGTTGGAATATTCCCAAAAGAGGCAGGAGGTTTTTATGGCTAAATTACAAGAAGCTGCTGTCGCTCAGATTACGGAGATCTGTGATCGTCACAAGAACGATAAGACTCCCTTAATGATGATCCTGAGTGACATTCAGAATGAGTACGGATACATTCCGCTCGAAGTTCAGGAATTGGTATCACAGAAGACAGGTATTTCGGTTGCAGAGATTTATGGAGTTGTTACATTCTACTCATTCTTTTCTCTTACTCCGAAGGGAAAGTATGTTATCGGTTGCTGTCTCGGAACTGCGTGCTATGTTAAGGGCGCACAGAACGTTATCGATAAGTTCTCTGAGATTCTGAAGATCAAACCCGGTCAGACAAGTGAAGACGGTCTTTTCACTTTGGACGCTCTTCGTTGCATCGGTGCATGCGGTATCGCACCCGCAGTAAGCATCAACGGACAGGTTTACCCCAAGGTTAAGGTTGACCAGGTTCCGGTCATTATTAATGAATTGAAAGAGGAGGCAGCAAAGGCATGATAAGCACAGTTAATGACCTTAACGAGAGATTTGAAGCTCTCTCAAAGAGCCTCGATGATAAGATCAAGGGTGGAGACGGCAAGCGTCACATCGTTCTTTGCGGTGGTACAGGCTGCCTTTCAGCTCACTCCACAGAGATCATGGAAAGATTCAATGCTCTTATTAAAGAGAAGGGAATCGAAGACAAGGCAACTGTTAATCAGGTAGGCTGCTTCGGTTTCTGCTCACAGGGACCTTTCGTAAAGATCTATCCTGAGGATACTCTTTATAAGATGGTTAAGATCGAAGATGTTGATGAGATCGTTGAAAAGGACCTCATCGGCGGTGAGATCGTAGACAGACTTCTCTATGTTGACCCTAAGACAAATGAGAAGGTTACAAAGCAGGAAGATATTCTCTTCTATAAGAAGCAGAGACGTGTAGCTCTCAACGGCTGCGGCGTTATCAATCCTGAAGATATTAAT
>JAEEGJ010013462.1_pt1 | contig 19817 bp, 14 predicted proteins | sample 8958761 | NCBI WGS metagenome assembly JAEEGJ01 (sample SAMN16246546, study PRJNA631951) | gut metagenome | biome: gut microbiome; feature: rumen; material: RS-attached | host: Bos | place: Iran: Karaj | collected 2018-10 | reverse complement strand
TGTGTGCAAATAGTCAACCCCATATTAGGTGGTTATTGCAGCGGGGTCCCACCTCTTCCCATTCCGAACAGAGAAGTTAAGCCCGCCTGCGCCGATGGTACTGCAATGCAATGCGGGAGAGTAGGAAGCCGCCATCTTTTTTTAAGAAGAGCCTCGAAGATACAATATCTTCGGGGCTTTTTCGTTATATATACGTATGCAATGGACTGACAGAATACGACAAATCAAGATTCTCTTAGTGATTTCAGCTGTAATCATAGCTGTTACCTCACTTCTTGTTTCTCATTATCTGGTGAAGGATCTCTCTCGCGAGGAGCGCAAGAAGATGGAGGTATGGGCCGAGGCTCTTCATGCATTGAACCATGCCGACGAGACGACCGACCTTTCGCTGGTTCTTGATGTCATGCAGGGTAATACGACGATTCCCGTGATAGTCTTGAATGAAAACGGTGGAATAGATGACTACCGTAACATCGAAGATACACTGAACCTGGAAGCGTATGCAAAACGTATGAGACAGGCAGGCGACACCATTATTGTGGGTAGTCAGATGGTGTGTTATGACGAATCCCTGCTGTTGAAACGACTTTCACAATATCCTTATTGGCAACTTGGTATTGTCATGATTTTTGTGGTTGTGGCCATCTTCGCCTTGTTGTCTTCTAAAAAAGCAGAGCAGAATAAGGTTTGGGTGGGGCTGTCAAAGGAGACGGCTCATCAATTGGGTACACCGATTTCCAGTCTGATGGCGTGGGTGGAAATCCTGAAAGAGAATCATCCCGATGATGAACTCATTCCGGAGCTGGATAAAGATGTCAAGCGCTTGGAACGTATCGCGGAGCGCTTCTCAAAGATCGGTTCCTTGCCTGAGCCGAAAGAGGGATCGATGAATGAAGTGTTGGCTCATGTCGTTGACTATATGAGTCGTCGTACATCCAACAAGGTTGAGATGGTTTGTCAGGTTCCTGAACAGGATGTGATTGTCAGAATGAATTCTTCTCTGTTTGAGTGGGTGGTAGAGAACTTGTGCAAGAATGCGGTCGATGCCATGGAAGGAAATGGCAGAATCGACCTGTCATTATCCGAGGAGGGCAGTAAGGTGATCCTTGAAGTAAAGGATACTGGCAAAGGTATCCGCAAGAAGGATATCAAGAATGTGTTTACACCAGGCTTTACTACAAAACAGCGCGGCTGGGGACTTGGGCTCTCTTTGGCAAAACGGATTGTTGAGGAGTATCATAAAGGTCGCATTTTTGTGAAATCGTCGGAGTTGGGTAAAGGCACGACATTCCGTGTAGAACTTCCTCGATGAACTGTGAAAACTGCACAGATATGGGGCGGTTTGTGTAATATAAACCCCTGATAACTAAAGAATTTGCCTTAAAATGATAAAAAAACCAAATAACCGCTCCTTAATTGAAAAAAAGTTTGTAACTTTGCAACCCAAATTGGATTATTATGTGTTGTTTGGAGTTGTTGAAGATAGATTTGAAGGGTTTGAAGGAAGAGGAAACTTCCTTGGATTTCGATCTGGATGACCGTTACTTCGAGGCTCTGGACGGTGCCGAGACGAGGCGAGGCTCATTGCATGTGTCAGTGTCTATACGCAAGGCTACTGGCTTTTTCGAGTTCAACTTCCATACGGCAGGCACAGTGATCATCCCTTGTGACCGTTGTCTCGATGATATGGAGCAGCCGGTGGAAACCGATAACCGTCTCATTGTCAAGCTCGGAAGCGAGGCCTCAGAGGAAGATGATATGATCGTCGTGGACGAGAACGAAGGAATACTCGACATGTCGTGGATCATCTATGAGTTTATAGTTCTGGCCATACCCATCAGGCATGTGCATGCACCCGGCAAGTGCAACCCTGCCATGACGCAAGCTCTGGAAGAGCTGTCAGCTGACCGAAGCAGCGATGAGGAGTCCAGTCAGGCGATAGACCCCCGATGGGAAAAACTCTTGAAATTGAAAGAGTAAAAAGGTAAAAAAGTAAAAATGTAACAATTAAATAATTATAGAATTATGGCACATCCTAAAAGAAGACAGTCAAAGACTCGTACACTCAAGCGTCGTACTCACGACAAGGCAGTAGCTCCCACACTGGCAGTATGCCCTAACTGTGGCGCATATTATGTTTATCACACTGTATGCCCCACCTGTGGTTACTATCGTGGTAAGGTAGCTATCAAGATTGAGGAAGAAGTAGCCGAGTAATGGATAGAATCAACGCGATCATCACCGGCGTAGGTGGCTACGTCCCCGATTATGTTCTTACCAATGACGAACTGTCGCGGATGGTTGACACCAACGATGAGTGGATTATGACGCGTGTGGGTATCAAAGAGCGCCGCATCCTGACGGAGGAAGGTCTCGGCACCAGTTATATGGCTCGTAAGGCTGCCAAGCAGCTGATCCAGAAGACTGGTGTTGACCCCGATACCATCGACGCACTGATTGTAACCACTTCTACGGCCGACTATAAGTTCCCCTCGACGGCCAGTATCGTTGTTGGAAAGGTGGGACTGAAGAATGCTTTCGCCTTCGACTTCTGGGGCGCCTGTTGCGGATTCCTCTATACACTCGACGTGGCTGCGTCGATGATCCAGAGCGGACGCTATAAGAAGATTATCATCATCGGAGCCGACAAGATGTCATCGGTGACAGATTATAAGGACCGCCAGACATGTCCTCTCTTTGGAGACGGTGCAGCTGCAGTCCTTCTTGAGGCCACAGAAGAGCAGAATATCGGTGTGATGGATTCCTACTTCCGCACAGACGGCAAAGGTCTCCCGTTCCTGCACATGAAGGCAGGAGGTTCCGTTTGCCCGCCGTCGCACTTTACGGTAGATCATCGTCTGCATTACCTCTATCAGGAGGGTCGCACGGTGTTCCGCTATGCAGTGACGAACATGAGCAACGACTGTGCGCTGATAGCCGAGCGTAACGGCCTTAACAAGGATAATATCCAGTGGGTCGTTCCTCATCAGGCTAATATGCGTATCATCGAGGCGGTAGCCAAGCGTCTGGAACTCCCGATGGAGCAGGTGATGGTGAACATCGAGCACTACGGCAACACGAGTGCTGCCACGATACCGCTCGCCTTGTGGGACTACGAAAGTCGTCTCAAGAAGGGTGATAACATGATACTCACCGCGTTCGGTGCAGGATTTGTACATGGAGCATCCTACTTAAAGTGGGCATACAACGGAAATGAGAAATGAAAAGTGAGGAGTGAAAAGTGAAAAGTTGATGCACAAAGCAGGATTCGTCAATATCGTTGGAAATCCCAACGTAGGTAAAAGTACGCTCATGAACCAATTGGTTGGTGAGCGTATTTCGATTGCAACCTTTAAGGCCCAGACCACGCGTCATCGCATCATGGGCATCGTGAATACCCCCGAGATGCAGATTGTATTCTCCGACACGCCAGGCGTATTGAAGCCTAACTACAAGCTTCAGGAGTCGATGCTCGCCTTCTCGGAGTCAGCCCTGCAGGATGCTGATATCCTGCTCTACGTGACGGATGTGGTGGAGAATCCTGAGAAGAACATGGACTTCCTGGAGAAGGTTCAGAAGATGGAGATACCCGTCATTTTGTTGATCAATAAGATTGATATGACCCCATCCAGCCTCCCCCAGGGGGAGGAGCATGGCGAGTCAGGTAAGCCCGCCTCTCCTTCGAAGGGACCTGAGGAGATTCTTGGCACGATTGTGGAGAAGTGGCATTCTTTGCTGCCTAATGCCGAGATCCTGCCGATTTCCGCTAAGAACAAGTTTGGTGTCGATATGCTGCTGAAGCGTATTCAGGAACTGCTCCCCGAGAGTCCTGCCTACTTCGATAAGGACCAGCTGACGGATAAGCCTGCGCGCTTCTTCGTTTCAGAGATTATCCGCGAGAAGATCCTGCTCTATTACGACAAGGAGATTCCGTATTCGGTAGAGGTCGCTGTGGAGCGTTTCAAGGAGGATGACAAGCATATCCACATCAATGCCGTGATCTACGTGGAGCGCGACTCGCAGAAAGGTATCATCATCGGTCATCAGGGCGTGGCGCTGAAGAAGGTCTCTACCGAGGCCCGCAAGTCGCTGGAGAAGTTCTTCGGCAAGGCCATCTATCTCGAGATCTTCGTGAAGGTGGATAAAGACTGGCGTTCTTCCGAGCGGGAACTCAATCATTTCGGTTATAATCCCGAATAAGATTATGAGGCACGGATTTCACGGATTTACACGGATCATATAAGTGCTCATGATAAAGAAAAGATAATAATATGGGATGGATGGTAACTGAAACGGATCATAATCCGTGTAATCCGTGCCAAAATATATAAGACCTATGGGAAATTTAGTAGCAATAGTTGGGCGCCCGAATGTGGGAAAATCGACGCTTTTCAATCGCTTGACAAAGTCACGCCAGGCGATTGTGAGCAATGAGGCAGGTACGACGCGCGACCGTCAGTACGGCAAGTGCGAATGGAATGGGCGCGAGTTCTCTGTCGTCGATACCGGCGGCTGGGTGGTTAATTCCGATGATGTGTTCGAAGAGGAGATCCGTAAGCAGGTGATTATCGCTACGGAGGAAGCCGACCTTGTGCTTTTCCTTTGCGATATCAATAATGGTGTGACGGGCTGGGATATGGACGTGGCGCAGATTCTGCGCCGTGCCAAGCTTCCTGTCCTCCTGGTGGCTAACAAGGCCGATGATGGCAAGGACCTCTACGATCAGTATGACTTCTATAAGCTCGGGCTTGGTGATCCCTGGCCCATCAGTGCAGCCACAGGCAGTGGCACTGGCGATTTGCTCGACAAGGTGCTTGAGATCCTGCCCGAGAAGGCTAAGGACGACCTCGAGGAGGGTATTCCCCGCTTTGCTGTCGTAGGGCGTCCTAATGCAGGCAAATCGAGCATCATCAATGCCTTTATCGGTGAAGACCGTAACATCGTGACCGAGATTGCTGGCACCACCCGCGACAGTATCTATACCCGCTATGATAAGTTCGGATTCGACTTCTATCTGGTGGATACCGCTGGTATCCGTCGCAAGAATAAGGTGACCGAAGACCTCGAGTTCTATTCGGTGATGCGCTCCATCCGTGCCATCGAGAACAGCGATGTCTGTATCCTCATGATCGATGCCACCCGTGGTATCGAGGCTCAGGATATGAACATCTTCCAGCTGATTCAGAAGAACAACAAGTCGCTGGTGGTAGCCGTGAATAAATGGGACCTTGTAGAGGATAAATCTCAGGCCGCCATCGATACCTTCATCAATGCCATTCGTCAGCGCATGGCGCCATTCGTGGATTTCCCCATTATCTTTACCTCAGCCCTTACGAAGCAGCGTATCTTCAAGGTGCTGGAGACGGCAAAGGAGGTATATCTGAACCGTAAGGTGAAGATTGGTACATCGAAGCTCAACGAGGTGATGCTGCCCCTGATAGAGGCTTTCCCGCCTCCCTCCGTAAAGGGTAAGTACATCAAGATCAAGTACGTGGCACAGGTGCCCGATACGCAGATTCCCACCTTCGTGTTCTATGCCAATCTGCCGCAGTATGTCAAGGAGCCCTATAAGCGCTTCCTCGAGAATAAGATCCGCGAGAACTGGACGCTTACAGGCTCGCCGATCAATGTCTTTATCCGTCAGAAGTGAAAGATGAAAAAGTTGCTACCACTACTTTTCACTTTTAACCTTTTACTTTTCACCTCCTGCGGTGGTGCCACGCCAGAGGAGATGGCTTCGCTGGCTGCAAAGGGCTATTATGAGCACTTGATGCGGGGCGAATATCGCCAGTTCCTGGAGGGAAAGGAGTTCCAACCGCTGGATACCATCGGCACCATCGATCGTATGGAGGAGCATGAGGTGAACCTCCGTCAGTTTATGGCGCAGCAGGAGGAAGCACATCACGGCATCCGTGAGGTGCGTATTTCTAATGTCCAGACTGATACTGTCCAGAAGGTTACAAACGTCTTCCTGGTGCTCTGTTTCGGCGATTCCGTCAACGAGGAGATTGTTGTCCCCATGGTGGAGCGCCAAGGCCGCTGGAGGATGAAGTGAGGAATGTGGAATGTGGAATGAGGAATGTGGAATGTGGAATGAGGAATGTGGAATGTGGAATGTGGAATGAAACGTTCCGAAATAGATTAGGATTACATATATGAAGAAGAATTTATTGATTGCGAAAGCTAAATGTGGTGAGTTGAATTGGGGAGTGAGAGGGCTGATGATGCTTTTCGCTTTTCATTTCTCACTTCAAGCTTCTGCACAGGAGCCGCAGGCTACGGAGCAGCAGGAGTTCCATTCTGAGTATATACCCGTGTTCCAGTATTGGAAGGAACATAACATCTTCCAGCATCTGGATCTCTCGGTGACTGCAGGAACCACGGGTATCGGCATTGAGGCGTCTTCGCCCCTCGGTGAGTATTTCCAGTTGCGAGCTGGTTACGACTTCATGCCACGTTTTACCGCGAAGATGAAGTTCGATGTGACGATTGGCGGCAAACCTGCTCATCAGTATGACGCTCAAGGCAACCCTGTGGAGAGTTCCTTCGATAAGATGCAGAAGTTGATGAAAGGCTTTTCTGGTTATGAAGTTGAGGATCATGTGGATATGTTGGGCAAACCTACAATGAACAATTTCAAGTTGCTGCTCGATGTATTCCCCTTCAAGAATAACAAGCACTGGCACTTTACTGCAGGTTTCTATTGGGGTCCGTCGCAGTTTGCCAAGGCTGATAATACCACCGAGGCAATGACCTCGCTCTTGGCTGTGGGTATCTATAACCGTATGTATGAGCGTGCAGAGAAACGTTACCCCCTGATGGACTGGGAGGATATGGGCTTCTCTGAAGAAATTATCGACAAGTATCATCTGAACGTTATTCCCAGCGATCTTTATGCCCAGATTCTTGATTATGGCCGCCTGGGATTCACCCTGGGTACATTTACCCATGATTTCACCGATGATAATGGGGTAGAGCGTAAGGCTGGTGAGCGTTATAATATGGAGCCAGGTACTGACGGCATGATTCATGTGAAGGCTAAGTCTAATTCGTTTAAGCCTTATTTAGGCTTTGGATATGGCGGAAACATGGTGAAGGGGCGTGATGACTGGAAAATCTCTTTCGATGCCGGTGTCTGGATTTGGGGAGGCAGTCCTAAAGTCTATACCCACGATGGCGTTGACTTGATCAAGGATGTGGAGAATATCGGAGGTCAGGTAGGTGATTACGTTAAAACCTTTAAAGCCTTTAAGGTTTATCCTGTGCTGAATCTCAGGATTACGAAACGTATTTTCTGATAACCCTGCCTTATCATCAATTAAGGGGCCCTTATCAAGCGATAAGGGCCCCTTATTGTATCATAACCACCACTTATTACAAGTGGTCATTCATTTACTTAATCACGATCTTCTTGCCGTTCTGAACGTAAACACCAGGACGTGGGGTAACACCCTTCTGGAGTCTTACACCGCTCAGGGTATAGATAGCGTCGTCAGCCTGCTTGCTGCTCTTCATGACGCTCTGGATACCTGTGCCTGAACCCTCATACATGACATCTGCGTATGAAGAGTCAAGGTCCATCAGATAACACTTGTTGTGTACGCAGTACTTACCGTCAGTCAGATCATCGCTTGAAGCTTTCTTGAACACGAGCTTGCCGCCCTCTTCGCCGATAGTACGCATGGTGGTAGCATCGTAGTCCTTACGGTTAACATGACCTTTGGCACTATTGTCGAAGTAGCGTCCGCTCAGATAGTTGGTGCTGGGCTCTGCGACATTGTCAGTTACTGGCTTGATGATGTTCTTGGCGGGATTGCTAGACGAGCACTTGATGATGACACACATGGTAGCAGGGATCACGTCCTTGTCCCACTTCTTCAGGCTGAAGCTATTCTTGTCAACGGCGTCAACATAATAAGCCTCCATGCCAGATGAGTGCAACTTATATGCGAAACCAGCTTTCATGGTTCCCCAATATGCTCCAGCAGCCTCACAATCGGGCTCGATGCCGATATAGTGTGTACTGTTGTCGATGGCGTGTAACTTCCAGTATCTGTTCTCCTTTCCAGCTTCCTTGATGTACGACCAAGTCTGGAAATCTTCAGAACGTGGCTTCTTATTCTCTGCATCACCGATGAATACGGTAACACCACTATAGCTTCCCCATAGCTCATAGCCATCCCCACCAGAGGTAATCTGAACCTGAATCTTGTTGCCTGTCAGTGCAGCAAGGCTGGCGCCCTGAGCTGCCACATTGTAGGCTGATCCTTTGATGTTCTCAATATAGAATACTGAACCAGGATGAACGCTGATTTCGTCGAGGTCCGCACAAGTGTTGCAGGCCTCCATATCCACGTTACCGGATGTGTCTGCTGAACCCTGGTTGTCTACCAATACCATGTAACGCTTTGTGTATGTGTTCTGTACATGGTAGAAGCCGTTAGACTGTGCCATTGCGCCAAGGGCGAAGGCTGTCATGCATGCAAGCGTAAAAATTTTCTTCATATTTGATAATTTTATTGTTTTAAGAAAAAGCCCAGCCCCTATTGGGACCGGGCTCTCGAGTCATTTTATTGTTTCACTAGAGTGACTTTGATTACTCAGCGATACAGATAGATACACGGTTGCTGTCGTTATCAGCGAACGGCTGTACGCGTGAGCCCTTGCTGTCGAAGCTGATGCGGCTCTCAGAGATGCCGTACTGCTCCTTCAGAGCCTTCACTACTACGTCAGCACGACCCTTAGCCAGACGATCGTTGATGCGATCGTTACCTGTACCAGCGTCAGCATAACCAGTGATCATAACCTTTGCTGTAGGATGAGCGTTCAGGTAGTCAGCGATATCCTTAACCTTCTGAGCCTCAGAGTCACGGATGACGGTCTTGTTGATCTCGAAGAAGATATCACGACGGAGAGGCTCAACAACTGGAGCGGGCTTCTCAACCTCTACGATCTTCTCAACAATCTTGTCTACGTATACAATCTCAGGCTTTGGAGCTGGGATGAAACGTGTGGTGTAAGTCTTGCCAAGAGCGATCTTTGCACCGATAACGAGGTTTACGTAAGAGTCGCTGCCGCTACCATCCTTACCACCTTCGTTCTTGATGTTGAACTTAGAACCAGTGAGGTTGTAAGTAGCCTCAAGACCGAGCTTTACAGCGTCGCTAACCTTGAAATCAAGGAAAGCACCGAACTTACCGTTCACCAATGTATTGCTCTTGTTCTCATAGAGGGGAACATAGTTGCCATTGGGGTTGTAAGCCTTGCTGGTCAGATAGGTGTTCAGACCATTGTAGTCATCCTCGTTCATCTTAGAGCGGATGTTAGCACCGATACCTGCGATGATTCCGTAGTCTACTAAGTGGTTAGGATTGTAATTGAATCCAGCGAAGTTAATCATCAAGTCCAAGCTGGGATTGAAATAAGTGAACTTATAGCTCTCCTTTGGAGTGTTGATAGACTTCTCATATCCCATCTTGCCCTGCCAAGCCTTAAGAGCCAGACGAGCACCAATTACTGGAGTGAACTGACGACCAATGCCAATCTGTACGTTTGGAGAAAGCAACTTACCAAAGTCGCACTCACCTGTTGTGTACTGACCACCGGCCTGCAGCTGCAGGAACCAGTGAGGCGCGAAGACGTATTCTGTCGTACCCTTCTGCTCGTCCTGAGCAGTTGTCTCCTGTGCGTAACCAGCCATTGTAGCGGTCAGCATAAGGGCAGACAATATCAGTTTCTTCATTTTCATATTCTTGTACTTAACTTTTTTGATTCACAATGTTACTTAGTCTCTGTATCCCGATTACTTGCGGTTGATAGGATATCTCTTGGTAACTACGTTTCCGTAGAAGTCAGAGGTCTGGTAAACAATCTCGCAAGCCTCGTTAGGAATATCCAGCTGAGCGATCTTCTCGTTGCCGGGGAGGCTGTAGTACTGCTTAACCTTACCACCGTAGATCAGGGCGATGTACTTTCTGTATACAGGAACGATGTACTCCTCAGTCAGTGAGGTCATGATGAAGGTGTACTTACCAGCCTTCATGGTCATTGAACCATCAGCGTCAGAGAATGGATACATGCGGTTGATACCCTCCTGGCTCTCGAACAACAGTGTAGGCTCGGTGAGCTTCCAGCAAGGCTGGTACTCGAATGCAGCCATCAGCTTGTTGGTTGCAGCGTTCAGGTAGTTGTTTACACGGTTCATGATGCCAGTAGCTGTAGCGGTCTTCAGAGAGTTATATGGCTTCAGAATTCCATTAACCTGATTGATGATGTTGGTAAGATTCTGATTAACCGCATCATACAGACTTGCCTGAATGTCAATGAATGCAACAGGAACATTAGCTGGTGTAGTAGGAGTCGTGCCTGCAGGATAAACAGCAACAGCAGGATTTCCCGTTGAAGGATTTGTTACGGGAACCAAAGTAACTGCTGTGAGATTTGGCATCTTAGACTGAACAGCCTTTACAATCTGGTTTACGATACCAGAGAGCGCGGGAAGATTCCAAGAAGCACCAGAAATAATCTGGTCAGCGAGAATCATCTGCTTGTAGTTCAGAGGATTGATAGTAACGGTTGTGATGTCGAAACCAGAGATAACATCGTTCTCACCATCGTCCCAAGATACGCGTACAGCTGACTTCTGCAGCTTCTGACGCTGCTGGTAAACACCATTGTAGAAGTCCTGGAGAATCTTCAGTGAACCCTCGAGTACGTTCTTAGCGTTCTTAGCCTTAACCTGCTTTGCAATATATACGAAACGACCGAGCAGGTTCTGTGCAGACTCAAGGCTGCTGTGATCGCTCATAACCAGAGTGCTCATGTTTGACTCGTCGTAGTGCATACCAGCATCCCACAGGTTCTCGTAACCGAATCTGGTGTAGTCGAAGTGCATCTTCTCGATAGCGTCGAGAGCTACAGTAGCTTTAGCCTCATAGAGGTAGGTCTTCTCGTTCTCTACGTTTGTAGGAGCAGGAGCAATCAGAAGACTATCTGTTGCTACATCCTCATCGGCACGTGTCAGACCATTGCCATGCTTACCGATAGCGAAGGTGATCAGGTGGTCAGACTTCTTGACATCGCTCAGTGCGATACCAGTCTCCTCACCCTGTGAGTTGATCAGGTCGATGCTGAGCAGAGAAGGATCAACCTTGCGGGGGTTAATGGTGAAGTAGAGTGTACCAGCGTTGCCTGTACCGTTGATCAGGTAAGCGTTCTTGCCGCTGTTGCCAATGATAGCGTCCTCATCCCAGTTACCATTGATGTCCTGAGGAAGCTCAGTAGACTTCAGATAGTTACCATCGGGATCAACGTTGTAGTCCTTACCAGAGATTGGGAACTCAGGCATACCAGTCTTGTTCTCACCAACATAAGCAGCGAGGAATGCAGGATTGAAGCCAGGCAGGTTGATTGTACCTACTACGCAGTCGAGAGTCTCCTGGATAACAACACCAGTTACCATGGTCTCGCTAGCCTTCTTGATAGCCTCAGCCAGTAAGTCGATCTGATCCTGAAGTTTCTGGATCTCCTCGTCTACATAGGTCTTGTCAGCTTTCTTGGCAACCTCATCCTTCAAGGCCTGGAGGTCCTTCTTCAGCTGCTCAACGCCCATGTCCTGAGCCTCGAGAATAGCGATACGAGTCTCAAGCTCGGCAATCTGTTTGTTCATTGTACCCATGTCAAAGCGGATGCCTGTTTCTACATCATCCACATTGTCCTTACAAGAAACAAATGATGTTGTGCCTGCCAACAAAAGTGCAGACATCAAGATACCATTAATAATTTTCTTTTTCATTTGAACTTAAAAATTATAATTAAACAATTAAAATATGATATATCTATGCATTAATTTATATAAATCGCTGACAAAAGTAGACAATTATTTTGTATTATGCAAGAAATTTTTAATTTTTTTTTAAAAAATCTGCATTTTTTTGTCTTTTTCCCACAAAATCGGCTCTCTTTTTGCGATTTTAACACTTCCAGCCATCAATTGTGGTGTGCGCCTGACAGGACTCGAACCTGCACGTCGTGAGACACCAGATCCTAAGTCTGACGCGTCTACCAATTCCGCCACAGGCGCTCTTTTGCTTTCTTTTCTTATTTGCGGGTGCAAAGGTACGAACTTTTTTTCATTCCACCAAGAGTTTACGGGCAAATTCTATCAGAGAATCTTTTCCCTTGATAAAGTCGGCATCTGTGAGCGCCACTTCATAGTCGGGGTCGATGCCGAATTCCGTCTGCTGGTGATGGCGGTCGTACATGGGGCATGCCGAAAAGCGCACCGTCCAGCCATTGGGGAGGGTAGAGGTGAAGGGCATGCCAGCGCCGCCGCCTGTATGATCGCCCACAATCTTCGCCTGGGGCATGCACTTCATGTATTTCACGAACTCGTTGGCTGCGCTGTACACCTCGCGGTTGGTCAGCACTACCACGTTCTTGTGCCATCTCAGATTGCCAGAGGGCTCGATATACTGGGGCTCCATCTCCGAGAAGTCGTTGTGGCCCTTGCCTGTCTTGTGCTGCAGGTAGCCTACGAGGGTCTTCTCGTTACAGAAGCGTGCCGCCAGTCTCTCGGCATTGGTAAGGTCGCCGCCGCCATTGCCTCGGATATCGATGATCAGTCCGTTGCAGAGCAGGAAGTGCTCGATAACCTCGTTGAGACTGCTCTCGCCGATGCCGCTGCTGAAGCTGCCGTAGTAGATATAGCCGATGTTGTCGTCGAGGATGCGGTACTTCATGCCGCCGGCGATGCGATAGTCGGTGCCGAGGTAGCGGCGCTGCAGGGTGTCGCTGAAGTTCGTGGGATAGTTCTCGTGCCACTTCCAGTAGCGTCCGTAGTCGAAGGTCGTGAAGAGGTTCACGTGGCCGTCGCGCAGTTCAGAGAGCATGTCGGTGAGCACCTCGAAGAGCTGTTGCTCGCTGATCATGTCGTTCGCGCGTACCTTATATATATTATATACTTGTTGCCAGTCGAGTCCGTATTCATGCTGCTTATAGTCGAAGAAGCAGTAGTGCTCGTCGATAATCTGCCAGAGCGCCTCGAAGTTACCTTGCGGCGTATCTTCGTGCTCGACTTCGTCGACACAAGAGGTGAAGGCTAAAAGACATAGTAACAGACTAACAATCTTTAGCCGGAAGAACAGGTAGGTGTATTTCTTTAGACAGAAGAACATAAGAACATAATTTTAGAGGCTGCGGGCGATGCCAATCACGAAACGATGTGTGTAGACGTGCTGCTTGAGGTTGTTTACTGCGGCTTGCTGGTAGTTGCCCAGATAGCCGATGCGGAGGTTCCACTTCCTGCCCGTCTGCCACTCGAGGGTGAGCATCTGTCGCAGGTTCGGGGCACTGACGGTGGTGGTGGGTACGATGTTATGGTCGTAGTTGCCGCGCGAGAAGATCTCGTAGTACGACTGTCCGTAATTCGGGCTGAACACCAGTCCCAGCAGTTGAGCCTCTACCTCGTAGCGCAGTGAGAAGCGCTGGCGGAAGAGGGGAAAGTCGAAAGTGGCAATGGCTGACGGCATGAGGTTCATGCCGAGGCGCATCTGCGCGGGGTTGTTGGTGTTGAGCATCGCATAGATGAAGCCGAGATTAGCATTCACCAGTCCGCCGGCATCGAGGTGTAGTCGCAAGTCCGTACTCTCGTCGCCAAGCAGTGCGAATCGGCGATAGCGCCCCCAGTAGAGGTTGTAGTCGCCTTCGAGCATGCTGATGCTATGGCTGCGATCGTTGGCCTTCGAGAGGTCTATCTCGTGTTGGATGATGTTGTGCCAATGCTTGCCCTCCTTGATCTGCGGCTCGCGTATATGTAAATAGGTGAGACCAGTTCCCTTGAACTTCTCCTGCGAGAGATAGGTATCGAGCAGGTTGGAGGGTCCGAGACCCATGAGATGGGTCTGTGCTGCAGACGGCAGCACCAGCAGACAAAACAGCGTCGTCAACAGGTTCTTAAAGATTTTCGTCATCGAATAGCCGTAGTTGTCCTGTGAGTTCGTCGCGTACTTGCTGTTCCGACTTGCCGGCATCGGGATCGAGGTTTTCTTCGGGCTCCTCTGGCTCGGGCTCCTCTTCTGGAGGCTCAGGGAATCGCGTGGGTTCCAGCTCGATGACACTCTCGAGGGCGTATGTGGTCAGGCGCTTGCCCTTGGCCTTGTAGCCCTTGACGGCAATGAACTGCTCGGCATCGATTTCTTCTTGTCCCCGGAAGGCATCTGCTCCGCCGTATGTGAGCTGGATACGGGGGTAGAAAGTATCGGTGAGCAGGATGAGCTGCGAGGTGGGGTTCTCCGAGAGCCAGTTCTGCTTCCTCTTCGTGGCATCCATCAGGAAGCGCTTCAGATAGGGGTAGCCCTGGTTGTCGGCATCATAGAGGATGGCTGTCCAAACCTTATCAGCCTCGTATTTCTCGATGCGCAGGATATTCTCTTCGTAGTGGTTGTTCAGATCGAAGTTGGAGAGATAGCACTCGCCGCTCTTCAGGACCACGAGGATCTGATCATCATCATAGAACTCGCCCAGCAGACGGCCGTGCTCGTCGTAGTTCAGACGGTTCACATCGGGATCATACCACACCTTGCGGCCTCCGAGGGTAGAGTGGCCGTGACTCTTCAGTCCGATGCGGTGCACGGCGTACTTTGTCAGCAGGTTACCCTTTGAGGCGCGGCCCTTGATCATCACCTCCGAGAAATCCTTCTCGATGAAAATCTTCTTGATCTTGGGATCGGGGTCGAGGGTAACCTTGATAACCTCCGCCTCGCCGTTGGGGTTGGCTGTGAAGTACATCACCTTCGAGCCAGGTGTCCCCAAGGTCAGGTCGTATTCCTTGTCGCGCGTCATCGAGGTCACGTTGAAGCGTTTGATGAAGTACCAGCCTTTCTTGCCGTCGCGATAGACGACATTGTAGATGGTGCGCGAGTCGTTCTTCTTAAACACATTGAGGTAGAGCACGTTCTTGCCCACGAAGATCTTCTCGGCCACGCGGATCACCTTGTATTTGCCGTCCTTGTAGAAGATGATGATATCATCGAGGTCGGAGCAGTTGCACACGAACTCGTCCTTCTTCAAGCCAGTGCCGATAAAGCCGTCGCTGCGGTTGATGTAGAGCTTCTGGTTTGCCTCTGCCACCTTCGAGGCCTCGATGGTGTCGAAGTTGCGGATCTCCGTCAGTCGCGGATGATCCTTGCCGTACTTGTCCTTGAGGAACTGGAACCAGTTTGCCGTGACCTCCACGAGGTTTGCCAGGTCGCGGTCGATCTCCTCGATCTCTGCCTTCAGGCGCGCCATGAGTTCGTCGGCCTTGTCCTTATTGAACTTCAGGATGCGCTGCATCTTGATTTCGAGCAGTTTCAGGATGTCATCCTTCGTCACCTCGCGCACCAGCGTGGGGTAGTATGGTGTCAGGCGCTCGTCGATATGTTCGCAGACCTTATCGACATTGGGGGCCTCTTCGAATTTCTTGTCCTTATAGATACGCTCCTCGATGAAGATCTTCTCTAATGAGTAGAAGTGCAACTGCTCAAGGAGTTCGTTCTTGCGTATCTCGAGTTCCTGACGGATGAGGTCTTTCGTGCGGTCCACGCTGTGGCGCAGCACATCGCTGATGGTGAGGAACTGCGGCTTGTTGTCCTCGATCACGCAACAGTTGGGCGAGATGTTGATCTCGCAGTCGGTGAAGGCATAGAGGGCGTCGATGGTCTTGTCGGAAGAGACGCCTGGTGCCAGATGCACCTGAATCTCTACGTTTGCTGCCGTCAGGTCTTCCACCTTGCGGGCCTTGATCTTGCCTTTCTCGATGGCTTTCACGATCGAGTCCTGCAGCGTCTCCGAGGTCTTCGAGAAAGGAATCTCGCGGATGACGAGCGTCTTCTGGTCTATCTTCTCGATCTTCGCACGTACCTTGAGCACGCCTCCGCGCTGTCCGTCGTTGTATTTCGACACATCGATGCTGCCCGCTGTGGGGAAATCGGGGAAGAGCTGGAAGGGCTGCTCGTGGAGGTAGGCGATGGCTGCATCGCAGATCTCACAGAAGTTATGAGGCAGGATCTTCGACGAGAGGCCGACGGCGATACCCTCAGCACCCTGTGCCAGCAGCAAGGGGAACTTCACGGGCAGGGTGATGGGCTCCTTGTTGCGACCGTCGTATGACATCTTCCACTCTGTGGTCTTGGGATTGAAGACGGTGTCGAGGGCAAATTTCGAGAGTCGGGCCTCGATGTATCGCGGTGCGGCGGCGGATGATCCTGTGAGGATGTTTCCCCAGTTTCCCTGCGTATCAATGAGCAGGTCCTTCTGTCCCATCTGCACGAGGGCGTCGCCGATAGAGGCATCACCGTGAGGGTGGAACTGCATGGTATGTCCCACGATGTTCGCCACCTTGTTATAGCGGCCGTCGTCCATGCGCTTCATCGAGTGGAGGATGCGGCGCTGCACAGGTTTCAGACCGTCGCCCAGGTGGGGCACGGCACGCTCGAGGATTACGTAGGAGGCGTAATCCAGGAACCAGTTCTGGTACATACCGCTGAGGTGATGTACTGCTGCCGCGTCGAAGCGGTTCACGGGTTTATAGTCGGAGTGGCCTTCCTGCGCCCCTTCCGACTCCTGTGTTTCCAAAATCTCGTCTTTTGTTTCGTCGTCCATAAAACGGTCTTTAGTGTTTCTGCTGCAAAGTTAATCATTTTTGGCGAGAAAAACGAGAAAAATAGTATTTTTTCTTGTATAAACGGTATTGGGAATGTTTTTTGTATTAAATCCCTTCTCTATTTCAAACTTTGGGATGTACATTCCAAACTTTGGGATGTATGTTCCAAACTTTGAAACGGAGATTACATAGGGAACAAAACTAATTTCTGATAAAAAATAAGTTGAACTTTTGGCTGTATCGTGGAAAATGATTACCTTTGCATTCGATTTCAGTCAGTTAACAAGATAACAAACAACAAAATAATGACAGCAAACGAGATTCGTGACTCTTTCAAGAAATTCTTTGAGTCGAAGCAGCATGCCATCGTGCCTTCTGCACCGATGGTGATTAAAGACGACCCCACACTGATGTTTACTAACGCTGGTATGAACCAGTGGAAGGATATTATATTAGGTACCCGCGACCCAGAGCCGCGCCGCCGTGCAGACACCCAGAAGTGCCTGCGCGTCAGTGGTAAGCACAACGATCTGGAGGAAGTAGGCCATGACACCTACCACCACACGATGTTCGAGATGCTTGGCAACTGGAGTTTCGGCGACTACTTCAAGGAGGGAGCCATCGATATGGCTTGGGAATATCTGGTAGACGTGCTGAAGCTGAATCCGGAGGATCTCTACGTGACGGTGTTCGAGGGTTCGCCTGAGGAGAATATCCCCCGTGATGACGAGGCTGCCAAGTACTGGTCGAAGCATGTGCCCGAGGATCATATCATCAACGGCAATAAGCACGACAACTTCTGGGAGATGGGCGATACAGGTCCCTGCGGCCCTTGTTCTGAGATCCACGTAGACAGCCGTACCCCCGAGCAGCGCAAAGCCTCGGGTATCAGTGGCCGCGACTTGGTGAATAAGGATGATCCACAGGTGATTGAGATTTGGAACCTCGTGTTCATGCAGTTCAACCGTAAGGCAGATGGTTCGCTCGAGAAGCTCTCGATGAACGTGATCGATACCGGTATGGGCTTCGAGCGCCTCGTGCGTATGCTGCAAGGCAAGCACTCTAACTACGACACCGATATCTTCCAGCCTATCATCAAGGCCGAGGAGCAGATTACGGGGCTGAAGTACACGACTTTTGAGGAGGAAGAGTCGAGGAATGTGGAATGTGGAATGAGGAATGAGAATAGTTCTGCGGATGAGAGTAATCTCATTCCACATTCCACATTCCACACTCCACAAGAACAAATCAACGTCGCCATGCGCGTTTGTGCAGACCATCTCCGTGCGGTGTCCTTCTCGATTGCCGACGGTCAGCTGCCATCTAATGCGAAGGCTGGCTACGTGATCCGCCGAATCCTGCGCCGTGCCGTGCGTTATGCCTATACCTTCTTGGGTCAGAAAGAGAGCTTCCTCTATAAGCTCGTGCCCACACTCGTTGAGGAGATGGGCGATGCCTTCCCCGAGCTGAAGGCTCAGCAGCAGCTGATCTCGAAGGTGATGAAGGAAGAGGAAGACTCGTTCCTCCGTACACTGGATAAGGGTATCGGCATGCTCAACGACGCGATGGCACAGCTGAAGGCTGACGGCAAGACCGAACTCGACGGTGTACAGGCTTTCCGCCTCTTCGATACCTATGGATTCCCCCTCGACCTTACTGAACTGATCTGCCGTGAGAATGGGTTTACAGTTGACAATGTACAGTTTGCAGAGGAGATGCAGAAACAGAAGGAGCGCGCCCGCAATGCCGCAGCTGTGGAGAACAGCGACTGGACAGAGCTCGCAGCAGGCGAGCAGCAGTTCGTGGGCTATGACTATACCGAATACGAGTGTCATATCCTGCGCTATCGCAAGGTGACTCAGAAGAAGAACGAGTTCTATGAGCTCGTGCTCGATTATACGCCGTTCTATGGCGAGATGGGTGGTCAGGTAGGCGATTGCGGTGTCATCTGCAATGAGGCAGAGACCATCGAGATTATCGATACCAAGCGCGAGAATAACCAGAGTGTGCATATCGTGAAGCAGTTGCCGAAGGATCCCACAGCGCAGTTCATGGCTTGTGTGGATACCGATAAGCGCGATGCTTCAGCCGCTAACCATACCGCTACCCACCTGCTCGACTATGCTCTGAAGCAGGTGCTCGGCGACCATGTAGAGCAGAAGGGATCGTATGTCAGCCCTGACACCCTGCGCTTCGACTTCTCTCACTTCCAGAAGGTGACAGACGAGGAGATCCGCCAGGTAGAGCGCATGGTGAATGAGATGATCCGTGAGGATATCCCCCTGGATGAGCACCGTGATGTACCCTTCGACGAGGCTAAGAAGCTCGGTGCCATCGCCCTCTTCGGTGAGAAGTATGGCGACAAGGTGCGCGTGGTTCGTTTCGGACCCTCGTGCGAGTTCTGTGGTGGTATCCACGCTAAGGCTACAGGTAAGATAGGCTTCTTCAAGATCATTGCCGAGAGCAGTGTTGCTGCCGGTATCCGCCGTATCGAGGCCAAGACAGGCAAGGAGTGCGAGGAGTTGTTGTATCAGACAGAGGATATCCTGAAGGCTATCAAGGGATTCTTCAATAATGCGAAGGATCTGCAGGCAGTGATTGCGAAATACATCGAGGAGCACGACTCCATGAAGAAGGATATCGAGCAGTTCCAGGCCCAGCGCGTACAGACATTGGCACAGGATCTCGTCAGCAAGGCGCGCACGGTGAATGGTGTTACCGTCATCAGCGGTAAGTTTGCCATGATGCCTAATGCCGCCAAAGACCTTGTGTTCAAGGTTCGCGAGCTTGTACCTGAGAATCTGGTCTGTGTAGTAGGTACGGTCTTTGATGACAAACCCATGCTCAACGTGATGCTCAGTGATGATATGGTGAAGGATCACGGTCTGAATGCAGGCCAGCTCGTGCGCGAGGCTGCTAAGCTGATGCAGGGCGGCGGCGGTGGACAGCCTCATTTCGCCAGTGCCGGTGGTAAGAACAGCGAAGGTCTCTCTGCAGCCGTCGACAAGGTGGTGGAGCTGTGCAAGCTTTAGAAGTGAAAGGTGAAAAGTGAAAGGTGAATAGTTATGGCACTGAATCTGAACAAGAATTTGAAACTCTACTACTCCATCAAGGAGGTGGCAGAGATGTTTGATCTCAACGAGAGTACGCTCCGTTATTGGGAGCAGGAGTTTCC
>JAEEGJ010013458.1_pt1 | contig 19822 bp, 13 predicted proteins | sample 8958761 | NCBI WGS metagenome assembly JAEEGJ01 (sample SAMN16246546, study PRJNA631951) | gut metagenome | biome: gut microbiome; feature: rumen; material: RS-attached | host: Bos | place: Iran: Karaj | collected 2018-10 | reverse complement strand
ATGATCCGTGAGGTCCGGGCAGATAACCTACCTCGCACCAGATGGGACGGATATCGGTTGTCTTACGACCGTCCAGACGCTTGCCCTCATCGAGCACGCAGCGACGCATTGCGTCACGCTCTACGTCATGGTAGTAACGGTCAATCAGAGCATCCTTCTCGGCCAGCTCATCCTCAGACATCTCGGGATGTGCTGCATGATACTGCTCCTTGAACTCATCACGTACTGCCTCAAAGTTGGCCTCACGTGAATGCTTGTCGGTATTGCCCTCGGCTGCCAGGTTGTATGACTTCTGGTAGCAGGCATCCTTTACAGCCTGACGAAGATCCTCGTCGTTGACCTCGTGGCAGTACTCGCGCTTAACGGTCTTGCCAACCTCCTCGGTCAGTTCCATCTGGATCTTGCAGTGCTTCTTGATCTCATCATGAGCGGCCTTCATGGCACCAAGCAGATCAGCCTCGCTGACCTCCTTCATCTCACCCTCAACCATCATGATGTTGTCATAGGTTGCAGCAACCATCACATCCATATCGGCCTGCTCAAGCTGCTTGAATGTGGGGTCGATAACGTACTCTCCGTTGATACGGGCTACGCGGACCTCGGAAATCGGACCCTGGAAAGGTATGTCCGATACAGCCAATGCTGCTGATGCTGCCAGTCCGGCAAGTGCATCAGGCATCTGCTCTCCGTCGGCGGAGAACAGTATGATGTTTACGAAAACTTCAGCGTGGTAATTGTCAGGAAACAAAGGACGCAGTGCGCGGTCCACGAGACGGCATGTCAAAATCTCATAGTCAGAGGGACGACCCTCACGTTTGGTGAAACCGCCGGGATAACGTCCTATTGACGCATACTTTTCTCTGTACTCTACCTGCAGCGGCATGAAATCAGTTCCGGGAACTGCATCTTTGGCGGCACATACAGTGGCCAGGAGCATTGTTTTGCCACATGTCAGCATTACGGCTCCATCGGCTTGCTTTGCCAGTTTCCCGGTCTCCAGTTTGATGGTTCTTCCATCAGGAAGCTGGAACTCTTTTGTTACAATTTTCATCATTAAAACAATATAAAACCTCTAATAAAAAATAATCCTATAGGATAAATTGCGGCAAAAATAGCAAATCGCAATGATTCCACCAAATATTTAACTCCGGCGCTGAAAAACAAATTTGTCCCGTTTATGAATAATGCATATATTTGCACTACAAAAACAAGGGTTCTTTATTGGATTTAGCAATGATTGAATCAATTAAGGATATCGTCGCCCGCGAGGCTCAGGCCATCCTGAACATCCCCATCGGTGACGAGTACGAAAAGGCGGTGAATCTGATAGTTCACCACGTGCATGAGCTTAACGGAAAACTGATTACAAGCGGTATGGGCAAGGCCGGTCAGATTGCCATGAACATGGCTACCACCTTCAGCTCAACCGGTACTCCTTCAATCTTCCTTCACCCCAGTGAGGCTCAGCATGGAGATCTGGGCATTCTGCAGAAGAATGACCTGTTCCTTCTGGTTTCAAATTCAGGTAAGACCAGAGAGGTTCTTGAGCTTATGGAGTTGAGCCTTACGCTTGATCCCACCCTCAAATTCATTGTCCTTACAGGCAACACCGAGAGTCCGCTGGCTCGTCAGGCCGATATAGTTCTGGGTACCGGTAAGCCCGATGAGGTGTGCGCTCTGGGTCTGGCTCCCACTACAAGTACCACGGTGATGAACGTCATAGGTGATATTCTGGTTGTGGAGACCATGAAGAAGATTGGATTTACTGTCGAGGATTACAACAAACGTCACCACGGAGGTTATCTGGGACTGCGTTCCAAGAAACTGCTATGAGGAAAATATTCGGTATAGGAGAAACAATCTATGATATCCTGTTCCGTCAGGGCCAACCGGTAGCGGCTGTACCTGGCGGTTCGGTTTTCAACGGATTGATATCACTGGGCCGCACAGGCCTTGACTGCACGTTCATAACCGAGGTCGGTGATGATCAGGTGGGACAGAATATTCTGGCATTCATGCAGGAGAACGGAATCAATACCGATTACGTTTCATGCTACCAGGGCAAGAAAACAGCCATTTCACTGGCGTTTCTTGATGAGAATAATGACGCCCACTACAGTTTCTACAAGGATTACCCCAACAACCGTCTGGACTTTGAAATGCCGCTCATTCAGAAGAATGACATTGTGGCATTCGGAGCATATTTTGCACTCAATCCGGTTCTCAAGGATAAGGTTAGGCCGTTCCTGAACTATGCAAAGGAGCAGGGGGCCATACTCTACTATGACCTGAATTTCCGTGACAACCACAAACATGAGGTTGAGAGCCTTCGTGACACTTTCAAGGAGAACTTTGCAGTTGCCGACATAGTTCGCGGCAGCCATGAGGATTTCATCAATGTTTACGGCCATGATGACTGCAGGAAGATATATGATGAAATCTCTAAATACTGTCCCCGTTTTATCTGCACCAGGGGAAAGGACGGAGTCCTGGTCATTGACCACGGTCAGGAGTATACCTTCAGTTCCAATCCCATCGTTCCGGTAAGCACCATAGGTGCGGGAGACAACTTCAATGCAGGAATACTCTACGGATTGTATACCGGTGGCATAGGCCGTGAGAATCTGGACCGCCTGACTCAGGAAGACTGGAGCCGTTTGATAAGATTCGGTATCGAGTTCGGAACTGAGACCTGCATGAGCACATCGAACTACGTTAGTAAAGAATTCGCACAGAAATACAAAATAGACCGCTGAAATGGCAGATAACAACACCAGTCCTGTTTTCCGAACTCCTTTCATTGTAATGCTAAGGAATCTGGTTGTTGTCTACGCCGCTTTTCTGATCTGCCACCCCGTTTTCATCTGGTATAACTGGAGCTCCTTCCAGGGTGATTTAGCCGGTATGATATGGCCCATGCTCAAGGGAGCGCTGGTTTTCGATACTGCCGGAATCATGTATATAAGCGCCCTGTACATGGTGCTCATGATGTTCCCGTTCCACTTCAAGGAGAAGTTGTGGTTCTATCGTCTCACCAAGATTATATTGGTGGTGATGGCATCGGCCGGAGTTCTGCTGAACCTGGTGGATACTGTCTATTTTCCTTACACCGGTTGCCGCAGCACACTCCAGGTTCTGGATGAGTTCAGCGGTGAGGGCGGTGGCCAGATGACTTCCATCATATTGAGGTCATTGGCCGATAACTGGTACATGGTGCTGCTGTTTCTTGTCATGGTGGTGCTCCTGTGCATATTCATAAAGGTTCCTGCCACTCTGAAGTATCGCAAGACATTCATCTATTACATAGTACGTACCTTCTGTCTGCTGCTCTGTGCAGTCGGTATATTGGCCGGAATACGCGGTGGCCTGGCCCATAACATAAGGCCCATCACCATGAGTAACGCCTACCAGTATGTGAAGACTCCGGCTCAGGCTGCGGCTATACTTAACACCCCGTTCTGCGTAATCAGGACTCTGGGAAATGAGGATATGAAGGTTACTTCATATTATGATGAGAAGGAACTGGAATCCATATATACTCCGGTGATTTTACCTGATTCCACCGCCACATTCCGCCCGTTGAACGTGGTAGTCCTGATTCTGGAGAGTTTTGGTTCAGAATATATAGGAGCAATGAATAAAGGTACGCAGGGAATCCATGACTGTGCGCCTTTTATGGATACTCTGATAAACCGCTCGCTCACATTTGAGACATCACTGGCTAACGGACGCAAGAGCATTGACGCCATGCCGTCGGTCCTGTCAGGCATACCTATGCTTAAGGATCATCTGTTCCTTACTCCCACCATCATGTCCAAGGAGATTTCGGGACTGGCCAAGGAGTTGGGAACCAAGGGTTACTACTCAGCCTTCTTCCATGGGGCCGATAACGGCTCGATGGGTTTCCAGTCTTTCTCAAGGGTGATAGGCTACAAGGACTACTTCGGTATGGAGGATTTCGTCAAGAAACCGGAGTACGGAGGAGATGCCGTATTTGACGGTTTCTGGGCCATCTGGGATGAGGAGTTCCTGCAGTATATGTGCGATATGATAGGAACCTTCAAGGAGCCGTTCCTGGCATCGGCCTTTACCGCATCATCACATCATCCTTACAACGTTCCGGAGAGATATCAGGACAGGTATCCCGTTGAGGGAAATCTGCCTATTTACCGCGGAATACGTTACTCGGACAACGCCCTTAAGCTCTTCTTTGAGAAGGCTTCAAAGCAGCCCTGGTTCAACAATACACTGTTTGTACTTACGGCCGATCATACAAACCTTTCAGAGCATCCCGATTACCAGTCTGACTACGGTAATTTCCGTGTTCCGGTTGTATTCTACTGTCCGTCGGACACTCTGGTTGGCAAGCGCAACGCTATTGCCCAGCAGTCAGACATATATCCTTCCATCCTGGGCTATCTGGGTTATGACAGACCCTTTGTAAGTTTCGGTCAGAACCTGTTCGGTACACCCAATGATGAGACCTGGGGTGCTACCTTCCAGAACGGTCTCTACTCATATTACATGGGTGATTATCTCATCCAGTTTGACGGTGAGAATGAGACAGGCCTGTTTGCCTACAAGCAGGATCCCACTCTCAAGCAGAATCTCAAGGGAACCAAGCCTGAGGTTGAGAGTGAGATGATAAAAAAACTCAAGGCACTGATCCAACAGTACCTTGAGTATATGACAACCAAAGAATTGGTTGTGAATCAATAAACCTTGACTTTCAGCTTAGCGTAAGCGCGCTCTACTTTCTCAAGAGCTTTCTCTACACTTTCTGCACGGGCCAGGATTACGCCCATACGACGGTGACCCTTGATGAAGGGCTTGCCGAAGAAACGTACCTGAACATCGGGCTCTGAGAGGATCTCATCAACATTCTCGAACTCGATCATGTTGGTGTCACCCTCAACTACGATAGCCTTTGATGCGCTGGGGCCAAAGAAGTTGATTTTGGGGATAGGCAGACCGAGCACGGCACGTGCGTGCAGTGCGAACTCTGACAGATCCTGTGAAATCATTGTAACCATACCGGTGTCATGCGGACGGGGTGAAACCTCACTGAAGAGAACATCATCGCCGCAAACGAACATCTCAACACCAAAGATACCGTAACCGCCCAGAGCGTCGGTAATCTTCTTGGCGATGTCCTGGGCCTGTGCCAGAGCCTTGTCGCTCATGGGCTGTGCCTGCCATGACTCGCGGTAGTCACCGTCTACCTGATGGTGGCCGATGGGGTTGAGGAATGTGGTGCCGCCTGAGTGACGTACGGTAAGCAGGGTGATCTCATAGTCGAACTTTACAAAGCCCTCTACGATAACCTCACCGCCTCCTGCACGACCGCCTTCCTGGGCAATCTTCCAAGAGTTGTCAGCATCAGCCGGAGTCTTGCATACGCTCTGACCGTGACCTGATGAACTCATGATAGGCTTAACTACGCAGGGAGTACCGATCTCCTTGATGGCAGCGTCAAACTCCTCACGGGTAGCTGCAAAGCGGTAGTTTGAAGTGGGAAGACCCAGCTTCTCATGTGCCAGCTGACGGATTCCCTTACGGTTCATTGTAAGGAATGTGGCATTTGCGGTAGGTATAACGTTGTAGCCCTCCTTCTCAAGCTTTACCAGCTCGGGAGTGGCAATGGCCTCTACCTCCGGAATGATCATATCCGGTTTCTCCTTTTCAATAATCTCACGCAGACGGGCTCCGTCAAGCATTGACAGAACATAGCTGCGATGAGCCACCTGCATGGCAGGGGCGTTCTCATAACGGTCGAGTGCTACGACCTCAACTCCATAACGCTGCAATTCAATTGCAACCTCTTTTCCAAGTTCTCCTGAACCGCAAAGAAGTGCCTTCTTGGCAACCTTGGTAAGCGGTGTTCCGATTTTGACCATGTTTAATTATGTTGTTTACAGTTGCTGCATATCATTGAGTCGCTTGTAATAGCCGTTCAGGGCTATCAGCTCCTCATGGGTTCCGCGTTCTACAATCTTTCCTTCATGTAATACGCAGATTTCATCGGCATTTTTGATGGTAGACAGGCGGTGGGCTATTGCTACCGTCGTGCGGTCCTTCATAAGACGCTCCAGAGCCTCCTGTACCAGACGCTCCGACTCGGTGTCCAGGGCACTTGTGGCCTCGTCAAGAATCAGAATCGGCGGGTTCTTGAGTATGGCGCGGGCAATGCTTATACGCTGGCGCTGACCGCCTGAGAGCAGGCAGCCGCGGTCACCTATGTTGGTGTCATATCCGTTCTCGGTCTCCATTATGAAGTCATGGGCATTGGCAATCTTGGCAGCTGCAATGACCTGCTCGCGTGTGGCGTCCTTGACACCGAAGGTGATGTTGTTGTAGAAGGTATCGTTAAAGAGGATTGCCTCCTGGTTGACATTACCCATAAGTCCGCGCAGAGACTTGAGTGAGATATTGCGTATATCCTGTCCGTCAATGGTTATGGAGCCCTCCTTTACGTCATAGAAACGCGGAAGCAGGTCAACCAGGGTTGACTTGCCGGAGCCGGACTGTCCTACCAGAGCGATGGTCTTGCCGCGCGGTATTGTGAGGTTGATGTCATGCAGAACCTCGCGGTCATCCTCATATGAGAATGATACGCCCTCATACTTGATCTCTTTTGTGAGAGCACTGATTTCAACGGGATTTTCGGGATCCTTTATGTTGTTCTCGGCAAGCAGTATCTTGTCTACACGCTCCAGTGATGCCAGACCCTTGGGGATGGCGTAACCGGCCTTTGAGAAATCCTTGATAGGATTGATGACGCTGTAAAGGATGGTCAGGTAGTAGATGAATGTGGGGCCGTCAATGGGTGAGTGGGCCGAATTCAGAATCAGGGTTCCGCCGTACCAGAGCACCACTACGATGAGTGCCGTACCCATGAACTCACTTACCGGATGAGCCAGAGCCTGACGCATGTTGACGCGGTTGGCGGCCTTGCGCAGAGATTCACTGCTGGAGGCAAAGCGTTTTGACATCTTGTCCTCTGCAAGGAAAGCCTTGATGACACGGAGTCCTCCAAGTGTCTCCTCCAACTCGGACATGGTCTCACTCCAGTATGACTGAACTACGAGTGAGTTTGCCTTGAGCTTACGTCCAATGGAACCCATTACCCAGATGATTACCGGGCCTATGACCAGTGTGAATATGGTGAGCTGCCAGCTGATGGCAACCAGAGTACCCAGATAAACCAGGATAAGTATGGGGTTCTTGATAAGCATGTCCAGAGACTGGGTGATAGAGTTCTCAATCTCGGATACATCACCGCTCATTCGGGTTATGATATCTCCCTTACGCTCCTTGCTGAAGAATCCCATGGGAAGGCTCAGCACCTTGTCGTAGATCTGAATTCTGATGTCACGTACAACACCGTTACGCATGGGCACCATTACAGCCGATGAACCGAAGTAGCAGGCTGTCTTGAAGAATGTCATGACAATGAGTACCAGACCCAGTATGAGAAGTGTCTTGGCCTCACCGTACAGGTTGATAAAATCAGTGATTTTGTAAAAGAAGTTGTTCTTGAGTACATGGAAGAAATCATCCATTCCCTGAGCCTGAGCGAACGGTACGTACTCATATGTCTCGGTGCTTATCTTGAAGAGGATTCTCAGGATGGGAATCAACAGTGCGAATGAGAATACATTGAGTACTGCAGACAGGAGGTTATATGTCACACTCCCTATCAGATTGCGGCGGTAGGGGCGTATGAATCGTTTTAGAAATGCAAAAAGCTCTTTCATTGAGTGAAATCATTGTTTTAATGTGCGAAGTTACAAATTTTATGCGGCCCAAGAAACGGGAAATGCGTTATAAATAGGTAACTTTGCGCAATATGTTGATAAGTTTTCAAGCCGATGAAATTTAAAGTCAGGAAATTAGCCGTCCTGGTGCTGTCAGCGATGTGTATCAACGCCTATGGCCAGCGTCTGCGTGCCGACCTTGCTTTCGACGGATTGTTTGACAACCGCGAATTCAAGAATGACATGCTTCCGCAGACCATTTACGGCATGCGCATAATGCCCCAGATAGGAATTGACTATGGGAAACACTCTCTGGTGGCCGGCCTGTCAAAGGTATGGGAGTTCGGCTCGGACCAGACAATAAATCCCGATGTCATCATGTATTACCAGTACGGCGGCGAGAAATGGACCACTATGTTCGGAGCAATTCCCCGCAAGAATCTGCAGCGCCAGCTTCCTGATGCATTCCTCTACGATTCAATCGCGTTCTTTGACGCCACCATAGGCGGAACGGTCATCCAGTACCATGGCCGTCTGCTCCAGTCAGAGTTGTACTGCAACTGGTTCAGCCGCCAGTCATTTACACAACGTGAGGCATTCCGCATAGTATGGGACGGATATATCGGAAACGGCGTGATAGGAGGCGGATGGTTCACTGCAATGACCCATTATGCCAATACCATGCAGCATAACCTGTTCCTGTTCGAGAAGTTCCAGCTCAACCCCTTCGTTACGGTGGATCTTACAAGCGTGTTTGCATCGGACTTCAGACTTAAGGCCGATGCCGGACTGCTGTGCTCACTGGTGCGTTGCCGTAAGGATCACAACTGGTTCAAGCCTACCGGATTCCTGGGTGACATAGAGATGGGATGGAGGATGTTTGACGTAAAGAGCACTGTCTATGCGGGCGGACTTCAGCAGCCTTTCATTGATGATCCGCAGGCCGGTCTTGCGTTCCACCGCAACGATCCGTTCTACAACCATAAGTTCTACAACAAGACTGAGATGGGAATAAAGTTCATTGCCGATGAAAACGTGGAATTGGGTTTCCGTTGGAACGTCCATTTCACTCCCGGATCACCTGTACATAACCAGCAGCTCATAACGCTCAAGTACAGGATCGGCGTGATAAAGAACCTGAATAACCCGCAATGAAGAGAGTCCCAGCCATAATATTGCTGCTGTTACTGCCCGCCATAGGGGTCAGCGCCATCAATCCTTTCAAGCCGTACAAGCCTTTGAAGGAGATTGACTACGCCCTTAACTGGTCTCTGGGTTATGACTCCACAAGCATTGCGTACAAACCGGACTCCTTTACCGGACGCTCCCTGCTTCCCATGGGACTTCTGGCCACAAGTATCCTTTACAACGACAACTATCTTGACAAGCGCATAGTAAAGATAGGCGGTATATCACAACCCGCGTTGAAATCGGCAGATTATCTGCAGTTTTCGCCCTTGGCAATAATGTACGGTATGAAGGCTGCAGGTCTCCAGGGCCGAAGCGACTGGCCCCGCATGTTAACGGCCGATATGGGATCATTTGCCATCATGAACCTGATAGCCCGTCCTACAAAGCATATTCTCAAGAGGGAACGTCCCGACGGCAGGGCATTCAACTCATATCCTTCAGGACATACCGCTACGGCATTCATGACAGCTCATATGCTGCAGAAGGAGTATGGTGAGACGGTAAGCCCGTGGATAGGCGTAGGCGGATACGGAATTGCCGCAACCACCGGTATATTCCGCGTAATCGCCAACCGTCACTGGTGCTCGGATGTGCTGGGCGGCGCCGCAATCGGAATATTCTCGACGGAGCTTGCATATGAACTGACCGATATCCTGTTCGGCGAGCAGGGATTGAAAAAAGCCATCGTGGCTCCTGACATAGATGATATACCGCGTTGGAAATTCGGACTTTACTCAGACTACAGCATGGGTTCCGATGTTTTCACGGGTGCCGGATACGGTAACCCCAATGCCAAACCGGCCTGCTCCATAGGTATAGATGCATCGTGGATGCCCTGGTATATAGGTCCTACCGTACGTGCCGGACTGACCCAGATGAAATGGACCGGTGAGAACGTGGTTTATCTGGAACACATGGGCAGTGTGGCCGATGTATATACTTTCGGTGCAGGTGTGGATATAGACATACCCGTGATAGAAAGGATAACCGTTAACGGTCAGGCAATTGCCGGTTACTCTCCCTGTGCCAACAGCTACAGCTTCTTTGCGGACAGGGAGAAGAATCAGACGGTGGAATGGTCAATTCCGGCCGGAATGCACTGCTACGGAAACTTAGGTATGACAGTACGTACATCGACATTCTCAAGCGTCTCGATGCACGCAGGTCTGGATTTTTATGATAAGGTCTGGCGCTCATTCGTAGTGGGTGCCAGGTTCAATTATACGTTCTGATTATGGCCAAGTTCTTATCAAAACTCCTTTACTGCATCGTCTGGGTGTTCTCGCTGCTGCCCATGCCGCTGCTTTACCTGTTTGCGGACATAATCTGGCTGCTTATGTACATATGCCCGCCACTTAGGTACAGGAAAAAGATAGTACGCAACAATCTGACGCTCTCATTCCCTGAGAAGGACCGCAAGTGGCTGCGCCGTACGGAGCGCCGTTTCTACTACCAGTTCCTGTGTCAGCTCATGGAGGCTCTCAAGACCGTATCGGCCAGCAGGCGTTGGGTGAAGCGTCACATGGAATTTGTGGGCTATGAACATATAAGGGAGGAGATCCTTAAGGGAAGGTCCAACATAGGTTATCTGGGACACCTGGGTAACTGGGAACTCATACCCTCAATGATGTACCATTTTGAGGATATCGAGAATTTCAAGGGATGTCAGGTCTACCATAAACTTGAGAATCCCGTCATGGAACTCTTCATGCTCAAGCTGCGCGGCAAGTACGGAACCGAGAGCATACCTATGGAGCATGTGCTGCGCCGTTTCCTGGAGTTTAGGAATGCGGGTAAGACATTCTTTGTGGGAATGATTGCCGACCAGGTTCCCCTTTGGTGGAACACCCATTACTGGACCCAGTTCTTCCACCGCAAGACACCTGTGTTTACCGGCGCTGAACGTATTGCAAGGAAACTTGATACGGATGTGTGGTACATATACATAACCCGCAAGAGTCGCGGCCATTACCGCTGTGAGTTCCAGCTTATGTTCGATAAGACCAAGGACCTGGAGGACTTTGCGGTTACCGAGCGTTACATGCGTCTGCTTGAGGACAACATCAAGGAGTGTCCCGAACTGTGGCTTTGGACACATAACCGCTGGAAACGCAATTTTGAGGAGTATAGCCGGTGGCTTGAGCAGCATCAGAATGCTGACAGACCCAGAAACTAAAGGCTGTTACTTGCGGCCGAAATCAGCGGGGATCTCGCCCCACTTCTTGGTATCCCATTTGAGAATCCGGTTGGAGTAGGTGTTCTCCCTGAGCCAGCGCTCGGCACTTTCAATCCTTTCAAAGACGGCTTCAGTCTCAGGAGTGCGCTCCAGTTTGGTGCGGCACTGTTTCTTCTGTACCCAGTCAATGGCGTTGCGCGAGTCACTGTAAAGTGGCCAGTCAAGTCCGCGGCTCTTGTAGAGTGCAAGAGCGTGTACGATAGCCAGGAACTCACCTATGTTGTTGGTGCCCAGAATAGGGCCGAAATGGAATTTCTCCTCCATGTCACCCAGATATACGGCGCGGTACTCCATCTGTCCGGGATTGCCACTGCAGGCAGCATCTACTGCCAGTGCCTGGCGGATAACCTCCGGTGGAATGGGCTTTTCCTTCTTCTTGCGTCCGGTATGGTCAGGGGCTTTCTTCTCGATGTAATTCTCAGGCGGCATGTTGATTGCCTCCTCGGCCTCCTCCCTTGTGGCGAAGCCTTTGTATACGGCACCTTTCCATCCTTCTACCTGCTGTTTGCAGGCCTCCCAGGAGTCATAAACCCCCGGATTGAGTCCTATCCAAACAACGTAGAATCTGGCCTGTGCCATATGCGGTAGTTTTTACATCCTTTCGGGAACCTCGATGCCCAGCAGGCCGGTGCCAAGCTTGATGATCTTGCCTACGTTCTGTGCCAGAACCAGACGGAACATCTTGAGGTCGCGGTTGGGCTCGCGCATGATGCTGAAGTCATGGTAGAACTGGTTGAACTCCTTGGCCAGGTCATAGCAGTAGTTGGCAATGACTGACGGGTTGTAGTCATCGGCTGCCTGACTTACTACATCACGGAAGCCGTTGAGCATCTGTATAAGTCCGATCTCCTTCTCTGAGATCTGTGATTTGTCATCGGCATAAAGCTTGCCTTCCAGCTTGATACCCTCCTCGGCTGCCTTACGCATGATGGAGCGTATGCGGGCGTAGGTGTACTGGATGAACGGACCGGTATTGCCGTTGAAATCGATGGATTCCTTGGGATTGAAGGTCATGTTCTTTCGGGCATCGACCTTAAGTATGAAGTACTTGAGGGCACCCATTCCTACAATACGCATGATCTCATCCTGCTCCTCCTGTGTCAGGCCGTCCAGCTTGCCCAGCTCGGCTGATGTGGCGCGTGCTGTCTCGATCATCTCATCCATCAGGTCATCGGCATCTACGACAGTTCCCTCGCGGCTCTTCATCTTGCCCTCGGGGAGCTCGACCATTCCGTATGAGAAGTGTACCAGGTCCTTGCCCCACTTGAAACCCAGACGGTCAAGCAGTATTGAGAGCACCTGGAAGTGGTAGTTCTGCTCGTTTCCTACTACATAGATCATACGGTCAATGGGGAAGTCCTTGAAGCGGAGCTGTGCGGTACCTATATCCTGAGTCATGTAGACCGATGTGCCGTCACTGCGCAGAAGCAGTTTCTGGTCCAGTCCGTTCTCGGCCAGATCGGCCCAGACGGAACCGTCCTCCTTGCGGAAGAAGAGGCCCTTCTCCAGACCCTCCATAACGGTTTTCTTACCTTCCAGATAGGTTTGTGACTCGTAGTATATCTTGTCGAAGCTTACGCCCAGACGACGGTATGTCTCATCAAAACCGGCATATACCCAGCTGTTCATGCGCTCCCAGAGTGCACGGACCTCAGGATCACCGGCCTCCCACTTGACCAGCATGGCGTGTGCCTCCTGCATCAGGGGTGACTCCTTCTCAGCCTTGGCTTTTGCCTCCTCCTGAGCCTTCTCGTCAAGCTCTGCGAAGTTGGCGGGCAGCAGGCTCTTGACCTCGGCGCGGAAATGCTTGTCAAACTCCACGTAGTAGTCACCGATCAGGTGATCACCCTTTTTACCGGTTGATTCGGGAGTTGCGCCGTTACCCCACTTGAGCCATGCAAGCATTGACTTGCAGATGTGGATACCGCGGTCGTTGACTATGTTTGTCTTGACTACCTTGTAGCCGTTGGCTGCCATTACGTTTGAGAGTGCGCCGCCCAGCAGGTTGTTACGTACGTGACCCAGGTGAAGCGGTTTGTTGGTGTTGGGGCTGGAGTACTCGATCATTACCAGAGGAGAATCTGCAGTTGCCTTGCGCAGTCCGAACTGCGGGTCCTCATTGATGCCGTTAAGCATCTCAACCCATGCTGAAGTGGAGATGACCAGGTTCAGGAATCCCTTGATGACATTGTATGAACTGATCTCCTCAACGTTCTCCATAAGCCATACGCCTATCTCGCCGGCTGTCTGTTCCGGACCCTTGCGTGACATCTTAAGATAGGGGAATACAACTATTGTCAGATGACCCTCGAACTCCTTCTTGGTCTTCTGTACCTGGACCGATGAGGCCTCAATCTCCTGACCGTAGAGCGCCTTAATTGCCTCAACGGTCTTTTCAGCTACCAAACTCTCTATTTTCATATTCTCGTATTATGGACCGCAAAGTTACTGAAAAAATGGCTACTTTTGCTGCCCATAACATAGATTATGAATAAGCTACCACCCATAACCAAAAATCTGCTCATCATAAACGTTCTCTGCTGGATGGGCACGATGGCACTTGCCAAATACGGAATAGACCTTCACAAACTGTTCGGGCTGCATTTCTTCCTTGCTCCCAGTTTCAGGATCTGGCAGTTGCTGACATATATGTTCCTGCATGAGGGATTCCAGCATATTTTCTTCAATATGTTCGCCGTCTGGATGTTCGGACGAATCATGGAGATTCAGTGGGGTTCAAAGAAATTCCTGCTTTTTTACCTGATCTGCGGAATCGGAGCCGGACTGACTCAGGAACTCTGCCAGTTTGTACATTACGCATTGGTATATTCCCATTATGAAGTCGTGGCTGTAGGCAACGGAATGACAATTCCCATGCTGCAGTATCTGGACAGAATACTTACCGTCGGCGCATCGGGTGCAGTCTACGGAATCCTGCTTGGTTACGGCATGACATTCCCTGACAATCAGCTCTTCATAATACCGTTCCCGTTCCCTATCAAGGCCAAATGGCTGGTTGTGGGTTACGTGGTTCTGGAACTGGTGCTCGGTCTAAGAAACAGTGCAGCCGATAACGTAGCTCATTTTGCCCATCTGGGCGGTATGTTGGCAGGCTTCCTGATGCTGCTCTACTGGAAGCACAAGGAACGTAAGGATAACCATATCAAATTCACCTGGTGATGAGTCTGCTTGACGAACTGATTTCCAAATTCCGCTCCGGCGACATAGTGACACGCCTGGTGTTCATCAACTGTGCCGTATTCATTGTCATGCTCCTGCTTGACATCAACTTCACCCTGTTCTCTTTCGGTGAGGACCGATATGCATACATAGTCTGCAACTACCCGTGGAGCCCTTATCTGCTTTTAAGGAGGCCATGGACTGTCGTAACGTCGCTGTTTGCCAGCTGGGGACTGTGGCACCTGATATTCAACATGATCATCCTGTACTGGCTGGGAAACGTGTTCATGCGCTATTTCACATCAAATAATCTGCGTGGTCTCTACATACTGGGCGGAATTGCAGGAATGGTCGTTTTCACCGGCTTATTCATGCTGTTCCCGTCACTTCAGCTAAAAGACTGGACAGGCAGCGTCCCGCTCTGCTCGGCCTGCATCCTGGCCATCTGCACAGCCCTGGCATTCCGTGTGCCCGATGTCACCGAGCCCATCCCGCTCATCGGTCCGGTCAAGATAAAATACATAGTCATTGCAATTGCCATCGTCGATGTGGCAATGCTGCCAAAAGTCAATCCCGCCACAGATCTGGTTCACCTGGGTGCCGCAGCTGTAGGCTGGGTGTTCCATTACCTGCTCCGCAAGGGAAAGGACATCACCACTCCCGTAACTGCCGTAGCAGTCTGGCTTGACAGGATCCTTACTCCAACTTCAAAACAAAAGAAACGCTCTTAGGCTTTTTGGCCGACGGTATGTACTGAGGCTCCGTCCTGGCGCCCCATGCATCGTTTCCGCCCACTCCTATTATCTCTGAGTCGATGTTGATGTTCAGATAATCACGCTCGGGCAGTTCATATCCGTGACGCGCCTTCTCCAGATCCTCCTCGGAGTAATTCCATATCCTTGCATTAAATCCTGTTGGAAAGCCATATCCCCACTCGGAAATGCTCAATGAGGGCAGTCCCTGACCGGTCAACAGGATATTGTCAACGTCTGCCCTGTTGGAGTTGTCCTGAGGATAGACATAATCCGTCATATACTCATCTAATGACAATGAATACTGGCCGAACAATGCACCCAGTTTGCGGTCGGGGTAGTTCTCCCAAGGACCGCGTCCAACCCATGAAACATTGTCGTAGCCCGAAGGCACTCTCATTCTTAATCCGAACTTGGGCATGGATTCCACCCTGACACTGTCCGGGGTATAATCCATATCAACTTCCACCTTGGTCTTGGAATCCAGATCCAGGAAATATGTTACATTCAGGGTGGCTCCTACCGGAAGAGCATACGTAAACTTGCAAATCAGGGTACCCTGCTGCTTACGGTTACCCCTGTACAGTGAGAACTCACTGGACAGTAATTTGCGGTCCGATGCAGCCAATCGCCATACTCCCATGCTCCTCTCATAGTCATTACGCAGCTGGTTGTCATTGGCCGGTTTCCAGAAATAGGGTTCCAACGGTCCGACCAGGACCTCCCTGCCCTGATGCTTCCAGCTCACAAGTGCGCCCAGACTGTCAAAAGAGAAGCCTCCTTTTTCAAGATATTTAAATGCCTTCCCGGGTTTAATTCTTTTGGAAAAGACCTCCAAACCGATTGGATTATCCAGGATGTCAATAACATCAACTTCATACTGGTCATAAGCCACTGTAAAGCCTTTTTCGGCCCATAATACAGAGTGGGGCAACGATGCACATACTGTCATGAAGTATTTATCGGAATCTCCATAACTATGCTTGGGAACCGTCAAAACGCCGTTTTCATCGGGTTTGGAAAGTGATATCAATTCTGATTCTCCGTTATTTTCATCAAAGAACCGGGCACTGTAATCATACTCGTCAAGGGATGTGAACCAATCCCTGTTTATTACCCTTACATGAGAGCCATCAATCTTTTCAAAGTGCAAAGGCTGATAGACGTGTTTGACCTCATAATAGTGCGGATGCGGGGTGCGGTCAGGAGCCAGCAGCCCGTTTATCACAAAGTTTCCGTCATTGGGCATATCGCCGAAATCACCTCCGTAGGCCCAGAACTCACCGTCCTCTAGAGCCAGACCGCTGCCTTTGTATTTGAGCGGTGAGCCGTCAATGGGTTTGGCAATACCCTGATCCACCCAGTCCCAGATGGCAGCTCCGGCAATGCTGGGATCGGAATAAATAACATCCCAATACTCCGTAAGGTTACCGCCTGAGTTCCCCATCATATGGGCATACTCACGCATTATGAACGGACGGTCCGATACCCTCTCTGCCACCTGTTTAAGCCGTGAGGGCGACAGATAGCTGTCATCATAAAGGTCCGATACCGAAAGGTCCGTATCGCAGAACACCAGACGGGTGGAATCAAGTTCATCCACCTTAGCGCGCATGGCGCGCATGTTGACTCCTGCTCCGCCTTCATTTCCAAGTGACCAAAAGAATATGGAAGGATGGTTAAAGTCCCTTTTCACCAGTGATTCCGCACGGTCTACATGGGCTTTCATCCACTGCGGGTCATTACCCATCTGGCGGTTACGCAAACCAAATCCGTGTGACTCCTGGCAGGCCTCATCCATAACGTAGAGTCCGTAGCGGTCACAAAGCTCGTAAAGTATAGGTGAATCGGGGTAATGTGATGTGCGCAGCATGTTGATGTTGGCCTGTTTCATAAGCTTTATATCAAGCTCTGTCGTAGCGTCATCCACATAATGGCCGGTACGGGGATGATGGTCATGACGGTTCACGCCGCGCAGTTTGACGGACTGGTCATTTATATACATCACCTCTCCGCGTTTCTCAATACGCCGTACACCGGTGTTCTGCACAAAACTCTCCACAAGGTTTCCTTTGGCATCCAGCAACTCTATCAGGCACTCATAGAGATTGGGCTTTTCGGCCGACCATACCAGGGGATGCTCCAGAATGCCTGTCATATTCAGGGATAACGTATCACCTGCCTTTATGGATTTGGAGGCATCGGAAAGGATCTGATTTACCTCCTTTCCATCGGTATTATTTCCTTTGAGAGAAACTCTTACCGACATCTCATTTGACTTTATACGGGCGGTATTTGCCAACTGCACATCAACATTGATTGCAGCGCTGCCGAAATCGGCCGATGGAATGAGCGAAATCCTGTAATCTGATATATGCTGCATAGGGCGTTTCCACAGTTTGACCGAACGGAATATGCCGCTCAGACGCCAGAAATCCTGGTCCTCAATGTAAGAACCGTCACACCAGCGATAGACCTCCACCGCCAGAAGGTTCTCACCCTCCTTCAGGTATCGGGATATATCGAACTCGGCGGGCGACATGCTGTTCTGGCTGTACCCCACCTTCTGTCCGTTCACCCAGACATAGAAAGCCGAACTTACGGCCTCAAACTCAAGTATCCAGTTGTGGGCGCTGATATCGGAAGCATTGAAAACAGTCACGTAACTGCCCACCGGATTACGGTTCTCATATGCGGTCCAATTGCGGTCCGGCGTACCGGTCACGCTGGGATGGCTGCGACGGAACGGATATCGGGAGTTTGTGTATATGGGGGTTCCGAATCCCTGCATCTGCCAGTCACAAGGCACATGGATATCGTCCCAACTGCTCACGTCATAACCAACGGTATAAAAATCGGCCGGACGATGGTCAGGATCAGGTGACCAACGGAATTTCCAGGTTCCGTCCAGGTATGTAATCTCAGGATTGGTACTGTGGGTTGAAGGATTACCCAACGTAACGTGATACGGGAGTTTGTTAATGCCTATAACGTCCGGATTCTCCCAATCCGGCAAGTTCTGCGCTGCGGCAAATACCGGCAATAACAGAAACAAAGGGGACAGAACTATTCTCATAATGTCACAAAGATATCCCTTTTGGCTTGCAGACCAAAAAAAAAGCATATATTTGCACCCTTGAAATTTTACGCACACGTGCACAAATAATTAATAACACAATAAAACAGTATGCAAAACAAAGGATTCGTAAAGATTTTTGCGATAGCACTGACAATCGTATGTCTGTTCTATCTCTCCTTTACATTCAAGACCCGCAGCATTGAGAACAAAGCTGCCCAGAGTCAGGATGAGCAGGCCTATCTTGACTCTGTAATGAACAAAAAGGTCTGGCTGGGTATCTATTCATACAAAGAGTGCCGTGAGATGCAGATCGGTCTTGGTCTGGATCTTAAGGGTGGTATGAACGTCATTCTGGAGGTTTCGATACCCGATGTGGTTAAGGCTCTCGCCGCTAACAGTCAGGATCCCGTATTCCTGCAGACCCTTGACGCAGCCAAGAAGCGCTCAATCAGCAGTCAGGACAACTTCGTTGACATCTTCGCTCAGGAGTATGCCAAGATTGCCGGAGCCGATGCCAAGCTGAGCACTTTCTTCGCCACTTCAAACCTCAAGGAGAAAATCAATTCACAGACTCCCAACGATGAGATTATAGCTGTTCTCAAGGAAGAGGTTGACGCCGCAGTAGGCAACTCATTCAACGTACTGCGCACACGTATCGACCGCTTCGGTGTAGCACAGCCCAACATTCAGGAACTGGCTGGAAAGCAGGGCCGTATCATGGTTGAGCTCCCTGGTATCAAGGAGCCCGAGCGTGTACGTAAGCTCCTCCAGGGTTCAGCTAACCTGGAGTTCTGGGAGACCTACAAGACATCTGAGATTCAGGATGTCCTCACACGCATCGATTCTCGTCTGGCTCAGAAGTATGCCGATGAGAACCCCGAAGAGGTTAAGGAAGAGGCTGCTCAGGAAGAGACAGCTGCTGAAACAGACCTGGCCGGACAGCTTCTGGATGCTGACAACGCTGAAATCGAGAAGGCAAACGCCGCTCAGCGCGAGGCTCTGCGTAAGAGCAATCCTCTGCAGTCACGTCTCATGGCTTATCCTTACGGTGACAGCTGGGTAGCAGGTGTTGCTCACTACTCAGATACAGCTGAGATCAACCGTATGCTGGCATCAGCTGAGGCTAAGGCAATCATCCCGCGTGACCTCAAGTTCCTGTGGGGTGTATCACCCATGGACGGTACCGAGTCATACTATGAGCTCTACAACATTAAGAGTGACAACAAGAACGGTCAGGCTGACCTTACCGGTGATGTAGTCACTGACTCAAAGGCTGATTTCGACCAGCATGGAAGACCTTGCGTAAGCATGTCTATGAATACCGAGGGTGCACGCAAGTGGGCTACTCTTACCCGTCAGAACGTAAACCGCGGTATCGCTATCGTACTTGACGGTTATGTTTACAGTGCTCCTAACGTACAGAACGAGATTTCAGGCGGCCGTTCAGAGATCACCGGTAACTTCACCGTAGAGCAGACTCAGGACCTTGCCAACGTGCTCAAGTCAGGTAAGATGCCCGCTCCTGCCAGAATCGTTCAGGAGGACATCGTAGGACCTTCACTCGGTCAGGAGTCAATCCAGAAGGGATTCACCTCATTCATCATAGCATTCATCATCCTGATGATCT
>JAEEGJ010013455.1_pt1 | contig 19827 bp, 12 predicted proteins | sample 8958761 | NCBI WGS metagenome assembly JAEEGJ01 (sample SAMN16246546, study PRJNA631951) | gut metagenome | biome: gut microbiome; feature: rumen; material: RS-attached | host: Bos | place: Iran: Karaj | collected 2018-10 | reverse complement strand
CCAGATAGGTACCGACTTCAACTTCGGGCTCAACGGGGGCCCGACCGACCCCACCTTCGCGGTAGATACTGCCGAGTGGTTCGGGGGCAACTGGCGCGGTCTCCAGATTCCGCTCAATAACGCCCGCAGTTACGAGGACCACCTCGACCCGTTCTTCACCCTCAGTTTCCGTGCGGGTTACAAAAGTTTCCACGTGCTCCTGGAAGCCCCGCTCCGCCGCGATCTGGAGGCCTGGTATCAGGACGACCTTCACAAGAATTTCACGTACGACCCGAGTGAACTCGATATAAACGTTCCGAACAACGCCTACGCCGTATGGGAAAACCCCGTGGGCTACGTGCAGTTCGGGCGCTTTGCACTTGACGACCTGATGGTTTCCAAGAACGACATCCTGGTGGGTGGCGCTCCTTACCACGATGGCCTGCGCTGGAAATTTGCCGCAGGCATGTTCCGCTACGACTTTTTGTTCAGTTCCCTCAATGCCTGGCTGTACGGCGACGTGATGAATCACGATACCGGATGCCCGCCCGTGGGTACCGAGGCCTACGCGCAAAAGTGCACTGATCCCGGCAACCAGGTGGCAAACCAGCGCAACCGCACTTACACCGACAACATCAAGACGTTCATGTTCCACAAGTTCGGTGTCGAGACCGAAAAACTCTGGATATACGTTGCCGAACAGAGCATGATAGGCGGCAAGGCTCCGGAATTCCGCTCCATGAGTCCGTTCATCTACTGGCACGACAACTACGCGACCGGCTACACGTCGGCGGCTACCTCCGTGGAACTCGGCTACAAGACGAGCAACGGCGCGAAGTTCTACAGCCAGGTCAACATGGAAGACATCAACAGCCCGGTAGGCGAGGATGATGACAAGGGCACAAGCCGCTCCGTAATCAACTATCTGGTGGGTTACTACCATGAACTCTCGACTGCACTCTATGGCAAGTTCAACTGGCGCCTCGACGTGGTGCGTACCGACCCCGTGTCGAACAACAGCAAGCTCCCGCTGCTCAAGTACACGAGCCGTCGCAATTATCGCAGCAACTTCCGCGAGCAGGACGACCCCGATTACGCCGATGCCTACTTCGTGGATTACCCGATAGGCTACCGTCGCGGTGCGGACGCACTTGACGTGTGGTTCGATTTCGGCTGGCAGTATGGCAAGCACTCGCTCGCACTCACGCTTGCATGGCTGCGCCAAGGCGACAAGGAAATGTACACCGACTACAATGTGGCGCTCGCCGGCGGCGACACTTCACCTTCCGGCGTGGAGGAGGCCCAGTACCTGATAGACGCCCTATACAAAATGAAGGTGAACGACTGGTTCGGGTTCTACGTAGGTGGCGGGTTCCGCAAGTACGAGAACCTCGCGCACGAAAAAGGCGACGACGGGTATGATGGCTGGATACGTTCCGGCGTAAAGTTCACCTTTAACCCGGTTGACACGAAGTTCTAGAGAGTGACAGGAGTTTGGAGACATGTTGCTGAGGAGTAAATTGCTGATGCCATCCCTTGCCGTGTCATCCTCGCCCGTTCGGCAGGCTCAGGGCAGGCTCCGGCGAGGATTCATACATCTCGTACTTGCACTTGTTCTATTGCTCCTCCTCGCGTGTGGCGATGACACTACCGAAGTTGTCACGCAAACCGTCCCGAACAACATCGAAATTGTTGCCGAGGAATCCGACCTCCCCGAATGCACCGAAGATAACGAGGGCGAACAGGTTCTCGTGAAGGGCGAAAACACCGCCCGCACGTGCGTCGATGGCGAGTGGTCTGCCGCGTTTACCCCGGGCAGGGACACAATCTACCTGAAAAGCGAGAAAATCACCTGCTACACGGCGGAACTGGCCGACAAGCAGGGCGTGAAGGTCATCTGCGACGGCGACAGCGTGGGTGTGCTCCACAACGGCGGTGCGGGCAATCAAGGTGACAAGGGCGATGCCGGTGCCGGATGTTCGCTGGTGCAGCTCGATAGCGTTACGGTGCGCCTGTTCTGCGGTGCGGATTCTACATCTATATATCTAGGCGAAAAGCCCAAGTCTGTCGTGGATACCACCAAGGATCCGGAACGTGTTACGATAACGGTGGATTCCCTGACGGGGTTCGCGCAGAAGGGTCCCTTCCTGAAGGGCGGAAAGGTTACTTTGTACGAACTTCATGATGGCTATACCTTGGAAAAGACAGGCAAGACTTATTCATGCGAAATCCTGAACGATAGCGGGTATTACAAGTTCCCGAAAATGGAGCTTTCTAGCCAATACGTGCTAATCAATGTGAATGGCTATTACCAGGAGTTGTCTACGGGTGAAAAATCCATGGATCCCGTTGAGATGAATGCCTTGGTAGACCTCCTTGAACGGAAAACGGCGAATATAAACCTGTTTACGCACCTAGAGGCTGGCCGCGTGAAAAATCTGGTACAGCATAAGCAGATGAATGTTCAGTCTGCTAAGGCCCGGGCTAGAAAGGAAGTCTTCAACGTATTCCATATTGATACGACCGGGTTCAATACGCCTTTTGAAACCATGAATGTCCTTGGCGAGACGGATGCCGAAGCCTCACTGCTAGCCATGTCAATCTTGTTACAGAATATGTCTGATAAGACTATTCCTGAGCTCATTGCCGGAATGGCTGATGATTTTGCGAAAAATGGGGCATGGACAGATTCCCTGAATAAGGCCAAATTGGCAGAAGAGACGATATTCCCTGATTTTATGGGGGCGTACGCCTTTTACCGTAGCAATATGATTGAAAGTGGCCTTTCTGCAAAGGTTCCCTATTTCGAGAAATACCTGCGCTACTTTTGGAATATTGAGCTGGGGCTCGGTGTGTGCGGAAGTGACTCCGTGCCACAGGATGCGGTAAAGCATGTAAGTAACAGGTATTCTAAGTATTATGCGCGCGCATATAGCGATACGGTGAGCGTGGGTGGGAAGAACAGGTTCTTCTGTATGGATGCCGATAGTACCAAGTGGCGCTTTGCGATGGATATAGAGAAAGATACGATGGGGACGGCGTTCAAGAACAACAAAACGGGAGTGACCGTTGTTGGTACAGTTACAGGTCATCAACTTCTGTGGGATTCTGATGAAATCCGGTATGCGGATTCTTTGGAAGAAGATATAAGCTGGGGCTGTATTCGCGAGTTGAAGGGACAATGTGTGGGGAAAACAAGCGATTTGCAGCGCCATTGCACGGATGAAGGAATGGGAGCGCTTTGTTTTGTAGACGAAAGAGATATGACAATCTATGAGTATGCAAAATTAGGAAACTATACTTGGATGATAGAAAATTTGAGGTATACGGATAGTACAAAAACGCCGAGTCTTAAAGGAAAAACTTGGTGCTACGACAATGATCCCGCAAATTGCGAGAAATATGGGCCGTTGTATATATGGGGGGCCGCGATAGATTCTGTAAAACTGGCTAGTGATCCTGATAATCCGATGGTATGTGGGTGGCGTGAACCAAAATGTGAATTGGGGAGAATTCAGGGAATATGCCCTGATGGTTGGCGTATGCCTAGTATGTCTGAGTTTAATAATTTGGCTCGTTTTGTGGAATCTAATGAGGGGAGTTTCTCTATTCTATTTGCAGGGCAACTACTTACGAGTTCGTCGTTTAGGGGTATTGGTACTTGGGCTTATTTTTGGACGGCGACGGATCTAGAGACTTCATTTGATGCTGGAGTTGGAAGGGCTAGTCCAACGAAGTCTTTGTATGTTACGGGCGAATATCAGAATTCTGCTTGCTCTGTTCGTTGTCTCAAAGATTGATTCGATATGTGTGGTATTATGAAAGTGATTGCGATTTTTCTTTTTCTCCTTCTCCTTGCCGCCTGTAGCAACGGTACCTCCGAAATCGTCTCGCAATCTGTTTCGGACAACGTAGAAATTGTTTCCGAAGAATCCGATCTGCCTGAATGCAACGAAGATGACGAAGGCGAACAGGTCATGGTAAAGGGGGAATCGTATGCTCGCACATGCGTTGGTGGCGAGTGGACCAAGATAATCAAATACGCAAAAGACACGGCGTCCGTGAAAAAGGATAGCTTGTCGTGCCATACGGAAGAACTTGCCAGCAAGCGCGGAGTCAAGGTCGTCTGCTACGGTGATAGCGTGGGTGTCTTGCTCAATGCCGAGGCTGGCGCGAAGGGCGACAAGGGCAATGCTGGTGTAGGCTGTTCGCTGGAAAGGGTAGATAGTGCTTCTGTACGGCTGTATTGCGAAGGCGATTCTACAATGTACTATCTTAAATCCCCGTCGCCTGCCCTTGCCGCGGATTCTGCTGCCAAAGTAGCCGCGGAAACTGTTCCTGTGTCATTTGACTTGTTGATTGGCTTTGCGCAGAAGGGCCCGTTCATGAAGGGCGCGATGGTTGACCTGTTTGAACTCAAGGACGGCATTACGCTGGAAAAAACAGGAAGGTCCATCAAAGGTGAAGTTGTTGATGATGAGGGCCGGTTTAAACTGACGGAAGTGAAGCTTTCTAGCCAGTATGCGATTATTAGGGTGAAGGGCTTTTACCATAACGAGGTCACAGGGCGAAAATCCAAGGCCCCTGTAGAACTGTATGCCTTGTTGAATCTGCTGGAGCAAAAAAGCCCGAAAGTAAATGTGCTGACGCATTTGGAATTTGATCGTGTGAGTTACCTGGTAACCCGTGAGGGCAAGACTGTCAAACAGGCGAAAAAACAGGCGCAGTCCGAAATATTGAAGGCGTTCTATATGGATGTGGAAGGGGTTGATAACCCTGAAGGTCTGGATATTTTTGGTGATACGGAAGCCGATGCCACGTTGCTGGCAATATCCGTTTTGTTGCAGGGTGGGCGCAGTGAAAGTGAAGTGCAAGCACTTTTGACGGAAATATCGACGGCGTTGAAAACCGAGGGCAAGTGGGAAGGCTCAAGAGCGGACTCGTTGAAGACTACTATGGCCGATGGGGCTATGCTTCAGGGGTCTAGAATGATTCGTAAACTTAAGGGTAACAACTTTTTTTATAAAAACGCCGGAAATTATGAGAAGTATGTCGAAAATTTCATTGCAAAACAGTATAAGTTAGACGTATGTGGTGCCTCAAACGAGGGAAAAACACAGGTAGTAGATAACGAAATAAGTAAGTATTATGGAAAAAAACTTATCTGTTATGAGAGTGCGTTTGGAATCCCTTCTGAAAATATGGCATTTAATCCCGAAATAGAATATGGATGGTTGTACGATATTCGTGATAGGCATATGTATAAAACGGTAGATGTCGGAAACCAAACGTGGATGGCGGAAAACTTGAATTATGAATACAATATTCAGGTTGCTGATGGGGATGATGTTGTGACGTATGGTAATGCTTGTGGTGGTGATAGTTGTTTTGTTTATGGTCGTTACTATTCATGGGCTGCAGCAATGGACAGTTCTGCGATGTTTACAGAGAACGGTAAGGGGTGTGGAGTTAGACTAGATTCCCAATGTTATACGTCTGATAAAGTTCGCGGGGTTTGTCCTGAAGGGTGGCTTTTGCCGAGTAAGATTGAATGGCTGGCTTTGTTCAGAACTTCAGGACTAATTCGTATTGTTGATGAACGTGATGGAGGTGCTTGTAACGCGAATGTTGATAGTGTCGGTTTTTCGCCGCTGTTTGCAGGGCGTGTGCAATTGCCCGTAAAATCTATAAGGGATTTCGGCGACGTGGCCCTTTTTTGGTCTTCTACAAAACATAATGCTAAAGACTACGTTTTTTATTTTGAGATGTTCCCTAGAGTTAAGAGGATTGAGTGGGTTATGCATAACATTAAGTCTGATTATGTATCGGTCCGCTGCATCAAGGACTAGCGCGAAGAGGTTGATGTTATGAGTCTTTCTAAGCGAAACGAAGCATCCCGATCCGCATTGTCATCCTCGCGTAGGCGAGGATCCATACATTTCACACTTGCACTTGTTTTATTGTTCCTCTTCGCCTGTAGCAACGATACCACCGAAATCATCTCCCAGTCGATTCCGGACAACATAGAAGTTGTCGCCGAAGAATCCGACCTCCCCGAATGCACCGACGAGAGTGAGGGCATGCAGGTGATGGTAAAGGGCGAAAGCGTTGCTCGTACATGCGTCGGTGGCGACTGGACCAAAGCAATAGAACTTGGCAAGGATACGATTAATCTGAAAAACGAGAATATCCCGTGTTATACGCAGAGTATCTCGGGTGGCGATAGTGTCAAGGTGGTCTGCAATGGCGATAGCGTAGGCGTTCTGCTCAAGGGCGAATCTGGTAAAAAAGGTGAAGTGGGTGAAGATGGAACGGGCTGCACCCTTGCTAGGGCCGATAGCCTTTACGTGCGCTTGGTCTGTGGGGGCGATACCGCGTTGATTTATCGCCCGGATACCACTCGTGTAACTTTGTTTGGCTGTGCTCAGAAGGGTCCGTTCTTGAAGGGCACCTCGGTTGCCCTATACGAAGTTTCTGACAGTGCGTCGCTAAAGCAGACAGGCGTAAACTTTGTGGACGAGGTCGATGATAACGGTTGTTTCGAGGTGACTGCGACTAACTTGTCTAGCCAATATGCCGTGATTGTTGCTGAAGGGCTGTACAATAATGAGGTAACGGGTTCGCCGTCTAGGTCGGATGTCCGCCTCCGTGCCCTTGTCGATGTGGCCGAGCGCGATACGGCGAATGTGAACGTGTTGACTCATCTGGAATTTAACCGCGCCAGTTATCTTGTTTCGCACGAAGGCATGGGTGTAGAGCGGGCAAAAAAACAGGCGCAGTCAGAGGTCTTGAAACTGTTCTTTATTGATTCTGTGGGGTTTGATGCCTCTGAAAACCTGAATATTTTTGATAAGGGCGATGCAGACGCGGCTTTGCTGGCCATATCCGTTTTATTGCAGGGCTCCCGCAATGAAGGCGGGCTGATGTCGCTTTTGACAGAAATTTCAAATGCGCTGGAATTCGAAGGGGAATGGAATGGTTCTGTAGTGGATTCTATAAAGACGGCTATGGCTGATTGGGCCATGGATCAAGATTTGCAAATCATTCGCAAATCTGTAGAAGGCTGGAATAATGGCGAAAAAGTCGGCAATTTTGAAAAGTATATCAATAATTTTATCGCGCATGTATACGCGATGAAACCTTGTGGAGGTGGCGACGAAACAGAACAGCGTGTTGTGAATAATGAAAGGAGCCTCTATCAAGGGCAAACATTTTATTGTCATGAGTGGACCTATATTACAGGATCAAAAAACACGTTCTTTAATCCTGACGTCGTTTATGGCTGGATGGTAGATCCGAGAGATAAGCATGCATATAGGACGGTGAAAATAGGTGAACAGACCTGGATGGCGGAAAATCTGAACTATGAATACAAAATCAATTCTGCTGGTAAGGCTGTGACATATGGAAACCTGTGTGGGGCCGATAGTTGTGAAGTGTTTGGCCGTTTCTATACTTATGCAGCGGCAATGGATAGCGCTGCGGTGTTTTCGGAGAACGGTAAGGGCTGTGGATGGGGAGTGAACTGTACGCCAATTTACCCTGTTCCCGGTATATGTCCGGAAGGCTGGCATTTACCGGACACTGCGGAATACCGAACCTTGTTTAATGCGGTAGGGGGTACCGAAAAGGCTAGCCTGATTCTTAGATCACCGGAACTTTGGTCGGTGGATAAAAATGCGGAGGATATTAAGGGCACGGATAGTGTGGGCTTTGGTGTGTTGCCGTCGGGATATTTTAATGCGACATGGAATGAAGTTTGGCAATCACCTATAACTGATAGTTCGTATGATCGTTATGATATAGCAACTTTTATGACTTCCGTTGAAGTTGAATATGGTGACGATTTTAGATTGGTGTTTATAGTTCAGTTTCAAACGTTGCATCAACCAGTAGATGCGCAATTAAATGTAGGCGGTGGAGGTGGGCGGTCTTTTGGCCAATCCGTCCGTTGCCTCAAGGACTAAATTCGGGTTTTTCGAGCCATTGCGAGGCCCTTTTAAGGGTCGTGGCAATCTCTAGCAGGCATATTTATATATATTTCCCACAGACATAGCCCCATTCCTCACGGTTTGGGGCGCATAGAAATTTGAGTTATTGCTCTTATTCTTGGAACCGAAAATCTGGTAAATTTTCAAAATCCAACGAGAATAAGGCAGACACTCACGCACCCTGTGCGTGGGTCGTTTGTGCTTATGTTGGATAGGTTTACCAGAGCCTCGGTTTCGTAAGTGCATTCGATACCACGCCTTTTTTATTTGGTGTTGAATGTACTGGGCATAAGGGCTAGCAAATGAGGCCCTTATGGATAACACGCAGCAGTTCAACAAGCTGGTCAGTTTTATGTGGAATATCGCCAACGACGTGTTGGTGGATGTCTTTGAACAGGTCGATTACAAGAAGGTTATTCTCCCGATGATGGTGCTCCGCCGCATCGACGTTCTCTTGGAACCCACGAAAGAAGCCATTCTCAAACAGAAGGCCGAACTTGACAAGCAGAAAATCGTGAACTACGAGCCGGTGCTGACCGCTATCACCAAGTATCCCTTCGTGAACGTTTCGAAGTTTACGATGCGCACACTGACGGCGGAAACGAATCCTTCCCGCCTCAAAATGAACTTCTTGGAATACATCGACGGTTACAGCAAGGATGTTCAGGACATTGTCAAGAAGTTCGAACTGTTGCCGACCATCGACAAACTTACCGAGAACAACCGCCTGGGATCCATTCTCGAGAAGTTTACCGACAAGTCCATCAATTTGGGAATCTTGCCCGTAAAAGATGCGAGCGGAAAAGAGACCTTGCCCGGTGTCGATAACCACATGATGGGAACGGTGTTCGAAGAACTGCTCCGCCGCTTCAACGAAGCCTATGCCGTGACTAGCGCCGGTCGTCACTTTACGCCGCGCGACATGGTGAAGCTGCTTGCCGACTTGACGATTCTCCCGATTGCAGACAAACTTGAAAATTCGACATACACCATTTACGATGGAGCCTGCGGTACGGGCGGAATCTTGTCGGTTGCCAAGGAGAAAATTCTTGACATGGCGAAAGAACGCGACAAGAAAATCAAGATTCACATTTTCGGTCAGGAACTGATGCCCGATACTTACGCCACCTGCAAGGCGGACATCATGATTTCGGGCCAAATCAAGAGCTTCAGTTATTCGTTGAACAAGCAGCAGCGCGACTATATCGCCTTTGGTTCGACCATTTCGCAAGATGGTCACATTGGCGAAACTTATGACTTCTGCATTTCGAACCCGCCGTTCGGTACGGCGTGGAAAGAAGATCTCAAGAACTGGGGAATTTCGGACAAGAAGGAAATCACCGACAGCCGTTTTGTGCTTTCGGACGATATAAACTTTGTCCCCGACATTGGCGACCCGCAGATGCTCTTCTTGGCGAACAACGTGAGCCGTATGAAGGAAACGGAACTCGGCACTCGCATTGTGGAAGTACACAACGGAAGTTCGCTCTTTACGGGGGATGCAGGCTCGGGCAACAGCAACTTGCGCAAGTATGTTATCGAAAACGATATGCTCGAAGCGATTGTCGCCATGCCCGAAAAGGACTTTTACAACACGGGTATCGGTACCTACATCTGGATTGTCACGAACCGCAAGGAAAAACGCCGCAAGGGCAAGGTGCAGTTGATTGATGCGACTGCCATCAAGACCCCGCTTCGCAAGAATCTGGGCGAAAAGAATTGCGAAACGAACGAGGCGGACCGTGCAAAGATTTTGAAACTCCTGATGGATTTCAAGGAAACGGAACAGAGCAAAATTTTCGACAATTCTGAATTCGGTTACTGGTCTGTGCCGCTGATGAAGCCCGTAATGGACGAGAATGGCAAACCGGTCAAGGACAAGAAGGGCAATTTAAAATACAAGGCGAATCGTAACGAAACGGAACAGATTCCGATGAACTATCCGGGCGGAATAGAAGGCTTCTACGAGAACGAAGTCAAACCCTATACGCCCGACGTGATTTTCGGCGAACCCACCGTAGGCTACGAACTCAGCTTTACCAAGTATTTCTACAAGCCTGTGGAACTCCGCAGCCTGAAAGACATCAAGAACGACATCATGAAACTGGAACGGCAAACCGAAGGTGCCCTCGCGGAGATCCTGGAAGAGTAAGGATGAACACGTCATTGCGAGGAACGTTGTGACGAAGCAATCTCTTATTCGAGTGTCATTCTGAGCGGAACGAAGTGGAGTCGAAGAATCTAAAGGAATTTGTTTGTATGAGAAAGTATGCGCGATATAAAGATTCAGGAATCTCTTGGATAGGAGATGTGCCGGAGCATTGGGATGTTGTTCCTTTTAGGTCTGAATTCTCTTTGGGAAAGGGCTTGCCGATTACAAAGGATAACCTTATTAATGATGAAATTAATGGAGTCCCTGTTGTCAGTTATGGGCAAATTCATTCTAAGGAAAATGAAGGAACTGTTTTAAAAAGAAATTTGTTGAGATTTGTTGAATCTTCATGGCTTGATTCAAATCCGCAATCTTTATTGCGGAAAAATGATATTGTATTTGCCGATACTTCAGAAGATTTAGATGGTTGTGGTAATTGTGTTTTAAATACGGAAACGAGAAAGATTTTTGCAGGCTATCATACAATAATTGCGTTTACAAATAAAGAAGAAAACGGACCATTCTTTGCTTATCTTTTTCAATCTGATATTTGGAGATCTCAAATTAGAACTCGTGTAAACGGCGTAAAAGTTTATAGTGTTACAAGAGCTCATTTGAAGCGTTGTAAATTGCTACTTCCTCCTCTCTCTGAACAAAAGGCGATTGCGGAATACTTGGATAAAAAGACGGCGCAAATCAATGAACTTGTTTCGGCAAAACAGAAACAAATCGAACTCCTGAAAGAATACAAACAGTCCGTTATCGCAAATGCCGTCACAGGCAAGATAGACGAAAGACGAGAGAAACGCAAATGGAAAGATTCTGGCATTTCTTGGATAGGAAAAATCCCTGAAAACTGGGAAGTGGATAAATTGGGACATCGCTTTATTCAAAGGAAAGAAAAAGTTTCCGATAAAGATTATCCGCCATTGTCAGTATCTAAAATGGGTGTGACTCCGCAATTGGAAAGTGCTTGCAAAACCGATGATGGAGATAATAGAAAGTTGGTTCTGAAAGGGGATTTTGTTGTTAATTCTCGTTCAGACCGAAAGGGATCTTGCGGTTTATCTGAATTAGATGGTTCTGTTTCCTTGATTAATATTGTTGCTACGCCACGTAATATAGATGGGCATTACATTCATTACTTGTTTAGGAGTAATAATTATATAGAAGAATTCTATCGTATGGGTCGAGGGATTGTGGCTGATTTGTGGACCACGCGATGGAGCGAAATGCGAACGATTATGATTCCCGTTCCTCCTCTTTCCGAACAAAAGGAAATAGTCGCCTATATCGAAAAGAAAGTTTCTTCCATCGATTCTCAAATTGCGTCCATCGAAAATCAGATTGCGAACTTGAACGAGTATAAACAAAGTTTGATAAGTGATGTGGTTACAGGCAAGGTAAAGGTTTAATTATGCCGACGGATACTTCAGAAAAGGGTCTCGAAACTCTCATCGAAAAATACCTTCTTGAGGCTAACGGCTACTATAGGGGCATGCCGTCCGACTACAGCACCGATTACGCCTTGGATTGCGACAAGTTGGAGCTGTTCCTTTGCACTACGCAAGAAGACAAAGTCCAAAGAACTGTAGATTTCAAGAATCCGCATATCCGTCATTCGTTCTTTGACAGGCTTAAGAACGAAATCACCAAGCGTGGCGTTATCGACGTCATCCGCAAGGGCTACAATTACAATACCACGCACTTCGACATGTATTACCCGTTTCCGTCCGAGTTGAGCGAATCGGGACAAAGTTATTACGACCAGAATATTTTCTCCGTCACGCGCCAGGTTCACTTTAGCGTCGCGAACCCTGACTTGTCTATCGACATGGTGATTTTCATTAACGGCATGCCTGTCATCACCATTGAACTCAAGAATCATTATACCGGCCAGACCGTGTTGAATGCGGTGGCGCAGTATTCCAATCCGAATGAACGCAATCCTAAGGAATTGCTGTTGCAGCCCAGGCGTTGTGCGGTCCACTTTGCCGTAGATGACGACAACATCCGCATGTGTACGGAATTGAAGGGCAAGGAATCGTGGTTCCTGCCGTTTGACAAGGGCGTTGATGGCGGTGCTGGCAACCCGGTAAATCCTGGTGGCCCGCGAACGGCCTACTTGTGGGATTACGTGCTTACAAAGCAGACTCTCTCCTACATTGTCGAGAACCTGGCTCAGGTCGCAAAATTTACCGATGAAAAGGGAAGAGTCGTCAAGGAATCAGTCGTGTGGCCCCGCTACCACCAACTTGATGCCGTCCGTTATCTGGTGCAAGAAACCAAGTCGCACGAACTGGGACAAAAGTTCCTGATTCAGCACAGTGCGGGCTCGGGTAAGTCGAATACGATTACGTGGCTTGCTTTTATGCTGGCCCAGCAACTGCGTGGAACGGAAAAGCTGATGGATTCTATCATCGTCGTGACCGATCGCGTGAACCTCGACAAGCAAATCCGCAACAACATCAATGCCTATAACCAGCTCGGCAATATTGTCGGCTGGGCGGATTCTTCGGAAACGCTTCGCAAGGAACTCACTGCGGGCAAGCGAATTATCATCACGATTGTTCACAAGTTCCCGTTCATTCTCAAGGAAATCGGAACGGCACTTGCTGACCGCCGTTTTGCAATCATCATCGATGAGGCGCATAGTAGCCAGAGTGGCTCGCTTTCGGCTAAAATGAACATGGCGATTGCCGGTGTCGATGTCGAGAACGAGGAAGATTTTGAGGATATCTTGAACAAGACCATCGAAGGCCGCAAAATGGTGAAGAACGCGAATTACTACGCCTTTACCGCGACTCCCAAGAACAAGACTCTCGAAATGTTCGGAAAAAAGATTCCACAACCTGATGGAAAACCGAAATTCGAACCGCACCACAATTACACCATGCGCCAGGCCATTCAGGAAGGCTTTATCCTGGATGTGCTGAAAAACTATACGCCGTACCAGAGTTACTACAAGGTCGTTGAATCGGAAATCATCCGCAAGCGAAAGGAAAATCCCGAATTTGACCGCGACCAGGCGCAAAAGAAAATCCGCTGGTATGTGGAAAGTCGCCCCGAAACGGTCGAGAAAAAGGCCGCCATCATTGTAAACCACTTTATCAATAACGTCATCAATAAGAACAAGGTGGGTGGACAGGCCCGTGCCATGGTGGTGACTGCCGGAATCGAAAGGGCGATTGACTACTATTACGCCATCTCGAAACAGTTGCAAGATATGCGGAGCCCGTACAAGGCTGTTGTGGCTTTCAGTAGTAAAAAGGTCTATCACGGCAAAGAAGAAACCGAAGCGAGTATCAACAAGTTCCCGTCTGCTGATATCGAAAAGAACATGAAGGTCGATCCGTACCGCATTCTTGTTGTTGCCGACAAGTTCCAGACGGGTTACGATGAGCCGCTGCTGCATACGATGTATGTCGATAAGGGCTTGCTTGATATCAAGGCGGTGCAGACGCTTAGCCGCTTAAATCGCTGCCATCCGAAAAAGAAAGATACGTTCATTCTCGATTTCGCGAACGACCCCGAAGATATCAAGGAATCGTTCCAGCGCTATTACAAGATGACGACGCTTGTTGGCGAAACCGACCCGAACAAACTGAACGACTTGATTTTTGAGTTGGACGAATACAATATCTATACGCTGGCCGAGATAGATTTGTATTGCCAAAAGTATTTTGGCTCTGCTCCGCGCGAGGAGCTAGACCCGATTATTGATACGTGCGTGGAACGATTCAAGAATGACCTGCAAGAAGAACAGCAGATTGCCTGCAAGAGCGCTATGAAGAATTTCGTGCGCATCTATACCTTCCTTGCTGCCATTATGCCGTTCGGTAGTGAGGATTGGGAAAAACGTTGGACGTTCTACAAGTATCTTGTGACGAAATTGCCCAAGCTGAAACGCGAAGACTTTACCGAAGGCTTACTGGAATCGATTGACTTTGACCAGTTGCGAATTGTGGAACAGGAAGCGGCAAAAATTTCCCTTGAAAACGAGAATGCCGAAATTGCGCCCGTGCCGACGGGTAATGGAGCCGCTGGCAAAAAAGAACCGGACCTTGTCAAGCTGAGCGACATTCTGGAAGAATTCAACCAGCGCTACGGTGGCGTGGACTGGGAATATCCCGATAAAGTCAAGAAGGATATTGACGAGTTGCCCAAGGAACTTGCCGAAAACGAAAGCTTCGCCAACGCCGTTTTGCATGCCGATGAATCGACCGTGCAAATCGAAGGCGGCGACGCCCTGCAGCAAATTATCGTCAAGAACATGGCCGCCCGCTCGGAACTCTTCCGTATATTCCTAGAAAATCAGGAATTCCAGAACTTCCTCGTGGAACGCGTGATTAATGCTGCGAGAACGATGGTGAGGGCAACTGCGGGGTAGGTATATAAATAATTTGTCAAAACCTCTTGACAACCGCCATCTAGTAATTTATATTTAGTGCACAAGTGTTCATTATTTGGCGGTTTCCGCTTGTCCGTCAAAGGAGGTTTTATGAGTGAAAATGGGCTTATAGCCTTGAATTTTTGGCGAAATAGCGTATATTTTTACTATAATTCTGTAAAAATAAAAATTTTACAGAATTTAGGGAAGAATATGGTACTGCCGTTCGCTAAATGCATTGAGATGTTCGGCTCGAAATATCTGATAAAAAAGGCCATTGCCGAAGGCCGCTTGTTTCGCGTTGCGAAAGGGTTCTATTCCGAGAGCGAGCTTGTTTCCGAGGTGTCGCTAATTTCCGCAAAATATCCCGGGGCGGTTTTTACGATGAACACCGCTTTTTATCATTACGGCCTGACAGATTCCGTTCCAGAGAAATACTACTTGGCTGCCGAGCGGGGAGCGAAAATTTCTGACAAATGCGTCGCGTTGAAATTCGAGAACAGCGATATTCTGTTTCTCGGTGCGGTGCAAGAAAATCTCAACGGTGCGACGGTCACGATGTATAACAGGGAGCGCATGCTGCTTGAACTGATTCGCAATAAATCAAGCATGCCCTTCGACTACTACAAAGAAATTATCCTAAGCTACAGAAAGATAATCGACAATCTGGATATGCAACTCGTGCAGGACTATTTACCGCAAATGCCGAAATCGGACATGATTAGGAAGGCGCTGGAAGCGGAGGTGCTGTAGTGCTGAATCTTAAAAGCATGATCGCGGCTGAAATCGAGAAAGGGTATAATGAAATCACTGCCCCTGCGAAGGTTTGTCAAGACATTGTTCTAAAGGCTATTTCCGTTGGCCCGCTGCAACGTAAAATCACGGTCAAGGGTGGAGTTGTCATGCGGAGTAAAACCGGGAATATCCGCCGTGCGACTCAGGATTTACAAAGAGTATTGAAACTTTTTTGGAATCGCTGTAATTTCTATCTGTATATGGCAAATCAGAGCCCAAAAGCCTGCAGCAGGCCGTAATTCTGACGGACTTATAACTATATTATTCCTAAATCAAGGAGTTTAATATGGCAGAAATCGGTACACCTCTAAGTTCTAGCGCCACTAAGGTGCTGTTTTGCGGAGCGGGCGAACTCGGCAAGGAAGTCATCATCGAGATGATGCGTCTCGGCGTTGAGGTTATCGCCGTGGACCGTTATGCCAATGCGCCCGGCATGCAGGTGGCCCACCGTAGCCACGTCATCAACATGCTCGACGGTGCCGAACTTCGCCGCGTGATTGAACTTGAGAAGCCCGACTACATCGTCCCGGAAGTCGAGGCGATTGCGACCGACACGCTCGTGGAACTTGAGAAGGAAGGCTTCAACGTCATCCCGACCGCGAAGGCCACCAAGCTCACGATGAACCGCGAGGGCATCCGCCGCCTTGCCGCCGAGGAACTGGGCCTCAAGACGAGCCCGTACCGCTTCGCCGACAACTTCGAGGATTTCCAGAAGGCCGTCAAGGAAATCGGCATCCCCTGCGTGGTGAAGCCGGTGATGAGTTCTTCGGGCCACGGTCAGAGCGTCATCAAGACGTCGTGGGACATTTCCCAGCACGAGGGCCGCACCGGCCATGCCAGCCGCGTAATCGTGGAAGGTTTCGTGCCGTTCGATTACGAGATTACATTGCTTACGGTTCGCCATGTGGGCGGAACCAGCTTCCTTGAACCGGTGGGTCACCATCAGGTGGGCGGCGACTACCAGGAATCCTGGCAGCCCCAGCCGATGAAGCCCGAACTCCTGGAACAGGCGAAGGACATCGCAAAAAAGATTACCGACGCCCTCGGTGGCCGCGGCATTTTTGGTGTGGAACTGTTCGTATGCAAGGACCAGGTGCTCTTCAGCGAAGTTTCCCCGCGCCCGCACGATACCGGCATGGTGACACTTATCAGCCAGGACCTTTCTGAATTTGCGCTGCATGCACGCGCCATTCTTGGCCTGCCCATCCCGAACATCGCGTTCCACGGCCCGAGTGCCTCCAAGGCTATCGTGGTGGACGGAAATTCTGACCACGTGAAGTTTGGCGGCCTCGAAGAGGTGCTCGCTGAACCGGATACGGCGCTCCGCCTGTTTGGCAAGCCCGAACTCAAGGGCCACCGCCGCCTCGGCGTGCTGCTTGCCCGCCGCGACACCGTGGAAGAAGCCAAGGCGCAGGTCATGGCCATGCGCGAGAAGGTGAAGGTCACTCTGTAGATGAAAAGAATCTTTGGAATACTACTAGCCGGGCTGCTCGCCGCGTGCTACTCGCCGGAGCCCTTCGAGGCTGAATCGGTCGAGTCCGCGTCCAGTGGCAAGTCCGATATCGGGACGGTTTTCCCGGTGAACACGCAGAAGCAGATTTGCAACCCCTCCGTGTCCCAGGATACGGTGAACTATCCCGCTGCGATGCTTTGGTTGAACTTTGGCGGAACGCTTAAGGTGACTCCGCCGGATTCGGGCTTTACGACGAGTGGGGTGATCCAGCACGATCGCCTGACCATTTCCGATACTTCGGGCAAGGTGCTCTGGTACATGATGCGCGATACGTCTGCGGGCGAATGCCAGTTCCAGGATCCGGAATGGAGTACGCATGCCGGTTACGCTGTCGCGCTCCGCGCCTACGACAAGGACGGGAAGAAGTCCTGTGAGAATCTGGACTATGGTATTTTTGCCGTGCGCATGTCGGATAGCAAGCGCTTCTGGTTCTATGACAAGAAGATTATCGAGACAGCATCCCCGCACCTGTGGGTTTCGCCGGATGCCACTGTTGATGAGGATGCCGCGGATTCTACGGTGGAAGGTTTCTTTGGCACGGACAAGGTGCGCCTGACCTATGTGAATGCTGATGACAAGATTGTGTTTGTCGATTTTGCGAACGGCGGGCTGGATAAGGCGAAGACGCTTGCCAGGCCCTCTGGCAAGTCTGGCTGGAGTATCGATGCCCCGATGATTTCGCCCGATGGCAAGTTTGTCGTTTATAACATGACCGAGAACCCGTTCACGTGGGAAGCCTACATCCAGGAACTTTCCTCGAACTCCGCTCCGGTGAAAGTTGAACGCGGGCAGAGCTCGATTTCGGAACCCGCGCAGCCTCACTGGTTCTCGTTCGAAGGCAGACTCTTTGTCGTGTGGACGGAATTCCCGTCGGGCTCGCAGATGCTTAACAAGAATGACCTCACGCAGGAATCCGTGCAGGATGGTTCCGTGGGCCGCACGGTGATGCGCGAAATCCGCCTGACGGCGGGTGCCCCGAGCGACCTTGCTGTGGAGTGGGTCGGAGATGTTCGTGAAATCGCCTCCATTCCCATGATTGGCGGGCGCTCTCCCGATGGCAGGTTCCTTGCCACCGGTACAAACTACGGCTATTTGCTGGAACTTCCGTGAGGTAGATGATGAAGAATTCCTTATTGAAGTCTAGCAAGAAGTTCGGTGCGGTCGCATCTCTCGCGGCCATTGCTACCTGCGCGTTCCTCGCCGCATACAACGCTCCGGTCGAACCCGCTACCCCCTGGGAATCTATCGGCGGGTGCGGTGCCGGCGGTTCCGGTGGTGGCGCAAGCGATGGTATCAAGTGGATTGGCCAGGGCGTTTCGGGCGGCTACCTGGAAACGGAAGTGTTTACCAAGTACAGCGTCGGCCAGAATTTCTCGGGCCTTACGCTCACCCCGCATTTCTCGATAAAGCCCACGTGGTCTACGAAGCTCGGAGTTTCTGTCCCGCTCGTGTCGCACCAGGGTGAAGTCCAGTACCGTAGTAACCAGGCTCCGACCGACCGTAGTACGGGCGGCCTCGGAGATATCTCGTTTGACTTTAGCAAGACGATTGGTAGTGGGGGAGCGGCGTCGCTTTCTGCATCGCTCACGATTCCTACTGGCCAGTACGATATCAAGCGCGGTACCGATGCCTCGCAGGAAATTCTGCCGGCAAGTTTCCAGAAGGGTTCGGGCCTGTATTCGCTCACGCTCGGTTGGGACTACAGCCGTGATACTGACAAGGGAATCTGGCTTTACGGGCTTACGTTCACGTACCCGTTCGCGATGCACCTGATTTCGGGCGAGAACGAGTTTAACGATTCTTATTGGAAGAACATCGAGCACGATGGCGACCGCTTCGAGTATCGCTTTAAGCCCTATGGTGAAAACGACCTCGGTGCCTTCACTCCGCCTTCTGTGGGTGCATCGGTGGCCTACGGTTATCGCGGCCGTGCAGGGATCGTGCAGAGCCTGGGAGTTAACTTGTCTGTACCTCTGGGCGTTGCCTGGATTAGTTCCGAGAAGGCGGGCACGTATGACCCGCGCCCCGACCCCGATCATCAGGCGTGGTCTGTGGCGCTTGCCTACGGTATCGAGTTCTCGAATGCGGATTTCCCGGTGTTCCTCGCGCTCTCCGTGCCCATACACGATAAGGCGAATGCGGCTGACCCGAGCGATGAATACGACGAATCCCCGATGCGCGAATGGAACGCTCCCGACTGGGGCGATATCCTGCAGCAGTGGACCATCGCTGTCGGCATCAAGGGAAGTTTCTTCTAAAAAATTGTATATTGAATCCTGATAACAAAAGTTTATTCCACAAGGAGACACATCATGGCTAACAAGTATGCCGGAACCCAGACCGAAAAGAACCTTCAGGCCGCCTTTGCTGGCGAATCCCAGGCTCGCAACAAGTACACCTACTTCGCAAGCTGCGCCAAGAAGGAAGGCTTCGAACAGATTGCAGAAATCTTCTTGAAGACTGCCGATAACGAGAAGGAACACGCCAAGATGTGGTTCAAGGAACTCGATGGTCTCGGCGATACCGCTGCAAACCTGAAGGCCGCCGCCGATGGCGAAAACTACGAATGGACCGACATGTACGAGGACTTCGCGAAGACCGCCGAAGCCGAAGGCTTCAAGGCCCTCGCCAACAAGTTCCGCATGGTCGCCGCTATCGAAAAGCGCCACGAAGAACGCTACCGCGCCCTCCTCAAGAACGTGGAAACCGCCGCCGTGTTCGAAAAGAGCGAAGTCAAGGTGTGGGAATGCCGCAACTGCGGTCATATCGTCGTGGGCACCAAGGCCCCGGCCGCATGCCCGGTGTGCGCCCCCCCGCAGTCCTTCTTCGAAGTCACTGCCGAGAACTACTAGGAGCCAAATAGCACCTTTTTACCCCCGGTTTCGGCCGGGGGTTTCTTTTTTTCTAAATTTATGGGGCTAACAATTCCATAATGAGGATAAACACAAAATGGCAAGAGCTTTGATTATCGGTTGTGGCGCTGTCGCCACGGTTGCTATCAAGAAGT